>JACCDM010246805.1_pt1 | contig 25571 bp, 24 predicted proteins | sample 7445851 | NCBI WGS metagenome assembly JACCDM01 (sample SAMN15323438, study PRJNA562643) | freshwater metagenome | isolation source: river surface water | place: USA:Blue River Watershed | collected 2017-08-16
AGACTTGTCATCTTTGACAGACTTGTCATCTTTACCCACCTTGCTTTTAACAGGTTTCGGAGGAGTTTTATCGGGGTCTTCATCAGCTTTTTCATCAACTTTTTGAACGGTTAATCCAGCTTTTACGAATTCTTTCGAATTTTCATACGAAATAATGTTGAGAATTATATCTTTTTTGGTTGAACCTGACCTATTAACAGCGAGTTTGTAATTTCTTGCAATACTTTCAAGAGTTATACCAACACCCTTTGTAGTTAATTTATCCAATTCGTTATACCGAGCTAACTGAGATTTTGATAAATTTTCGAAAGAAAGAGGATTTTCCACGCTAACTCTATCTCTATTTCCATATGGTACTATTTTGGGAACTGTTTCCTCGGCTTTTTTATCAGCCTTGCTATCTCTAGCTCCGCTATCTCTAGCTTTTCCATCTTTTTTGCTATCTTTGGCTCCGCCATCTTTAGCCTTGCCATCTTTCGGATACAACACATCCAATAAAAGTTTCTTTACTCGAATTACTTTTCCAGCATCATCAGAAGCCTTGTATTTTTCGGTGGCGCGTAATTCTTCCAATCGATCCCCATGATTTCCATCTATTAATACCTGTTGAAGTATAGACCTAATAGAAACTCTCTGTAATACCTCTTTCAAACTTTCTCGGTCAGTTGCAAGTTTCATTGCTTTTACCAATTCTTTTTCAGTTGTTATCGGAGTTTCGTCGTTTTCTGACTTTTTTTCTATAGGCTCCACAGGTTTCGCAGGTTTAGATACCTCCACAGGTTTCGCAGGTTTAGATACCTCCACAGGTTTCGCAGGTTTAGATACCTCCACAGGTTTCGCAGGCTCTATAGGTTTATCATACGCAAGAGATTTTAACAGAGATTTCAGTTTTTCGATTAAAATTTTTTTACGATCTTCATCATTTCCCTTGTCATACTCAGGAATTAATCGTATTTCTTTCAAATCTATTTTTAATCCATCTTTATTCATATCTATAATAAGTTGTTGCAATTCCTGTTTAGACATTTTATCAATGTCTTTTTCTTGAATGCCTGAATATTTTTGCATTTTATTCAAAAATATTTTTTAAAATTTCAAAATTTTAGATTTTTCAAAGCCGTCTATTCCATCAGCATATTGATTACATACAAGTCTTGTTCCATTTTTTGTGATATAATCAAAGTTGTAATGAACATGACCGCAAATCCATGTGGAAATTTTTGTTCCATCCATAAGGTCTTCAAGGGATGAGGTATAAAGGCTATCAAGGTATGGGTTTGTATTTCGGTTTAGATTCATTCCAATTGGACAGTGGTGAGTTATTAACACGAGTTTCAACCCATTTTTCTCACAGTATTTTATCATTTTGTGAATATACGCAAGGTCTGACGAAAAATATTCCTTGTATTTTTGTGTAGTCATTCCGTGAATTGGAATAAATCGAGGAAAATTTATTTTGATTTCTGACCAGAGAGTACAACCAGCTATACAGAGATTTCCTATTCTTACAGACTTTTTCTGTAAGACATGTAATTTTGGAACAATTTTTTCCAACATTTGAGCCTTTTCTATCAATTGGTTTATTTCCAGTTTTGTTTCACCCTTATCATAGTAAAATTCATGGTTTCCCAAAACATACAGAATTACCTGAAAATGTTTGGAAAGTTCCGTTAAAAATTTTATCAATCCTGTTGATACATATAAACGAGAGATATCCCCAGCTAAAACAAGAATTTCAGCACTTGGAGTTATTATAGACAAAGGGTCAATATACGAGTTTAGGTACTTTTCTAAATGTATATCTGAAATTATTTGGATTCGAACCGTCATTTTTCGTATTTTTTAAAAAGGTATTTAAAAAATCATTTTTAAAAAAAAACGCATGGCGACAACTGTTCAAGCGGATGTAAAGGAGTATGAGGGACTTCAACAAGAAATAACCAATCTGAGAAAAAAAATAAAGGCGTTAGTAAAGAGAAAAACACTGTTAGAAACAAGAATTACCGAATACCTTAAAAAAACCGACCAAGGAGGGGTAAAGGTTCGGGAAACTTCAATAATTCTAAAGGAAAAGCCAAGAAATGAAAGAAAGAAAAAACAAGACAAGGATAAAGACAGTCTAAAAGTATTGTCAGATTTTGGAATAAAAGAACCTGAAAAAGTATTGGAAAAACTGTTAAATTCTCGCAAAGGCGAAAAAGTTATATCTGAACAAATAAAAATTGAAAGAAAAAATTAAATTTTAAATTTTCGAAATTCTTCACAAAAATTTTTGATAACACCGCCATGCTTTAGATACGTAGCCTTTCGAGTTTTCCAATGTTTTTCCAAAATTGGGTTAATATCTACGAGGTCAAATATGAGAGGTTCCACGGTTTCTGTTCTAAATACTCGTCCAAGATACTGAATAAAGTACTGTTCAATGTCTGACGCCAATATCAGAGCATCCAAATCTTTTTTGGAAAATCCAGTACCAGCTTTACCAGTAGTTCCTATTAGAATTCTCTTATCCTCATATGTTTGTTTTTTTCCAACAAGGGATGTGACAGATTCCTTGAGTTCTGTCAGTTTATCGTACAAATAATTCGCCTGTTCCACCCTTTTACAGAGAACTATAAAAGTTCGATCTTTAAAATGTTGAAGAATTCGTATGATAAAGTCGTTTCTTTTAACGTTATTACACTGAGAATCTATAACACTACCCCAATCTACTTTTCCCATACGATTTAGCTTTACCTCAGGTGTTATTCCGGTGTCGATGCGATATACCGTATGTTTTCGATGTAATTCTCTAACGATTTTACATGGTCCAAAGTATTGGTCAAACAGAACATTTAATCCATCCATTCTATAGGGTGTCGCAGATAATCCAATTAGATACCGAGGATATAGAGAAAATAGACATTTTGACAGTTTTTCTGCCAAAATTAAATGTGCTTCGTCAACAATAACTAACCCAATATTCGAATAAAATGAAATATCCTTTTTTGTTATATTTTGAGCGTTAATAATATAAAAATCCACATTTTCCATTTCTGATGAAGAGGATAATACTTGAACTGTTGCATTACTACAAAAACTTTTGATTTCCTCTTGCCACTGTTTTATCAGAACTATTCGATTACAGAGAATCAGAGTTTTCAGACGTATCATACATGCAAGGTAAAGAGCCGTAACAGTTTTACCGAAACCTGTTGGAAGTCCAGCTAAAAAACACCCATATTTATTCAGGCCCTCAACGGCTTGGTTTTTTATCTCAATTTGTTGTTCCCGAAGTTTTCCGGTAAATTTCACGTTTGTCTGTGAAAAGTGTTCTCTTTCAGGTCTTTGACATCCCTGAAAGTTAGATAAAATATCATATGCAAATGGAACACTTACGGTATTTCCTCGTCTAGAAAATAATGTCAAAATTTTCACATCACCTCCGTACCCAAATTTCGGAGGTATTTCAATCGTCAGAGTTTTTGTTATGTTTGTTATATCCTTTTCGGTTAATTTATCGTAAATTATTTTTTTCGACATTTTTAGAAAAGAAAAATAAACTTAAAAATCATTTTTGTATGTTAAATAAATGTTTAACATAACTACACCAGCATCTAGACTTTTAACAGCGGGTTTAATCCAAAATATTTTGATAGATAACATTGCACCTCAGGATAGTCAGGCTCTTGTATATGATAGTGCGGCAAATCAGTGGACTTTCGGAAGTTCTGTACAAGGTGCAACAGGTTTTACTGGACCTACCGGATATACTGGACCTACGGGAGCTTCTGGAACAGCAACTTTACCAGTATCTCAGAGTTTGTTTGTTTCAACTGTGGGAAATGACACAACTGGAACTGGAACTTTTACAAATCCTTATAGAACTGTGTTTAAAGCGATAGATGTAGCGTTATTAACAGTCGCCTCTTTTAATCCCATTGCTATAAAAATAGCTGCTGGAGTGTATGTGGAAGATAACTCGGTTAGTGCAAAGGATATAACAAGCACTGGTATAAGTCTGGAAGGAGATAGTTCTAGAGGAACTATAATAAAACCTCTGGATGCAACAAAAAATATATTTACTCTCACAAATAGAAATATTAATATTGAGAACGTTAGATTTGAAGTTTCAAATAGTACTGGAGTTCCTCAGGTTTCTACGGCATACTTATTAAGCGCTACTGGAACTTTTTCTATAAATGTCAGTAATTGTGTTATAAATTACTTTAACACTGGAATATACATGCAAGGAAATGGTAGTCTAACTACTGGATTTCTGATACAACAATGTGTATTTACTGGGAATACTCTGGCATGTTCTGTGGAAGGCGCGCAGTGTGTTATAACCAATTCCACAATAACTGGGTCTCTAACATCCAATCCGTCAACACAAAATGGGATATATACTACTGGTTCGAGTAGCGTGACATATATATTGAATTGTATTTTGGCGAAATGTAATCAGGCGGTACAAACAAGCAATAACTCTTATTGTTATCTCGGTTCCATAAATTTATTAAATAATATAAATCATGTTGTTGGAGATACGGGTTCAAGCACTCTATGTGATGCTGGATTTATTTCCAAAATGAGTACCACACCATCTCAACATATAGGAATTGTAGCAAGAAATGCTGGAACGACTGTGAAAATAAGTAGTCTTGTTTTAAACGGAAAAAATTACAGCGAAATTATAGAAGGATGGGGATGTTATGTTGAAGACGGTGCTCAGATATTTCTGTCATCTTCTTACCTCAGTTTCTGTAGTATAGCAGTTGTCTGTGGAAATTCTGATAATTCAGATACATCCACCACAATTTTAAATATTTCCGGTTCAACTTTGGACGAAAATACTCAGGATATTGAACAGTATGGGTCAAGCACATGTAATATATCTCTTACGAAAATGGACACAAACAAGATTTTTATAACAAATCCGGTAAATGTGTTTTTTTCTGTAATATCTGGACAATTACTATCTATAGGAAATCTTCAAGACGAACAAAAGGAAATTATTGGAATTTTAAACGGTGGCTCATCTACTGTTGCATTGGAATATTTTCCATCTTTGGAATTTAAACAGTCATGTGCAGCAAATCAGGCGAACGGTACAGACTCGGCTATTGGGAATGTATCAGATTTGGGTTCGTTTGTAATAGCAATCACAAATAGTCTGAATAATCCGGCTGGACTCGTGTTATCTTCTAACGATGGAGATGTAACTAACACAGATTCCGTTCGTCAATGGATAATACAAAAACGTTCGGATTCGGCTGAACTGGATTTTGAATATCGAAATAACATTCTTAATATTCAACCGGAAATTCCAACATACACTCTATTTTCTCTTGATGGATATAACAAGTACGCAACCTTTGATGAGGATACAACTATTTTTCTGGGAGCTGATACAACTTTATCAAGAACCTCAGTTGGTGTGTTAAATGTTGCGAATGAGATAGAAACTGGAGATATAACTCTATCAAATTTAACAGCAAACAGAGCAATCGTAACAAACGCTTCCAGTAAATTAGAAACTTCTGTTGCAACCTCAACAGAAGTTGGGTATCTTTCAGGAGTCACATCCGCAATTCAGACACAGTTAAACAATCGTCTTCCTCTATCTGGTGGAACTTTGACAGGAACTCTCACACTTTCCACTGGCACAGTTTCTTCCCCATCTCTATTATTTTCTGGTGGAACCTCAGGATTTTCCTCCAGCTCTTTGAATAGACTTGATTTTATCACAGCTGGAACTTCTCGTATGAATATTTCCTCAAGTGGAACTTTAACTATTGCTCAAGCTCCAATAATTTCAGCTTTTACGTCTGGAGTATTACAGTCAGATGGGTCGGGAAATATCACATCAAGTTCCGTATCTGGAACTGAAATTGCGGATACAACTATAGACAACGATAAATTAGCTACGGTTAGTTCAGCAAATAATCCCAATTACATTGTTTCAAGGGATGGTTCAGGAAATTTCTCAACAAACATGATAACAATTGACGGAACTCCATCAGCGGCTACAGACGTTGCAACGGTAAATTATGTAAATCAGGTAGTTGGGGCTGGTCTCGTTCCAGTATCCCCCTGTTTAGCTGTGGCAGATGCAGATGTTATAGTTTTGTCAGGCGCACAACTTGTAGACGATGTATTTGTTGTTTCTGGAGATCGAGTTCTGTTAACTGCTCAGGTAGATGATACAGAAAATGGAATTTGGGTGGTACAAGTCGGAGCTTGGACTAGACCAACAGACTTTGACACAGGAAATGCGGCAGAACAGACATATACGTTAATATTAGATGGAACTGTATATGCCGGTTCTGGCTGGATATGTAATACTCCAACAGCAATTATAGATTTAGACCCAATAATATTTGTTCAGTTTACAGCAGCTGTTAATGTATCTGGTTCAAACTTGGTAGGCGGTACTGGTCTTGTGTATAGTTCAACTACGGGAAATATACTGGAATTTAGAAGTTTGGAAGAAGGAATATATACAACTATAACAAATAACGTAAATACTATAGAAATAGATGTGGATGCAACGAGTTTGAACACACCTTCTACTATAATCGCAAGAAATGGTTCGGGAAATTTTGCAGCTGGAACTATAACAGCGAATTTGGTTGGAAATGTGACAGGTTCAGCTTCTCTGAATGTTCTAAAAGCTGGAGATACAATGACAGGTTCTCTCACTCTTCCAGCTAGTAGTATAGTCTCTCCGTCGTTACTATTTGATAACGGAATAAATACTGGTATATCAAACCCATTCTTTAATTTTCTCAGTTTGAGTATTGGCGGTTCAGAAGCTCTTGGTATAGATAACACAGGTGTTATTACTATACCAAATCTCTCAACAATCGGTGTTGTTCATAACTCAAGTACTGGGGTTTTAAGTACATCCCTTATAGTAAATGCTGATATCGACCCAGCGGCTGCTATTGTAGATACGAAATTGGCTACTATTTCCACAGCTGGTAAAGTTGCAAATTCTGCTACAACTGCCACAAGCTCTAACGTTGGATTTGCTATTGTTACCAGAAGCGGTGTTGGAAATTTTGCAGCTGGAACTATAACAGCGAATTTGGTTGGAAATGTGACAGGTGCAGCTTCTCTGAATGTTCTGAAATCTGGAGATACAATGACTGGAGACCTAGTTCTACAAGCTGGAAATTCAAATTTTCCATCTCTACAATTTGTGAATTTTAATGCTGGACTATTTTCAGATTCTGGCAGTATAAGTTTTTCTACTACCCAGATTGAAAGAATGAGATTGGATTCAGCAGGGGATTTAAGTCTCTATAATTTCACAACATTTGGGGTGGTTCATAATTCTGACACAGGTTTATTTACAACATCTCTAATAGTTAATGATGATATTGACCCAGCTGCTGGAATAGTTGATACAAAACTGTCAACTATCTCTACTTCTGGTAAAGTCTCTAACTCTGCAACAACTGCAACGAGTTTAAATTCTGCATCCGCTATAGTGTCCAGAGATGGGTCGGGTAATTTCGCGGCTGGAACTATAACAGCGAATATAACTGGCGCGTCTTCCCTGAATGTACTGAAAGCTGGAGATACCATGACAGGTTCTCTGACTCTTCCAGCCGGTAGTTCAGGTTCTCCATCGCTGTTATTTACTGGAGGAACGGATACTGGAATATCCATGCCAAGTACGAATGTTCTGAGTATAAGCACTTTTGGTGTGGAAGCTATAGGTATTGATATAACTGGGGAGATTACCATACCAAACCTCTCAACAACTGGGGTAGTTCATAACTCAAATTTGGGAGTTTTGAGTACATCCCTTATAGTAAATGCTGATGTCGACCCAGCTGCTGGAATTGTTGATACGAAACTGGCAACTATATCTACTGCTGGTAAAGTCTCTAACTCTGCAACAACTGCCACAAGTTCCAATACAGCATCCGCCATAGTATCTAGAGATGGCTCGGGAAATTTTGCGGCTGGAACTATAACAGCCTCATCTCTCACAGCAACAAACACAACGAACCAAATAACACTCGGAACAACAAATACTATTACTATAAATTCTGTCGCACCATCTGCGAGTAGAACCTATAGAATAAATCCCATATCCGGAAACGGAGATTTTGCAATGGTTAGTACAACAGGTTCAAGTAATATACCTGTTAGTTATGAAAGTGCTATAACAGTTGCAGGAGCAAGTCCAACCTTAACAGCCTCTGACCTTGTTGGAGGTATCATACGTTTTAACGGAGGAGCTGGTACTATCACAATGCCTACTGGTGCGAGTATAGCTGCAAACGCGTCTCTGGCACCTTTCAACGTTGCAGGAGCTGTATTCAAAGTTCTGTTTACCGTAGCAAATGCTGGAGCAAAAACTCTTGCAAACGCGACAGATTGCACAGTATCTGGAGGAAATACTATAACTGGACAGACATCTCGTTTGGTCTATTTCGTTGCATCTGGTGGAGGTGTATGGACTGTCTATTGAATTTTTATTTTTATAACAAATAGTATAAAAATGAGCAAAGAAAAAACTGAAAATCCCAGCGAAACAGAAAATTTTGAGGTATGTGATTTTCCAGAAAAAAATGTTTCAATCACGTCTCATGCCTTGGAGGCTTTGGAGGCTTTGGAGGCTTTGGATGCTTTGGATGCTTTGGATGATTTGGATATTCCTGAAAGTCCCGAAAGATATGAAAAGTCTGTTGAATCCAATAAAAATGTGGCAGAAAACACAAAAGAAACGGAAAATACCCAGAATGAAATTTTGAACAAAAATGGGAAAGTAGGTCCATATTTTGATACAGAAAAATACATGGAAAACCATCCAAGACCAATGATATATTTCTGTTTTCCTTGTATTGAATGGTAAAAATGATTTTTAAAAAAAAATTTAAAAATCTTGCAAATGGAAGAACTTTCACAAAGAATAGAAAAAATTGTTAATAGCGTTATAAAAGAATACATTTTATCCCTTTCCGAAAAATACCCAGAATTAGACTCTCAAAAGCTCTGGAACATTTGGACAAAAGGTAAAGAAACCAAAACTGGAACTCTAGATATTACTGGAAAATGTCCGTATGAATATATCAAAGGTGATAAGAAAGGAAAAAAATGTAATACAAAAACAAAGAATGGAAATATTTATTGTTCAACTCACAAGAAATTTGAGGAGAAAAAGACAGACGATACTCAACTTCCAAAAGACCTCGAGAAATTAAAAGATCGAACTTTTGTGAAACATCCAGACCTTGACTGTTTCTATAATATATCTCGAGATTATGTTATACAGTCTTCCAAGATTCAAAAGGTTGTTGGAAAAATAAAAGAAAAAAAGATTGTCGAACTTACCGACGATGATATTGAAACTTTAACAGAAATAGGGCTGTCTTTTACACGCATGACTAAAAAGGAACTAAAAAAGTTATTTAAAAAAGGTGAGGATAAACCCAAAAAAGTAGTTGAGGAAACTGACGTGGCTGAGGAAACTGATGTGGCTGAAAAGAAAAAAGTAAAGGATATTACAGCTGAACAGAGAAATAAAATGAAAAAAGCCAAACTCATGCGAAAATATCAAAGGAAACACCAATTTCTTGATGAAAGTCATGTCTCGGATGAAAACACCGAAGAAACTGGAGATACTGAGGAGACTCCCGAAAGTGGAGAGACCAAAGAGACCAAAGAGAAAGCTGATGGCACTGATAGAATTTCAAAAAAGACTATTCGTGTTTCAGATGACCAATTAGACCCAGATGACCAAGATATTCGAGATATTCCAATAGATTCTGATATATATCTAAATTATAAAGATATAGAGGAATAAAGGTTCAGTCTTTTGACAGCCGAGCTTCATTGGCAAGTTTATCCACAAAAATATTATGTTTATTATTCGCATGTCCTTTTACCCATACGAATGAAACAATCAAGCCTTTTGTTATTTTTTCATATTCCTCCCACAAGTTCAGATTAACCTTTTTTCTCCACAAGCCTTTTGCACAGTTAATAACATATTGGCTGTCTGAAAATATAATAATCTCATTCACCGGTTCTTTACTCCAAAATTTTATTCCTTCAATGACAGCCGTAAGTTCCATAATGTTATTTGTTGTTCCTATTTCGCCTCTTCCTCCACAGGCTATTCCCTTGTTGGGTTCAAACCAAGCCCAACCACCAGTGGCTTTTAAAGAACCATTTCCTACACAAGACCCATCGGTAAATAACAACACCGATTTATGTTTTTTGTATTTTTTCAGAGCCAAATCATATTCTTGAATAAAGTCCATGATATTTTTCATTCAAAAAAATGAAAAATAAATCATTTTCTGGAAAAACGAAAAATCATTTTCTGGAAAACAATGATTATTTTCTAGAGAGATGAAAGTTTTTGAGTAAAAAATATGCTAGCATAACTAACAGTGTCTTTATGAACAATTTCATCCATACTGATTCTTTTGTTGAAGGAATCAGTTTTTCTAGTATGTCATTTACTTGTGGAAGAGAAAACACAAAAAATATTCCACCAACTACTAGTATATCTTGAGAACCCTCAAAAAGAGTCATGAATGTTTTTCGTTGTTTTTTAAACAGAGAATCAACGACTCTCATTTCAGATTCAGTGGGTTCGATATCATCCACTGGCAATGAGAGTATAGAATCAACAGATGCCATTTATTTTCTGAATTTTTTTTTTAAATTTAAAAACAGTTATTTGGTCTCTCATTTTCATATATAAATAATCCAGTGTTTCCAAACGATAACGCAGTTTTCCAACCGAGATCTTGTAATTCCTTACAAATCTTTGGAATTATATCAGAAACATCAGAAATTTCAACTGACATTCCAGTATTACTGTTAAGTTTAGAGACAAAAATATCTAGACATATATAATCTGATTCACTTTTTCTGGATATTATATTCTCATGTACATGTTGTCTTAGATAACAGCCGAGACGTTCTCGTTTAAATTCCAAAAAACTATTTTTATTTTTTGGGGAAATTTTTTCTAGGAAATTTCTCATTCTTTTTCTGTTTGTTTATTTTCTTAAATCTTGTATTTTCTTTTGTAGATTTCTGTATTTATCTCGCAAGTCAGTACTGATAGGTTTTGGTTTTCTTTTTTGATACCTATCGAACCTATCAGACCTATTGGACATATTGGATTTATCAGACCGACTAGACTTACCTGACATATCAGCACCATTTGAACCACCAGATGAAACTGAAAAAGTTCTCTTATTTGAGTTTCCATCTTCAGAATCAAGATTTTCAGAGCCGCTTGAACCATCAGAAGAGTCTGACGTATTTGATTGGGAATCTTCTGATGTATCCGAAGACTTGTCTGACGAATATGAATCGTCAGACTCAGACCTACCACCCTCGAACGCCAACCGTGGGTCTTTTTTTGTTTTCGTTTCTCGTAATTTCTCTTCCCGTGTAGATAGAACTGAAGAATCTGAACTTTTTGACTGACTGGAATTTTTGGAAGCTCGGGATAATTCAGTTATTTTGGGTTGCTTTGTTTTCTTTTCATGTTTTTCATATCTTTCAGGCTTATCAGACTTTTCAGTTCCGCTTGAAGAATTTGATTCTTCAGATGAACGGCTGGTTTGGCTAGACCTTTCTGATTCGCTCAGGGTATTTGAATGTTCTTCCACATGTCTGGCATCTTTGACATGTCTGTCATCTTTGACATGTCTGTCATCTTTGACATGTCTGTCATCTTTTTCCACCTTTTCCACCTTTTCCACCTTTTCCACCTTTTCCACCTTTACAGGAACTACAGGTAATTCAGTTTTGACTGACTTTGTCTCCTTGACTGACTTTATTTGTGCGACAACCGCCTTTTCTACAGGCTTTTCGGTAGGCTGTTTAGGTATGTTTCCACTGTCATGACTCACACTTATTGCACGGTGATATTTATGTTGGCCTTTACGAGATTTTGCATTCTTTTTAATTTTTTCTATCTCATCGTCAGATACCTGTACCTCCTCCACTGTTTCTGTTGGAGGATTCACACTCGCCAATAATTTCTTTATCTCCTCCTCTTTGGCTTTCGGGACTGTCCAGCCATCTGAAGCGGCGTTCCATCTACCTCCTATTGCATTTACGACTTTTTTGTATTTATTCCTATTTCCCCTTACAAGAAAACTTTTTTTAGAAAATGGCTCATACGTCAAATTCATTTTATTTCGTTATAATAATTTTTAAAATGATTTTCTGTAAAGTAAAGTGTTGTGAAAAATGTTGAGTTTAAACCTAACAAATTTTGGATGTCACGAAAATTTGGAACTAACGCTGCCTGAAAAAGGTTTGGTATTAATATCTGGACCTAGCGGCATTGGAAAATCTACCATTTTTAAAGCCATTAATTTCGTGTTATATGATAGAGGTACAAAGATAATTACTGCTGGAAAAACCTCGTGTAAAGTTATTCTGAAACATCTCGGGGTTGTTATTACGAGAACCAAAAGACCTAACAGAGTAGTTCTGATAAAGGGTGAAAATGAATATGAGGATGACGCAGCTGAAAGTATTATTCAGGAAATTTACGGAAAACATTTTGAGACAACCTCTTATATAGAACAGAATTCTCGGTATTCCTTTGTAAACATGACTCCATTAGAAAAACTGACCTTTTTACAGACCTTTGGGTTAAATGAGATAAATTTGGAAGAACTCAAAAAGTGCTGTTCGAAAGAACTCGCAGAAGCCAATGAGACATTAGTATCCATGTCCTCTAAACTAACTATTTTAGAAAGTGAAAATGTGAGAAAAATAAAACCTTGTAGAGTTCCAAAGGTATCAGAGAATTATTTTGAGTCAGATATTCAAAGGGTTGAATCGGAACAGAAAAAACTTACAGAAAATATAACACAACTTCGTATAATGGAATCCAAAATAGAGCAAGCCGAGGAAAGACTTGATTCACTGTTAAATATTCAGAAATCTTTGATATTACCAGTATTTTCTGAGAACGAACTAAAAACTGCCAAAAAGGAATTGGAACAGTTTATAGAATCCTCCAAACTTGTGAGAGAAATAGAGGAAAATGAAAAACTAAAGTCAAAAATAGTCGAAATGGAAAAAGAGGAGCTGTTAAATTTTAGAAAAAAAGAAACTGAAAATTTAGAGATTGTTAGCAAACTGGAATCTCTGGATAAAAATAAAATTAACGAGTTATTAACCAAAATAAAAAGTATTGAGAATTACACAGACGCGATGGAGGAGGCATCTTTTGTCGGAATAACAAATATTGAGGAATTTGACATACTTTCTGAGAAAAAACTGTTGCAGGAATACGAAAAGCAAAAGACTGAACTCGCCTATTCTGTTCTCACATGTCCTGAATGTTCCACAGAACTTAAACTGGTGGATGAAAAGCTGGTAAAAAGAAAAGTTCAAACGCTTTCTACATGCGATACAGAAAACTTGACGGACATGACAGTTATAACGAAAAAGATTAAACAGTTGCGAAATAAAATATCTGTTCATGAGAGAGTTTCGAAAGTTCAAAAGGCCACAGGAAATATAAATGAACTGAGAAAAAGTCTGAGAGAACTTACAGAGAAATTCACAATATTAGAAAATGCTCAAAATGAACTGAAAATTCCGTTTAAACTTTCTACAAGCCTTTTTCGAATGAAACGGGAATGTGAAAAAGAAACTGAAAGATTACAGGAGGTAGAACGATTACAGGAGGTAGAACGATTACAGAAAATGAATGTAAAATCCATTTCCCTTTCGAAAAATGTTAGCCTGTCAGTTCTAACAAAAAAAGTATCTGACTTGGAAGAGCAAAAACGTGAATATAACAGTATTTCCTCAAAAATCCGAGAAATATCCAAAAGTATAGAGGAATGTGAAAAAATTTTAAATAAAAAAAATGTAGTAAGGGAAGACTTGGTAAATTTAAAGAAAAAATTTACAGACAACGAAGACCTTGTTCAAATAATGAGAAAAAATATTCAAGAATATTCCCAGTATTTTCAGTATAAAAAGGAAAGGGAACTTTACAATGAATGGAAAACTCATCGAAACGAAATAACCGACTGTGAAAATATCGCACGTATTCGGTACACAGCTCTTTCCCGTCTACGTGAGAAAATTTCCGAAGCTGAGAGTATTTCTTTGGGAAATGTCATAACATTTCTGAACTCAGCCGCACAAGAATTTTTGGATTCTTTTTTCAACGATAATCCCATGGTAGCGAGACTAACAGCTTTCAAGGAACTCAAGAGTAAAAAGAAAACAAAACCTTGTGTAAATCTTCAGATAGACTACAAAGGGTTAGATATAGAGGTAAGTATGTTGTCCGGAGGTGAATTATCCAGAGTTATCTTGGCTTTTACTCTCGCTCTGTCTGAAATTTCCAACTCACCTCTGATAATGTTGGATGAATGTACAGCTTCTTTGGACTCTGAAACAAACTCAAAAGTTATGGAAACTCTAAAAGGAAAATTTCCGAATTCTCTGATACTCGTGATAGGTCATCAAGTCGTAGAGGGAGATTTTGACTTTGCTGTGACTATTGGTTAAAATTTTGATTATTTTTAATGTTTAGTTATTTTATTTCTAATAAAATGGTTATTAGAAATATATTTTCTGTTTTGTTAGGGTTTCTTACAGCTTGCGTTATTTTTTTCTTTATTGTTCAAAATTCCACAAATACTCTATGTCTGACAAATTCCAATGCTTGTATAAATATAACTTTTTATAATTACGGAAACTCAGTTCTCTGTTATTTTGATAACTCTCCAATAAAGCTGTTTTATGACGGTGAAAACTTTTTTGTGTTTGAACTGACAATAGGTAGAATCTGTTCGAGCGACTATTCCCCAGCATACAAAATATCTGGTAAAACTGGAATACGAGAGGGATATTACTGTGTAAAAAAATTCACGGATATTCAACAGTTCTATGATAATAACGGTGTTTCTCCAAAAACTTTAACAAAACATGTGGGAAGTGGAAACTTTGACATTTATTCAGTTATAAACCTATTATTGTCTGAGAATATTATATTTTTGCCTACGAATTAAAAAAATGCAAGAGTTTTTTTGGAATTTCTTCCCACTGACATCTACCAGCAAAGTGCATGAAATAAGATTTTTCAAAAAATTCTTGAATAGTTTCAGGTTTTCTCATGTGAACAGAAATTGTCCATAAATAGTTAAACTGAATAGGTAATAGACTAAACAGAAAAGCCTTTTGTATCTCATAACCAACCGTAGACTGTTCATAGTGATATCCTCTGGAAGAACTTGTACAACCTTGTATGTATTTGGTATAGACGTCAAAGAGAAATTTTCGGTGATAACGAGGTTGAAGAACCATAACTCCAGTATTTAACAGGTGTGATGTATTTATTTCCAATCTTTTTCCGTCGGGTAATATTGTCTGATTGTAATAGTCCGTGGCAGTTCCGTCATATAAATTTCTTTCTTCGTGGGATGGCCATGAATGTTCATCAGTTATATAAATATTTTTTGACAAAGGGTCTATAAAGTCCATTATATTTGGAGACCTTGGATTTATTAGAATATCACTGTCAATAATAACAATGTAATCATACTCTGGAAATTTGTCACAAACCAAAATTTTTTGAAAGGAAAATGCTGCTGAATCATTTACTGTTGTATCTATCATTTCTTCCACAACCTTGAAATCCAGTTTATATTTCTGTGCATATTTTTCCTGACTTGGTCTAAACAGAGAATTATAGGAATTTCTGTACCAATCCCCGACCGAGATAACTACTGAACAAACCAAAACTTTCATTTAATATAAAAAATGAAAGGTTAAACCATTTTTTCTACAACCTCATATCTTGCAGTATGTTCCGTTCGGTCATAGTTAATAATATATCCTCTATTACGAGAGACAAGTGTAAATGTATTCAAATTCTGGGAAATTTCCCATCCAAGCTGACATTTTCCCTTTAATAGTTCTTGACATTTAGTTACTGCAAGGTCTTCACCAAGAACATATCCAACGATAGTGTTGTCAAAATAAATGACATAAACTCTTGTTATTCTTCGAAACCGAATGCGACCTTTTCTTTCGAATGGCGTCTTTACGGTTTCCTTTGTCTCCTTCGTCACGGGTTCCTTTGTTTCCTCTGTGACGGATTCTACGACTTCCGGTTCAGCCTCAAGAGGTTGAGTTTCTGACTGACTGGTAAATTTAACATTTGTTCCTTGAACAGAAACAGTTGTTCCGTTGTCAAAAAGGTTAGTTTCACCTATTTTAATAGTCTTTTTCTCATCCTGTGATTCTGTTGCAAGAATTTTTTCAAACATCATTTTTATTGTTATCTATTTTTTTAAAAAATCATTTTTTAAAATCGTATATTTCCCTCAAAGAGATGTCCAATGGGAAAACTCTTGATATATTTCCCATGATATTTATACTCTATCTTGTCAAAACTGTTACGAAACTCAGAAATAGTCAATTTACCTCCAAAGTCTGTCAAAGTTCTCCAATGTGGCGCCTCTAATAAACTACAGGACTTTATTTTTCTACGAGAACAGACATTTCGATAGATATTCATGAGTAAAACCTTTGACTGCTTATACATGGGATTATGGGAGTTATCGTTTATATAAGCCAAACAGCAGTTAAAAGAACAGAAAATTCCGTCAGTTTCGTAATAGTCGTTTTCTTTTACTGTCAAAGTTTTATCTTTTACAGTAATGTTTTTTATAACAGGTTCAGTCAAAACATACTCACTCTTTGTTATTTCTGAATGAAATTTTTTTGTTAGAGTATTTGGAATATATTTTATTGGACATGCTATAGGAACACAGTCTGATGGAATCTCGCATTTATCCCAGAAACACTTGTATCTTCCTGAACCTTTTATAATCGAAATACTACACTCATGAACTCTTTTGGAATCGTCTGTAAAAGATATGGTGTCAGGTATAAGGTCTTCTATTTTTGTGGTATTTTTTGGTATATCGCTAACAGGTACTAAACTTGGTACTACTATTCCGTATTTTTGGTCAATATTTCTCATGTCAATTCCATATAACGTAAATTTTTTCATTTTATTTTTACGGTTGCTTTTTGAAAAATCATTTTCTTTTTTTTAGATTTCTACAAAATGATTTTTTTAAAACCTCTTCTTTCAAAAAAATGAACACGAATTATTCAGAAAAGTATCAGGAATGTCTAAAGCTGTTAAAACTTCCAGAATTACCTCTATCTAAAGACACTGTTGTCTCAGGAACTTTTGTTTGGTGGATGCTAACATCTGATGAAAAAACCACATGGAAACCAACTAGAATTTCTATCTTTGCAACGGAAGGATTGGATGAAGTTTTTACATGGTTGAAAACCAATTTATACGAACTAGAATTCGACTCTGAGAATAAAAATGAAAAAATGCATGAATACCATCGAGATGGATATCCATTGATATATGTATGTTATCCAAAAGTACAAAGCATGAACAAAGTACCAGCTGGCCTAATAACTGGAAAATTTAACTTGTGTACACTTGAGTCGTTTTTTGATGGAACGACCATGGTTCTTTCAAATGAAGAACACATAAAAAAACGAATAACATATGTTAGTCAAATTGACATGTCTTTCGAAAAAATAAAGACTCGTTGTGAGGAACTTGGTTTGAAAATTATACACAGAGATACCAATGTATGGCTTCCACAAGCGAGTAATATTTCCGAATATTCCAAACCAGATTTTCTCACATGTCTTAAATTAGATATTCAAAAAACTCTGTTAACTAACATAAAAGAATTTGGAAGAACCGGATATAAAGGGTATATTCCTGTTTCTATCGTTCAAGAAACTATAGATTGGCTTAATACTTTTGGATATTCTGTGATTGACCTTGGAGAACCTATTCATATACATGAGACATACGGCCAAACAAAAGTAGTTCAGGTAATGTGGGATAAATAATTCTTGAAATTTTATCGCAAATTTTTTTAAAATTTTAAAAAAATTAATAAATGACTCAAGTTTGTGAATTTAATTTTTCTCAAAAAGATATTCCGATAGGAGGCCCTTATGACCCACCCACGAGTTGGAACCATCAGCTAACTCGTGGAGGATTTGAAAAGTTCATAACTGACCATAATTCTCCAGAGTGGCTTTCCTCCATTACTCGTGGTGGATTTCCAGCTTTAACTGAAAAACTGGAAGGAAGACACGAAACTCACATGAGCCCTATAAGAGGTCCACCGGCATTTGACTTGGACAGTTGGAAACTTAACGACCATACTCTGAACAGTCATATAAACTCAACATCTCCAGAAGACTATGTGTATCTATCAGGTTATGCATATCCTGAGACATGTGAAAATGGTTTTGGGAATATTTCTGGAAATAATTGTGGAAATGTTTCTAAAAATAATTACAGAGAAGATTACAGGGAAAATCTGTTAAATGACATGGGAGTTCCAGTTAGACATGGACAAATAAACGCGCCTATACCTACAGTTGAGAGAATTCAAGAAAATTTTTATTCTGAAAACTTTCAAGGAAATCCATTGGTAGATATGGGAGTTCCAGTTAGACATGGACAAATAAACGCGCCTATACCTACAGTTGAGAGAATTCAAGGAAATTTTTATTCTGGAAATTTACAAGGAAATGTTCAGGGAAATTTACAAGGAAATGTTCAGGGAAATTTACAAGGAAATTTACAAGGAAATTTACAAGGAAATTTACAAGGAAATGTTCAGAGAAATGTTCAGGAAAATTACTCTACACCAGACACTGCTCTTCCATACAGAGATGAATATGCGAGAATGGCCTATCCAATGTATAACACTGCATGTAATATGAATCCAACAAATCCTGAGTATGGACTACCGTTGAACTACTGTTCCTCCAATAATGAGAGAAATTCTGAGCTAAAAACCTATAATGAGAATCTAATGACTTCCAATATTGGACCAAATACTTTTACTCGTACTACCATTAATGAGATAGCAAACTCAAATATTGGTATTTCATCCCCTCAGCCATTACCATATTTGCATTCCACAGAAACTTCCAAAAATAGAATGTATGAGAGAAATGCTGTTCCAGAAACTGAAATTCCAGTTATTCCGAATGAAGTGTCAGTAAATGACATATATGACCCAAGATTCTCAGGATATGGAACCTCATATAGAAGTTATCTAGAACCGAGTTTGGGTCAAGTTAGATACATGTATGATGATATTAACGCTATTAAATTTCCGTCAATGATAGTTAGAAGCAACATTGACACCGAAAATTTTGCAGACTTGTATGGACCTATTCAGGAAAACCGAGAATTTGGTATTTCGGAGAGTGAAATAAGACAGGATGTAAATAATTCATGGTTAGAACGAACTGGAAATTTCCGTAGTGAAATGTCAGAAATGTTAATGAGAAAGAATAACGCTGTAGCATGGCAACGTCGTCAAGCTCCGTTTGGTCAGCCATCTCTTGTAAGACGTGGTGGAAATTAATTTTATTTTACGAAAAATAAAATGATTATCAAGGATTCCGTAGTCTGTAGAACTATTAGCGAGTTATCACCGTATGAGGTTATTGGGTCAGGGACAGAGAAAACTCTAAGGTCTGTTAATATGGAAAATATTTCAAATAAATTTCCGACAAATTTAAACACAAACGACAGAGTTCTCGTAACAAATGTCGGAACTTTCAATAGTATCGATACTGGAATTTATACGATTATTTCTCTGGGAAGTCCAGAAACTTGTTGGGAACTGAAAATTTCACCAGATTCCGTGGAATTACATACAGGAGATACAGTTCCAGTTTCTTTTTCGAAAGATTACTGTTGTCTTACTTCCAAACCAAATAATTTTCGTCGAGAATTTATAGACTGTCAATATCTAAATGCATGGGTTCTTTCAGAATCTAGGATTCTTGGGTTAGCATCAGAAACTGTTGATAACACTTCCAATCTCGTAATACAGTGTGTGAGTGAGAATATTGTTACAACTCTTCCTACACCTACGAATAATGTTAAAAAATATTTTACGTTAGTTAATCACAGAGAATCAGATTTTTCGTTTATTTGTGAGAATATACTGATTGAGATTGGAAATTTTTCAACCTTTTATTACGACGGAAATGTATGGATTGCAACGAATTATCCAAATTATATAGGAGATGTGGATATAAAATTTTTTGGAACTTTACCAGAATATACCATAACTGGTGAAGGATTACAGAAAACTCTTACTGCAAATAATAATGGTTATTTGGGAACACAAGACGAAGACGATGTTCAGGTCGGTCAAACAATACTTTTAAATAATACAGTATTAAATTTGGATGTTGGTATATACGACATTATTCAAGTTGGGTCAGAAACAGAGCCTTGGGTGTTAAAAATATCTCCCATTTTTCATACTCTTTTGAGACATAATAAAACAGTGAGAGTTTTAAATGGAAAAAACACTTCAAATTTTTTCTATAATTTTAGAGAATACTTGCCTCAGACTTGGTCCATTAATAACTATGTTTCTGATATATTATACTACGGAAATGTACCAAAAACATTGGAAACATCAGAAATAACTGGAATTTATGGTAAAAAGGCAATTATTATCGAACAGACGACTGAGAACGTATCTTGCACCCTCGAAAAAATTCCTTTAACTATAAATTATCTAATTACGATTTATAATAGTGTAAATTCCTTGTATAGTATAAAAGCTTATAACCAAAATATTGATATTGGAGAAAATGCGACTTTTCGTCTGTCTGAAACAGAATGGTCTCTTGTCTCATATGTAGGTAATAGGTCTGCGTTATTTACACAAAATGGAACGTTTGTATCACCAGTCAGAAAAGTTTGGATTACTGGATGTGGAGGTGGTAGTTCTGGTCAAACAGGTTATGCAGCATCGATATTTAACATGACATCTAGAGGTGGAAATTCTGGTGCCGCAAGTGGATGGTGTAGAAAATATCCCATAACTCTGAATATAGGGGAATCTTATTCGGTAGTTATAGGATTAGGTGGGGAAGCTCCAAGTTCCAATTCAGGGTCTCTAGGAAATAACGGAGGAAACACAACATTTGCGTCTCTAACTATATCTGGTGCAACAGCTGCAACGGATACTTCTCCAGCTATCGGAGGGCAATTCCCAAACCCTGGAGCTAACGGTCAGATGGGTAATATTGGAATAGCAACATTGGCATTACCCATATCTTATGGTGGTATAGGCCCAAATAATCCCTTTGGAGGAGTTTCATTGTCTGGAAATCCAGCGTTATTACAGGCAAAGGCTGGAATAACGCCGTCAGGTTATGGTTCTGGTGGAGCTGGAGGTTCTGGGTCGTTTAATCTTGGATTAAGTGGTTCTCCTGCGGTAGGTATAAAAGGTGGCGATGGATTTTTACTTCTCGAATGGTAATTTTAAAAATTTTTTAAAATTACATTTCAGGTTCGGCCATTTCTCCAGATGGAGCACGATTTCTTCCAGAAACTCTAGAAACACTGGATCCAGATCTCTGTGATAACGCAGGAGATGCAAGTTTTAACGGCGAACCTTGTCTTGACCGAACAACTGGGGAAGAAACAAGAACTTCTCTGGGAGGTGATGGTTTAGGAGAACCTTGTCTTGACCGAACAACTGGAGGTGCACAAACTTCTCTGGGAGGTGATGGTTTAGGAGAACCTTGTCTTGACCGAACAACTGGAGAAGAAACAAGAACTTCTCTGGGAGGTGATGGTTTAGGAGAACCTTGTCTTGACCGAACAACTGGAGAAGAAACAAGAACTTCTCTGGAAGGTGATGGTTTAGGAGAACCTTGTCTTGACCGAACAACTGGAGGAGAAACAAGAACTTCTCTGGGAGGTGATGGTTTCACAGGAGATGAACGAACGGGGGATTTAACTCTTTTCATTTGTTCCAACTGGTTTTTGAGAGAACCAACTTCATTCCTGCAGTTTTTGAGTTCATTTTCACACGCCGCAAGTTTCGATGGGGAAATTCTTGTAGCCGGTTTGGATGGTTGTCGAACTATAGACTTTTTAATCGGAGAAGGTTTTCTAACTGGTGAAAGGACCGATGAATCTGATAGTTCCACAGATATATCTGAATCAACAGACTTTCGTCTTTGTGGAGCAAAAATAACAGGTGGTCTTGAGGCGCCTCTAGCGGCTGGTCTGCTTGCTGTTGATTCTCTCCGACCTATCCACATACCTTTTTCATCAATGTCATCAGCCATTTTGCGAACTTCTTCAGGTGTAAGAAGACCTTCAGTTACTTCTAAAAACTGTTCTTTTTTCGTCATACCCTTTTCTAGGCGATTAAGCTTTTTTGCTTTTTGTTTCGCGTACTCAGAAGATATCCCTTGACCATCTTTGAGAAATTTTTTGATTTTTATCAGTCCAGCTCTATCCAAATTAGTGTCTGTTAATTCATTTCGAATAAATTGCCGTAAAACTTCAATAAGTTTCGCTTTCGTAAGAGTTGAGTATCTTGATAGACCTGCATTCTTTGCAATTTGCTTTAACTCAAGAACTGTCAAAGAATCATTTATATCTTTTTCTTTAATTCTACGAGACATTTTTATTAGAAAATATTTTTTATTTTTTTATAATTTTGGGGTTCAAGAATATTTTTGTTTGGAAAATTCCAGTCGTTTAGTTCTTTCGAATCGTTGGAATCAACAGGATTGAGGGAATGAACGGAAAAGTCGTATGAAAATATATTTGCGTCTGTTATGGAATACAAGTTATTTATATTTTCCAGATTATCCATATTATCATCCATTCTATCCAATAGATTCATGATTCTCTCTCTTAGAATAATTATAGATTCTTGAAAGTTATTTTCAGACATTTATAAAATGATTTTATAATTTTAAACAGAGATTACCAAAATGAAAGTTCTTGTTATAGGAGACCCCCATTTTCAGATATCAAACACTGTTGAAACTGAGTTATTTATAGTCGAAATAGAAAAATTGGCGCAAACAGAAAATCCCAACTTTATAGTAATATTAGGAGATCTCTTACACACACATGAGAGACTTCACACAATTCCTCTGAACTATGCCTATAAATTTATTGATAAAATGAGGAAAATCGCTCTAACATTTGTTTTAGTCGGAAATCATGATTATATAAACAATCAACAATTTTTAACAGAAAATCACTGGATGAATTCCCTCAAGAAATGGAAAAATGTGAGAATTGTTGATAAAGTTCTATATTATTTGGAACAGGAAAAGTTATTTCTGTTTTGTCCATATACACATAACGGTTTATTCCAAAAAGCTCTGGATACATCGGAAGTAAATTGGAAAACTGCCACCTGTATATTTGCCCATCAGGAATTTCAGGGATGTAAAATGGGTGGAATAGTATCCATTGATGGGGATACTTGGGATGAAAAAAATCCACAGGTTATATCAGGTCATATACATTCCAAACAAACTCTCGGGAACGTCTATTACTGTGGAAGTTCCCTTCAGACCTCTTTTGTTGAAAATGAAAACATTGTTGCAATTGTGGATTTTTCAACGAATATTATGGCAGTTAGAGAGGTAGATTTAAAATTGCCAAGGAAACAGATTTTGTACGAAACCATGGACGCTGTGAAAGAAATAGATGGGAACAAGCTTGGAAAACTATCAGAGTTGAATAAAAATACCAAAATTACTATAACTGGGCAGGTGTATGAGGAGTTCAAAGCTTTTAAAAAAACAAAGGCTTACCGAGATTTAATCAAAAATGGTGCAAAAGTGGTTTTTAAACAGAAAAAACCGTTAGAAACAGAAACCATGGAAGAATTAAATTTTAGACAAATATTAGAGAAATTGATTTTAAAAGAAAACGATAAAGATTTGTCTGAGGTTTTTAGCGAAATTATAAAAAATTTTTAATCTTCAATTCCTATAAATGGCGTTATATACAAGAATTGAAGATTTGGACCAACCTTTCGAAAAACCAATGGGTCCTGTGGATATTCAGGGAAATAATTTACAGAGATTTATTCGCCCACCAACTGGTTCCATGAGTAATATGGGACCTATGAGTAATATGGAACATGCTGGACCTATGGGAAACATGAATTCAGTTGGTCAAATGGTTCCACCACATCCACAGTATTACAATAACCCAAATATTCCACACCTTCCAAATATTCCACATTTACATGTACCACCTCACCCTTATTATCATCCACGAAATTACGAAAAAATGGATAGCGACTTGGGAGATCCGCTAAGATTTAACTGTCAAGATATTTCGTATCACATAAATAACTGTCATGTCTGTTCGCGCTGTTATAACTCAGATAAAACTCTCTATCTAATAATCATTGGAACTCTAGCAGTTCTATGTTTAATTCTATTACGAAAAATCATGAAATGATTGTGAAAAATGATATATGGGTGTAAAACTAAAATGATTTTTTTTATTTCGAGTGATATAGTCAAATGAGAATCGCATTTGACTATAACCAACTAGTGGAAAATAACAGTCTTTTAAAAGATAACATTATTCCAGTTTTAAGAAACCTCTCTGCCAATCATACTTTGTATTGTATCATTAATACTTTTGACGGAAACATGAATATATCTCCTCGTATACAGGAATATATACGAGAAACTAATCTATTTAATGTGGTTATATTAACTGAAAATGACACACAACTGGCTTTTCAGTTTGAGTCCTATGGGGTAGATATTTATATTTCCGATAGGTATTCAGAAAATCCTATAGATTATTGGAACGTTGCAAGAGTCTATCTCGGAACAAACGAAAATATTCGAAATGTTGTTCAATATCAGGCTGTAGAACCTAACGAAATCTTTGACATTGTTAGAATACGACAGGATTTTCCAGTAAATGTTCCACGCTAAGTTATTTTCCAATTAAAAATAACTTTTCTTTTCCCTTGAACCAAAGAGTTGAAAATTTCACTGGAGGTTCCCAATATTCTGAAACAAATACCATGTTATTTTTACTCATTTTTAAACACCACTTCCAAAACTTGTCATGGTCTATTTTAACAGACCTGTTATACTCATCATTGTATCGGTTTTCTTTTTCATACGGAGGATCACAGTAAATGACATAGTTTGACAGTTTTCCGAATCTCTCATAACTTCCACTAGTAAATTCAACATTTGCAAGTTTTTGAGAAATTCTTTTACACCTCTTGATATGGGATGACACAAGTTTGGGAGTTCTTCGAAAATCATAGGTTCCTCCATAAACGCCCATGTATCCGAAACAGTAAAGACAAAAAGCCTTGTCTGCAGATGATTTTCCGTCTCCTTTCATTTTTAAAAATTCTTTCTTTGAATACCAAGGTTTAGGTTTCCAACCAATTTTCAGAGAGTTCCACATTGCAATGGTAGATTTGTTAATATCTCCAGCCTTGTATTTTATTTTTCCAAATTCCTTAAAAAGTTCTGGAACATGTTCAAAAACTCCCAACATTCCACAAAATGGTTCAGCATAGCCTTTCGGTTTAAAGTCATGATCCTTTACAGTTTCTTGAATAATTTCAGCAATTTCTGAACCTATTTTTTTCTTGCCACCAATAATATATGTCATTTATTGGAAAATATTTTTTAATTTACCCAAAAATTAAAAA
>JACCDM011167115.1_pt1 | contig 25563 bp, 21 predicted proteins | sample 7445851 | NCBI WGS metagenome assembly JACCDM01 (sample SAMN15323438, study PRJNA562643) | freshwater metagenome | isolation source: river surface water | place: USA:Blue River Watershed | collected 2017-08-16
GCGAGATTCTGGTGCTTCATTGGCTAAAAACTTGCCATCAACCCTAACCCAGAATTTTTCGTCAAAGTTTTTCAAGTATATATACGCGTCATATGAATTGAAAATATAATCTTTTAAATTTTTTGAACAGGGGATTAAATGAATTTTCCGATGCAACCCATTTCTTTGGTCAATATTTTCAAATACGATTGTTTCTTTGGAATTAATATTTAATATTCCGTTCAACGTTACCAAAGAGTCTTCATTAATTTGGTCACAAAGACTTTTTTGACGGTCACTTACCTTTTTAGTGTTGGCGTTCTGGCATGAAGCCACAATAAAAATAAAGAATAGAGGGATGTATAATTTGTTAATCACGATTTGATTTATTAGGCCATTCTAACATGACGCATAGTGTTTTCGCGCTTGGCGTTGTTGGCCATCTTCAACACAAATGTGTTTGCAGAGCGATGAGCCGCCATTTTCTAATCGTTTGGCAACGCGTTCTTTTGCTTCTTTTATAGAATTTAAACACAGAAAGATTAAACGTATTTCATATTTGCTCTTTTTTAATATTTCTGGCCAATGTAGTGGTGAAGTGTTGAAATTGGTTTCGTAGCAAAAATTTGAATTCGTATAAATTGAATTTTGTATGCAACTTTCTATGTCTGAAAATGCCATGTTATCACGGATATCCGAATCAAACAATGAGCGATAATGTTGCAAGTAGTGTAAATCGTAATCGAAAGGTGAGAAATTGTCTTCAGCTAAAATATGAGAAAAGGAAGATTTTCCAGACCTGTTACATCCCGCAATGACCAATAAAATTGGTTTAGACATTACTGGTAATAGTTATAGTTTTGATTTTGGTTTTTCCAGATTTGACAGCAGCTTCATATACTTTAATTTGTTTTTTAATTTCAGGCATGGCATTTTCCATCCTCTTTAAATAGTAGGCGATTCTTTCTTGAGACGATGAAAAATCTGTCATAGTACGAAATTACAATTATTTGTTAAGATTTCAAACCAAACAAAAAAGCCTCACATTTCTGTGAGGCTTTCTTTTTGGCTCCCTGAGCTGGACTCGAACCAGCGACCTATTGATTAACAGTCAATTGCTCTAACCAGCTGAGCTATCAAGGAATCTGTTACCTTCTTAAAGGGAATGCAAAAGTAGTACTATTTTCCAGATTAATCAATACCTTTGTGAAAAAAAATCAAAAAAAATTCAAAAAAATTTTAAAAATATATATTCATGAGTCTCTTAGTTATTGGTTCTGTGGCATTTGATGCAATTGACACCCCGTTCGGGTCTACCGGAAAAATTGTTGGAGGTGCTGCCTCTTTTATCTCATTGGCTACCTCGCTCCTCCATAATCAGGTAGGTTTGGTTGCTGTTGTGGGTGATGATTTTGATTTCGACTTTATTCAATCCCTCAAAAATAGAAATGTTGATACCTCCGGTTTGCAAATTAAAGAAGGTGAAAAATCTTTCTTTTGGCATGGCAAATATCACATGGACATGAATTCTAGAGATACCCTCGTTACAGAATTGAACGTTCTTGGCGATTTCGACCCCATTGTCCCTCAAAATTGGAAAAATCCTGAATTTGTGATGCTTGGAAATTTGTCGCCACAAGTGCAATTAACTACCCTAGAACGTTTGGAATCTAAACCGAAATTGGTGGTGATGGATACCATGAATTTCTGGATGGATATTGCCCTCGATGACCTTAAAGCCGTTCTTAAGAAAATTGACGTTCTAACCATTAACGATGAAGAAGCACGCCAGTTAAGCGGTGAATATAGCCTCGTGAAAGCTGCTCGTAAAATTCGTGAAATGGGACCTCAAACTTTGATCATTAAAAAAGGGGAACATGGTGCTTTGTTGTTTGGTAATGAAGGACAAGTATTCTTCTGCCCAGCGTTGCCATTGGAGGAAGTGTTTGATCCAACTGGTGCCGGCGATACTTTTGCTGGTGGATTTATCGGATATTTGGCCTCTGTGGGTAGAACCGATTTCGAAGCCATGAAAACAGCCGCGATTTACGGAAGTGCATTGGCAAGTTGCTGCGTAGAACAATTTGGTACCACCAAAATTGCCGCTATGACAAAAGAAGATTTGTCGGTACGACTTGAACAATTCAAAGACATGATGGGTTATGAATTAACCCTTTAATAGTATAGCTATAGCAAGAAAAAAGGTGGCCATGGCCACTTTTTTTCTTGCTATAATTGCAAATCTTTTTTCAAAATTATTTTGCAAGTTCAAAAATCATGGAACCTTGAGCTTCTATATTTATGGTTTTATCTAAATTGATTACTTCTCCAGTAAGCACATTCTTGAGTTTGGTGAAACCATTTGTCATTTCAGCGAAGCGCGACATATCCACCGTGGTTTTTTCATTATTCTGACTATACATACACATCACCACATTGCCGTCTTTGTGTCGGAAATAGGTGTATACGCCATTAATTCCTGTGAATTGTGTCATTTTGCCTTCGGAAATGGCTTTTTGAGTTTGGCGGTACTTGGAAAGCGTTTTGATGAAGTTAAACGCTTCGTTTTCTTTGGCGTTTCTACCTTCAGTTTTGAATTTGTTCTTTTCATCACCAGGCCAGCCACCAGGAAAATCGAATCTCACATAGGCATCGCTTTCTTTGGTTGTGCCCGTCATTAAAATCTCGGTTCCATAGTAAATGCAAGGCATTCCCCTCAATGTGAGCAACATCAATTGGCAACGTTTCCAGGCATTGAAATCTTCGTTTACCACAGAATAAATCCTAGATAGATCGTGGTTGTCGAGGAATGTGCAGTTTTTATTTGGGTCTTGGTACAAATAATCGTCAATCAAAGTTAGGTACACCTTGTTCAGTCCTTCTGTCCATCCAAATGGTTTGTTACCAGCCTCTTGCATCGCCCAGCTAAGCACGAAGTCGGTTACTCCAGGAAGTTGATTTTTCTCAAATCCCTTAATATTGTTTTTCGTAAAGGCTGCTTGAACAGCAGATGTTTGTACCCAAGTTTCTCCGTAAATGGTAAATTTTGGATATTCCGACAATATCAATTGGCACAAATTGTTCATGTAATTTTGATCAGGATATGGGTAGGTGTCGATTCGATATCCTGAAAGTCCCACATATTCAATCCACCACAAATACAATTGATTCAAATACTTAACAATATGAGGATTGTTTTGGTTGTAATCGGGCATTGTTTTAACGAATGCGCCATTCACATTCAAAGATTTTTCATGTTGAGATGCATACGGATCCATAATTGTAGACGCCCTGAAATTGGTTTGCACGAAACTGTCCCTCATGTTAAACCAACCTGTATCAAAATTTTGATACATCCAATGGTTGTGTCCTACGTGGTTTGGAATGATGTCCATGATCATTTTCATGTTCATTTTTTTCATTTCTTGATTAAGGGACGCATACTCTTGGTTGCTTCCGAAGCGCGGATCAATTTTATAATGGTCGGTGATTGCATAACCATGGAAGCTTTCTTCGGGTTGGTCATTTTCTTGCACAGGATTGAGCCAAAGGGTAGAAATACCGAGGTCTTTTAAGTAATTTAATTTCGATTTTATTCCGGCAATATCGCCACCATGTCGCTTTTTAAGTGCTTTTCTATCAACGGGTTCGTTGTATTGTAATGGGGCATTGTCGTTGGTTTTGTCACCATTGCAAAATCGATCAGGGAAAATGAGATAGGTTACATCGGCTGGAGTGATGGGAGAGAAGGTGTTTTGCGACTTTTGTTTCAATTCATATGAGAAAATGAAATCTTTCACATAGCGATTCTGTTTTTCAATTACAGAGGCATTGAAGATTAAAAATCCCGGTTTTGTATTGGGGGATATATGCAGCGTGAGGTAGCAAATATGTCGGTTGGCCGAAGCTTTCTTTTCAATCAGAGAAACGCCTTCATAGGGCGTGAGAGTGATATTGAAGAGGTCGATGCTTTCTGCATGCAGAATAATTTCGAGGGAAGTGTCTTTAAATCCGATGAACCAACTGGGGGGAACGATCTGATAAATGTCTTTTCTTGGCTCCGCCGAGGGATTTAGGGGCAGGGTTGGGTTGGTAGATTGCGCATGTAGGGTGTTGACAGGCAATAAATAAGCTATAATCCCGAGAAAAATGATAGACAAACGTTTCACTATACAAAGAAACTTAATTTTTTTGAAATAGTTATTGTCATGTTGACACTTTATTGTATATATTTGTAAAAATTAAATAAAAGACACTAAAACATGAAAAAACTATTACTTATCGCGTTAATGGCAACTGGAATTACCGGAGCCTTCGCACAAACAAGAAAGGTGAAGTTCCGTGTTGACATGACTGGAAAAACAGTAAGTTCAAACGGTGTTCACGTAGCCGGTGGTTTCCAAGGATGGAGCCCAAGTGCAACTGCATTAACTCAAGAAGGATCTACTGATATTTATTCAGTGGTTGCTGATGTTACTGAAAATTCAGTAGTTGAGTACAAAATGATCAACGGTAATGATTGGCCAGATGCTGAAGGTGTTCCTGCATTTTCTCAAGTTGGTAATTCAGTAAATGGTGGTAGCAACAGCAATCGTTGGGCATTTGTTCCAGCTGGTACAGATACCTTGGTAATGGATGCAATTTTATTTGGTGGTACTGCTCCATCTGGTAAATATGCAGCGAGATTGGCGGTAGATATGGCGAAAGAAACTTCAGTAAGTTCTAACGGAGTAAGTGTTGCTGGTGATTTCCAAGGATGGTCTCCTGGAAAAACTCGTATGGTTAATTTGTTCTCTTCTGATAACAAAATATATGAAGTTATTGTATTTGTTAGTACTGGATCTTATGGTTACAAATTTATCAATGGTAACGCATGGGGTTCTGATGAATCTGTGCCTACAGGTTGTGCATCTGGTGGAAACCGTACATTAACAGTTGGTTCTGCTGATGAAACTGTGGGTAAAGTTTGCTACGGTTCTTGCAGTGCTTGTCCTTCAGCTCCAATTCCAAAATACAACATCACATTCCAAGTTGACATGTCAACTTCTTGCGATTACGACACTGTTGACATTGCAGGTGGTAAAATCAACGGATGGGGTGGTGGAACATTCTTGACAAAAGGCTCAAACGGTGTTTGGTCTGTAACTTTGTCATTAGATTCTGCTGAGATTCAATACAAATTCAGAAAAATCAAGAACGGTAACGTTTCTTGGGAAGGTGTTGACAACCGTGTAGTTACTCCTTACAAAGACACTACATTGGCTTTACATTGCTTCGATAAAAACGGTCCATGTTCACCAGTACCTGCTCCAGCAGATATCACTTTCAAAGTTGATTTGACAAATGAAATCATTGCTGATTCAGTATTTGTAATTGGATCTTTCACTTCACCACAATGGCAAGCTGGTAAAATCAAATTGTTACCTGATGCTGGAAACTCAAACTACTATGCTGCTACAGTAACAAAATTGTGTCCTGGTAGCTTCTTCTACAAATTCTGTAATGGTGATCCTAACAAAGTAGGTGAAGATTTTCCTGATACAACTCAACGTTCTTGTAACCAACCAAATGGTTTGGGTGGATTCAACAGAACTTACACTAGAACTTCTGCTTCTCCAGTTGAATTGTTCTTCGTTTATAACACTTGTAAATTGGGTGGTACTGCTAACACTGTAGAATTAACAAACGAAGTATCAATTGCTCCTAACCCAGCAGTTGGTTCATTCAATGTTTCTTTGGCAGGTAGCAAAATCAACAAAATTGTTGTGACTACATTAGATGGTAGAACTGTTCGTAGCTTGAGCGCGAACGATGCTACTATGAATGTAAATGTTAATGGCTTAAATGGTATCTACTTGGTTACCATCACCGATAACATTGGTCGCACAGCAACCAAGAAAATTGTATTGCAATAAAGGCAATTTGTTTTTCATAGTTAAGGCCACCGAAAGGTGGCCTTTTTTTTGCTTCACAAAAAAAGGAGAGTAGAAGGGAAAAACGTTTATGAAAGTTTATGAGGGTTTGCGAATGTTTATGAAAGTTTATAAATGTTTATGAGTGTTTATGAGTGTTTATAAGTGTTTATAAGTGTTTATGAAAGTTTATGAGTGTTTATTCGCGGAAAAACTTTCAACGCTAAACTTTCAACTCTCAATTTTAAATTCCAATTATCGGATCAAAGTAATGACCCCATTAATTTGTTTTGGCGGATTCTTTGGGCCGTCAATGTACAATTGATATAAAGCGAAATAGCTGCCTTCTGGGCAATCAGCACCGTTGTTCATTACTTTGCCATTCCAGAATTTGCTTTCATCTGTCACATTTGCATTTTGGGTTTCAAAAACCAATGCTCCCCAGCGGTTATATATGAATAAGTTGTATTGGAAATTGCCTCCTATGTAACCAATTTTTAAAACATCATTTTTGCCGTCGCTTCCAGGAGTGAAACTGTTGTATAAATAATACAAAAGTTTCGAAATTTGGATGCGCTGACAAATGGTATCATTGCATCCAAAACTGTCAATGATTTTGAGACACACAGTTGCCCAATACGTTTGGTCGTTTTTATATTGGTGCGAAGTATTTTTGTTCACAGAATCAATGGAGAAATCGCCAAAACTCCAATAAAATTTTGTAATACCTTGTGATAAATTTTTGAAAACAAAGAACGGATTTTGAGTACTATCAATATCAAAATTTGCGATAACGCTGTTCTTCTTCAAATTATAGGTAACAGTTGAATCACAACCGTTTGAATTCTTGTATGTTTTTTTGAAAGTGGTTGTTTTGTTGTAAAATTTTCCATCAATCAATATGCTATCTCTGTTACAGAGAATATAATTGTTTGATGTATCGTTGGTTTTAAGAACTTTCAAATGGGTATTAATTACAGAGTCACATCCTGTTATTCTCAATAGGCTATCTTGGTAATTATCTTGCTGGAAATATTTGTGCTTACCAACCGTGATTGTATCTCCTTGGCAAATGGTAATATTGTTGGTAATGGTAGTGTCGTTGTTAACTTTTAACCTTGTAACAATCACTGAATCACAGCCCGACAATCTTTTAAATGAATCGGTAAAAATTCCTGTTTGGGTATAAACATTTAATCCCACTTTAATGGAAGCGCCTCTACAAATTGAAAAAGATAGGTTGATTAGGGTGTCGTAACTGATAATCAGTTTGGTTGTTACAATTGAATCACATCCCAAAAAGTTTTTAAATGAATCGATATATATTCCAGACTTGGTGTAGGTATGTTTTCCAATTGAAAAGCTACTTCCGTTGCAAATCCTCTTAAATTGAACAATTGAGTCGTGAAACACTTTTAGATTCGTATGAACCACTGAATCACAGCCATTTGAATTGATAAAAGTATCGTGGAAATTCCCAGTCTGTGTATGGAAATATTGTCCTACCCAAAGGGTATCTCCTCTGCACAAAAACTTATCCTGAAATAGTGAAGTATGTTTGTATGTCTTAATTTGGTATCGAACAAGAGAATCACAACCAAAGTAAGTGGTGAAAGTATCAATTACAGTTGTATCACCCGTGTAATATTTCTTTTTATGTTGAAAGAAATTCCCTTGGCATAGTTTGATTTTAAAAGTTGTATCGTAATCGGGAATTACATATAGCCAAAAACTTGAAACCTGCGTGAAACAACCATCTTCTTTTTTGATGGTAACCAAGTAGCTATGAGAAGGAATACGACTGTTAAACGTATCACGAAACTGATTGAATTTGGTGATTTTCCTTGCAATTTTATTGGTAGTGCTATCGTACCAAATAAAGGTGTAGGATTTTGTTGTGTCGGGAAATTTGACGTGTGCGAATGCAAAATTGCTGCACCGCTTGTTTGGATAAACATAAAATTCGGTGGTTTTACTCACTTCACAACTCACAGGATTGCTGATTACACCGGCCATACTGTCACCCGAAAAAACAAGTACATTTCTATCTTTATCGTAGGTTAAATCTAAAATGCAACGCGGTGAATTAGCATAAACTACAACTTTTTTTATATATTGGAAGGAGCTTCCATTGAATTTGTAAACCTTGATTCTACCGGAATCGGCTCCAATAATTACATTTCCACAATTGTCGGCCACAATGCCTTGTTGGAATGATTGTTTTTTATTGGGGATAGAGTCTATACGAATCAATTTTCCATTGTATTTGTTGTAGGCTCCAAGATATTTACCATCGTAATAAAAGAGGTAATTTTTGGTGACCGCCAATGAATTTGAAGAAGATCCCACAATTGTTCCAGGATTTGTATATTTACCCTTTACAAAGGGTTTTAAAGTCTGAATTGGGATTTTTGTTTTAAGAGTATCATACCATTTGGTGCCATTGAGCGAATCCGATAATTTGCCCATTACATCGTAACTATTGGTATCTTGCCAGAAGGTCCAAGTGTATGGTGGCGAAAATGCTTTTCCCAAAATAAATACATTGTTGGAGTCGTCTGTGGCGGCATCATAAATGACCAACTCTTGAGCTTTTTTATAAGAATTTGGCACAATTGCCTTAGGTTTTGAAATGTTGGTGTCAAGAACTTCCAAAAGATGTGCGAAATAATTTTTATGACTTCGACCACCATAAGCAACCACTCTTTGAGGATTGCAATTGAATGTAAATTTGGTAATTCTTGCCAAAGCCTGATGGCAGATAGTGAATGTATCAGAAAAACCGTTTGTATCAAGTCTGATGATAATGTTCCCTGTCCAAGAGCTTCCCCAACCTTCACTGATGTTTATTTTGTCTACGGTTCTGTCTACAATGAAATTTCCCAATCCTGAGTTCCAGCGTGTTGTGTACCAGGTAAATAGCTTAGTTGGGATGATGATGCTTCCATCGGAAATCCAAACTAAGTTTCCGCTTAAATCATATTTTGCAAGGTGCAATTGATTTTGATCCAGTGGACATCCCCCGTAAACATAAACATTTCCTCTAGAGTCAAAATCTACTTCATAACCAATGTTTTCTCCGAAAGTTTCAGAATAAAAATTAATTTGACGCAGGAAGTTTTGAAAAGGTTTTATCCAAGGATCAATTGTTATGGCATCACCAATTTTAAAATCAGGAATATTAAGTGAAATGAGGTTGTTTTGAATCTCATATTGTGCCTCGAGTTTTTGTTGTTTTTTGGTTACAATTAACTCATTTTCTTTAAGTTCAAAATAAGGATTTTTTAGGTGTAATTCTGAAAAAGTATTTTCTATTGTAAACGAGTCATTTGATTTGTAGGTAAATTGTATTTTTTTAATATCACCGCCCGAATGAACTTTAAAGGAATATTTTAATCCGTCACCTTTTTTCCCAAATTCATAGATTAAATCAATATTGGGATAGAAGTTTTTAAAAATTAACTTTTCATATCCGAAAGATTTTAAGGAATGTGATACATGAGTGTAATAATGTTTTGTTTTGCCAATAACAACTAATTTACTGTTTAAATTAGCGCCTACAAATTGATTTTTTATCCAAGAAATCTTTACTTCATTTTGCTGAGTTTGACTATCTTTATAACCTTTGGTCCATAAAAATCCATCTTTTAATATATAAATTTTATAAGCTTTGTCGGTTAATTCAAACAAAACTGGTTTACCTTGAAAATCTGGGTATTGGCCATTGTTTTCAATGAAAAAATGATCTTTAAAAGGGTCATTGATAACAAAGTTTTGTGCAAATGAAAGTTGAGTTTGGATCAACAAAAATAACCCTAATGCAATATTTTTTATTCCACTCAATTTCATTTTGGCAGCTAAGGTATTGATTTTTAGTGAAAAAAGGAAAGAGATTAGAAAGTTTATAAACGTTTATGAAAGTTTATGAAAAACCACCGCAGGTGTAAACCGCCGCAGGCGTAAACTCCTTTATTTAACTTGGAAATCAAACATTTTGGTTTGCTCCAAATATCCCTCAAGATGATCTTCAGAAGCTACGGCACCAACGCCGGCTGGAGTTCCAGTGTAAATATAATCGCCAACCTTCAACGTGAAATATTCGGAAACGTGGCTGATGATTTGGTCAATTGAATTGATCATTTGTTGCGTGTTCCCTTGTTGAACAATTTGACCGTTTTTCTCTAGTCGGAAATTTAAATCACTCAAATTGAAATCTGTTTTTGGAAGAAATTGTCCAATTACAGCAGAATGGTCAAATCCTTTTGCCTTTTCCCAAGGCAATCCTTTTGCTTTGAGTTTACTCTGTAAGTCTCTGGCAGTGAAGTCTATACCCAAACTAATTTCATCATAATAAGTATGAGCAAATTCAACGGGAATGGATTTGCCCATTTTTTTGATTCTCACCACCAATTCAACTTCGTGATGAACATCATTTGAAAATTCGGGGATGAAAAAGGGGCAATTTTCACGCAATAAGGCTGTATCGGGTTTTTGGAAAATTACAGGTTCTTCAGGAACTTCATTGTTAAGTTCATGAATGTGTTCAACGTAATTTCTGCCAATACAAATGATTTTCATTGCTTAACGCGATAACGTTTCGTCTCTGCCTGGTCCCATTGAAATTACACTGATTTTGGCACCAATATAATTTTCAACAAAACCCACATAGTCTTGGAATGTTTGATCCATCTTTTCAAAACCACCTTCTAGGCTAATGTCTTCGCTCCATCCTTTGAAATCAGAATATACCGGAGTGATATTTGCACTGCACAAGTTAGCAGGGACTTCTTGAGTGGTTTGACCATTCAATTCATAAGCAGTAGCCGCAGAAATGCTGTCTAGTCCATTCAAAACATCGCCTTTCATCATGATAAGTTCATCAACACCATTCAACATACAGGTATATTTTAGGGCAACAAGGTCTAACCAACCTGTTCTGCGTTTTCTACCTGTAGTAGCGCCGAATTCATGTCCCTTCTGACGTAAAAACTCTCCCAAATCATTGTCGAGTTCGGTAGGAAAAGGACCAGAACCAACTCTTGTGCAATACGCTTTAAAAATACCGTAAACTTTGCCAATATACTTTGGAGCAACTCCAAGGCCGGTGCAAACACCACCAGATAGAGTATTGCTTGAAGTAACAAACGGATAAGATCCAAATTCAACATCGAGCATACTTCCTTGCGCACCCTCGGCCAATATTTTCTTGCCTTCTTGAATGCATTGATGGATAAAATATTCGCTGTTAATGAGTTGGTGTGTTTTAAGGAATTCCAACGCCGAAAAGAAAGCTTCCTCTTCTTCGGCAAGGTTGAAATCTGTATATCCCAAAAATTCAATTTGTTTAATGTGATCTTCAACCGTTTTGCGGTAGCGGTTGTTGAAATCGGCTTCTAAAATATCGCCAACGCGCAAACCTGAACGACCTATTTTGTCGCGGTAGGTTGGCCCAATACCTCTTAAAGTGCTTCCAATTTTGGCGTCGCCTTTTGCTGCCTCAGAAGCAGCATCAAGAATACGATGCGTTGGTAAAATTAGATGTGCTTTTTGAGAAATAAGCAAACGGTCTTTGTAGTCGGGACACTCATTCACAATACGACCAATTTCGTCACGTAGGCGAACGGGGTCAATTACAACGCCATTTCCAATTAAGTTGATGGTTTCTTTTCTGAAAATTCCGGAAGGAATTGTGTTTAAAACGAATTTTTTTCCTTCGAATTCTAGGGAATGTCCTGCATTCGGACCACCTTGGAATCTTGCCACAACGTGGTAATTAGGGGTTAAATAATCGGCAATTTTACCTTTCCCTTCGTCGCCCCATTGCAGGCCTAAAATTACATCAATCATGATTTTGTATTGAAAATAGCTATTTAATTTTTATTGTTACATTGTAAGCAATTGCCTTGTTCGTCCAATATTGGATCACCGTAGAGGTGCAAAGAATGATTGCTCACTTGAAATTTTAATAATTGTCCCATCGTAGAACTTATTTGTTGAACCCTAGGGTCGCAAAACTCCATTACTTTTTTGCATTTATTGCAAATCAAATGATCGTGTTGTTTGTATCCAAATGCTTGCTCGAAGTGGGAAGTGTTTTGTCCGAATTGGTGTTTCTTAACCAGTCCTGCATCTACCAACAAATCTAGTGTATTGTAAACGGTTGCACGGCTCACATGGTAGTTTCGGGATTTCATTTTGATGTAAAGTTGATCAACATCAAAGTGGTCTTTATGTGAATAAATCTCATCCAAAATGGCGTATCGTTCCGGTGTTTTACGTTGTTTGTTTACTTCTAGATATTGCGTAAACAACTCACGTACTTCATCTTTGATTTTGGCGGTTCTGGGGTCGGTTTTCATAGAATGAAATTAAGAACTGTACAAAAGTACGAATCTGTTTTGAATAACTATTAACAAATTACCCCGATTACTTTTTTACTTTGATGGGCATTTTGATTTTCTTGGCATTGGGATAATGCTTTCGAATCTCCGCCATGGCTTCATCAGCTTCAACAGAATTGTTGTAAGCGCCCACATATATTTTGAAGTTTGGTTCATCATAAACTACCTGAGGAGAATAAGTGTCACCAAATTTTTCTTGAGCTTCTGATTGAATTTTCACAGCATCGGCCCGGGCAGATGTCATTCCAATGAAAATTCTATATCCTTGAACCAAAACATCCGCATTTTTACGTCGTGCCAAACGGTTATTTTCCACTTCTTCCACTTTGTCTTCGGCAACAATTGTTACTTTTCCTTGGCTGAAAACATGGTTGAAACTTCCAAAAAACGCAAAAATGAGAATAATATATTTGAACATTGTTGCAAATATCGTGAATTTTCACCGCATCTCAATTTGCTGTTGTATTTTTGTGGAATGATTCAAAAAGCTGCCCTCATCATTCTCGACGGTTGGGGCATTGGAAATCACAGTAAATCCGATGCCGTTTTTCATGCGAATACCCCGTTTACCGATGCTTTGACAAAAGAATACGCTCATGCTACATTGCTCACCGATGGTGAAAATGTAGGACTTCCCAAAGGGCAAATGGGAAATTCAGAAGTGGGACACATGAATATTGGAGCTGGTAGGGTAGTTTGGCAAATGTTGGCCAAAATCAACAAGGCATTTGATGAAAAAACAGTAGCCCAAAATGCCATTTTGAATCATGCATTTCAAAAAGCCATTACAACAGGTAAAAACTTGCATTTTATTGGTTTGCTGTCTGATGGTGGTGTGCATTCTCACATCAATCACCTAATTGGCTTGAGCGAATTGGCCCACAAAGCCAATGTCCCCCATACTTATATACATGCATTTTTAGACGGACGTGATACCGACCCCAAAAGCGGTTTGAATTATTTGAAAACTTTAAATGCCGCCATTGAAAATACTTCCGTGAAATTGAGTTCTGTGGTGGGTCGATATTTTGCCATGGACCGCGATTTGCGTTGGGAAAGGGTGAAAAAAGCCTACGATTTGATGGTAAATGGCGTAGGTGAATATTCGTCGAATTTACTTCAATCAATTGAACATCAATATGCTAATGGAGTTACAGATGAGTTTATGGTGCCTATTCGTACGTTGGAGGGCAATGAGGGACAAATTCAAGATGGAGATGTGGTTATCTGTTTCAACTTTAGAACAGACAGGGGTCGCCAAATTACCCGAGTTTTAAGTCAGGAGGATTTCCATGAGTTCAATATGCATAAATTGAACCTTCATTATTATACCATGACCGTTTATGATGAAACCTACAAAATTGATGGTGCTTTGTTTGATAACGACAATCTAACCATGACGTTGGGGGAGGTGATTCAGAATGCTGGCGCTACGCAGTTGCGTGCTGCAGAAACGGAGAAATATCCGCACGTTACCTTTTTCTTTTCCGGGGGAAGGGAAACCGAATTCAATGGTGAACACCGCATTATGGCGAACTCGCCCAAGGTGGCAACCTATGATTTGCAGCCTGAAATGAGTGCTCCGGAGTTGGCTGCTAAAGCCATTGAGTACATCAAAGAAGAACAACCAGATTTTGTGTGTTTGAATTTTGCCAATGCAGATATGGTTGGGCACACAGGTGTTTATGAGGCCATTATCAAAGCGGTTGAAACCGTAGATTCATGTTTAGAAAACTTGGTGAAAGCGATGCAACCTTTAGGGTATCAATTTATTGTAATTGCCGATCACGGAAATGCGGATTTTGCCATCAATGAAGATGGAACGCCCAACACTGCCCATACTACCAATCCTGTTCCGGTATGGTTTATTTCAGAAAATAAAAAATTATCAATAAAAGATGGTATCTTGGCCGATGTTGCGCCTACTATATTGGGAATCATGGGAATAGAGCAGCCAAACCAAATGACAGGAAAAAACCTTATATCGTGAAAAAATTACTTTTAATAGCTTCAATTAGCATGCTTGCTTTCACTGCTTGTGAGAATGATGAAATTGCCGACCGTTCTCAATTCAAAGATGAATGGCAAAAATACATGTTGACAGAAATTGATGATTTGACGAAATCAAACCCAAAACTCACCAAAACCATCAATTTGGGAGAGGAAGTTGAAACACGTGTGTTAGATTCTGTGAATTGGTTCAATGAATTGGCGGGTTTTCTTGCCATAGATTTCACCAAAGAAAAAGGAAGAACTCAATACCAAACGTCTGTTGATAGCAATGGCAAAATTTCAATGACCAGTTATTATGCGAAGGATACCAATGCGTTGTTGCAAACATTTGTGATTACCAAAGTGGATGGTAAAATTGATTTGTTAACGTGGACCACAAAATTGAAAAGTTTGATGATGGATAGGGAGCAAGAATTGGCCTATCAACCAGGTAAAGGATACAGAATTAACATCAAAGAAAATAGTATGTGGGGATCTCCACGTACCATAGAGATATTTGGAGATATTCATAAGAAAGAATTTTTGGAGAGATGAGACTAACGAATTTTATTGGAGGTGCGTTTATGGCGCCATTGGGCGGAGCTTATTTGGATAATTTTAATCCGTCTACAGGAGAGAAATATGGAGAAATTCCTGATTCAACAAGTGAAGATGTTCAATTGGCTATTGAAGCAGCTCAAAAAATTCAACCTACTTGGGCGAACACTGCAGCAGAGGAAAAGTTTAAAATCATGAATCGTATTGCCGAACTCATTGATTTAAACCGTGAGAAATTGGCAATTGCCGAAAGTATGGATCAGGGTAAACCACTTTGGTTGGCCAGAAATGAAATGAATCGAGCGGCACAAAACTTTCGTTTTTTTGCAACTGCCGCCATGCAGTTTGCGAGCGAAAGTCACGCCATGGAAGATAAAGCCATCAACTACACCTTGCGTCAACCAATTGGTGTGGTTGGGTGCATTAGTCCTTGGAACTTGCCCCTTTACTTATTTACTTGGAAAATTGCCCCAGCAATTGCTGCTGGTAATGCTGTAGTGGCAAAGCCAAGTGAATTTACACCTGTTACGGCATTTATGTTGTGTGAACTATGCAATGAAGCTGGATTGCCAGCGGGAGTGTTGAATGTGGTGCATGGTTTGGGAGCAAAAACTGGACAAGCCATTGTTGAATCTAAGTTTACCAAAGCAATTTCATTTACCGGTGGTACTGCAACAGGAAAACACTTGGCGGCTACAGCTGCACCAATGTTCAAGAAATTAAGTTTGGAATTAGGGGGTAAAAACCCGAATATCATTTTTGCAGATGCCGATTTGAACAAAGCCATTAAAACAACCGTAAACAGTTCATTCATGAACCAAGGTGAAATTTGTTTGTGTGGAAGTAGGGTTTTTGTGCAAAGAGCTGTATATGAACAGGTGAAAAATCAATTGGTGCAAGAAGTGAAACAATTGAGCATTGGCAATGCATTGGATGAAAATAACCGCATCGGTGCCATTGTTTCTAAACCTCATTATGAAAAAGTACTTTCATACATTGAACTTGCAAAATCAGAAGGTGCTACCATTTTAACGGGTGGAAAGGCCTTGCATCCCCCAGGATACGAAAACGGATGGTACATTGAACCTACCATATTGGAAGGTTTGCCGTTTGATTGCAGATGCAATATGGAGGAAATATTTGGCCCAGTGATTACCATTACACCTTTTGACACTGAAGAAGAAGTTTTGGGTATGGCGAATGCCACAGAATATGGGTTGGCGGCCACTATTTGGACAACCAATTTGAATACGGCACACAGAATGGCTCAGAAAATTGAAATGGGCATTGTGTGGGTGAATTGCTGGTTGTTGAGAGATTTAAGGACACCATTTGGAGGGACAAAAAGTTCAGGTGTTGGTAGGGAAGGTGGTTGGGAAGCCATGAAATTCTTTACCGAGCCTAAAAACGTTTGTGTTGCGCTCAATTAAATTGATAATCAATGAATAAAGAATTTTGGGATGAGCGTTACGCTTCAGAAGAATTTGCGTATGGAGAAGCGCCCAATGAGTTTATAAAAGAGGTTTTACCTGAGTATGAACCTTGTGCTATTTTGTTTCCTGCCGATGGGGAAGGTAGAAATTCAGTATTTGCTGCTACTTTAGGGTATGCGGTATCTGCTTTTGATTTGAGTGATTCTGGTAAGGAAAAGGCACTGAAATTGGCGGAAAGAAAAGGCGTTAGTCTTGATTATTTGGTGGGTTCTGCTGCAGATATTCAATACAAACAACATCAATTTGGTGCAATTGCCCTTGTATTTGCTCACTTTCCCGCTGATGTGAAACAACAATATAATCAAAAAATGTTGAATTTCCTAATGCCAGGTGGTTACGTGTTTTTTGAAGCTTTTAGCAAACAGCATTTGTTGTGTCAGGAAAAATATCCAAAAGTGGGGGGACCCAAAGACATTGATATGCTATTTTCTGAAGAGGAATTGCTACAAACTTTTGTAGATTTTGATATCATTTTACTTGAAACCAAAGAAGTTGAACTTTCAGAAGGACCATTTCACCAAGGAATTGGAAGTGTGGTGCGATTCATTGGTAGAAAGAAGTGATATTCATATAGGATATTCTCTGTACTTCTGTTTTTTCATTGTATTTTCGCAGAATGTTTGAAAACACGGAAAGAACTGAACTTTCAAATTTGGGTGAATTTGGCCTGATTTCTCATTTGGCCAAACATTTTGAAGCTAAAAATCCATCAACATTATTAGGAATCGGCGATGATGCTGCCATTGTGAAGGTGGGTGATGCTTATATGGCCGTTTCTACCGATACTTTCATTGAAGGAGTGCATTTTGATTTGATGTTCCATCCGTTGAAACATCTTGGATATAAAGCGGTTGCAGCTACAGTGAGCGACATCTGTGCAATGAATGCATTGCCAACACAAATTACCGTGGCCATTGGCTTGAGTAACCGATTTTCTCTCGAAGCCGTAGAAGAACTCTATGAGGGTATGCGTTTGGCGTGTGAAAAATATGGCGTAGATTTAATTGGCGGTGACACTTCTAGCTCTCGCTCAGGATTGATTCTTACCCTTACTGCTATGGGGGAAGTTGATTTGAATAAAGTTACTTATAGAAAAGGTGCCAATGCCAATGATTTGCTGGTGGTAACCGGTGATGTAGGTGGTGCTTTTATGGGACTTCAAATTTTGGAAAGAGAGAAGAAAGTGTTTTTGGAACACCCTTCCATGCAGCCAGATTTGGAAACCTATGATTATATTGTGGGACGTCAGCTAAAAGCAGAAGCTAGGGTTGATGTAATCAAGATTTTGGAAGACCTCAATATTGTACCTACTAGCATGATGGATGTGAGCGATGGTATTGCCAGTGAATTGTTTCACTTGGGTGCTGCCTCAAACGTAGGTTTCGATATTTATGAAGAAAAATTGCCGATAGATCCACAAACAGTTGATACTGCCATTTCGTTTGATTTGAATCCTAGCATTATGGCCCTCAATGGAGGTGAAGATTATGAACTTTTGTTTACAATCAAACAAGCTGATTGGGATAAAATTAAAAACAATCCAGATTTTACTGTCATTGGACATGCCACCGACGTGGTAAATACTTACCGTTTGAATACCAAAGCTGGCAATACTTTCGACATAAAAGCGCAAGGTTGGCAGCATTTTTCTAAAGATTAACTGATAAACAACGTATTTTTGTAAACTATGTATCGTACGCATACTTGTGGTGAATTGAGAATTTCTCATGTTGGTGAAACTGTAACCTTAGCTGGTTGGGTGGCTAAAGCTCGTGTAATGGGCAGTATGGCTTTTGTGGATGTTCGTGACCGTTATGGTATCACGCAATTGGCATTCAACGAAATATACAGCCAAGAGTTGCTTGATAAGGCGGCTACCTTGGGCCGTGAATTTGTGATTCAAGCAACTGGTAAGGTGGCTGAAAGAAGTGCAAAAAATGGTCAGCTTGAAACCGGCGAGGTTGAAATCATTGTTGAGAGTTTAACCATCCTCAATGAATCTAAAACGCCTCCTTTTACCATTGAAACGGAAACTGATGGGGGCGACGATATTCGCATGCAATACAGATATTTGGATTTACGGAGGGACGTAGTGCGTCGTAACTTAGAATTGCGTCACAATTTGGCTCAATCCATACGCTCATATTTGTCTGGTGAAAAATTCTTGGAGGTTGAAACCCCAGTTTTAATTAAATCTACCCCAGAAGGTGCCAGAGATTTCGTGGTGCCAAGTCGTTTGAACAAAGGACAATGGTACGCATTGCCACAAAGTCCGCAAACATTCAAACAATTGCTCATGGTGAGTGGTTTTGATCGCTATTTTCAAATTGTAAAATGCTTCCGTGACGAAGATTTGCGTGCCGACAGACAACCAGAGTTCACACAAATTGACTGTGAAATGAGTTTTGTGGAACGCGAAGACATCATTCAAACTTTTGAGGGAATGATGAAGCAATTGTTCAAAGAAGTAAAAGGCATTGAGTTTGGTGATTTCCCTAGAATGAGTTACGCTGATGCCATGAAATATTATGGTTCAGACAAGCCAGACATTCGTTTTGGAATGCCATTCGTTGAATTTAAAGCCCCTGGAAATGAGTTGGATGTTGTTTCTGGTAAGAATTTTGGGGTATTCGATAATGCCGAAGCTGTTATTGGAATCTGTGCCACTGGTGCCGCTGCATTTACCAGAAAACAAATTGATGCACTTACAGATTATGTAAAACGTCCTCAAATTGGGGCAACGGGTATGATTTATTGCCGCGTTGAAGCCGATGGTTCTTTGAAATCTTCGGTAGATAAATTTTATGATGCAAATGCCTTGGCGGCTTGGCAAAAAGCCATGAACGCACAACCTGGCGATTTGATGTTGATTTTGGCTGGTGGATTAGAAAAAACCCGTAAGCAGTTGAATGAACTTAGATTATTGGTAGGGACAGAATTGGGATTGAGAAATCCATTCGATTACAAACCTTTGTGGGTGGTTGATTTTCCATTATTAGAATGGGATGAAGACCATCAGCGTTTCCATGCCATGCACCATCCTTTTACCAGTCCTTTGCCTGAAGACCGTGAGTTAATGAGCACAGATCCAGGGAAAGTAAGGGCGAACGCTTACGATTTGGTGATCAATGGTGTTGAAATTGGCGGTGGTTCAATTCGTATTTTCGATAAAGACTTGCAATCGGAAATGTTTGATTTGCTTGGTTTTACAAAAGAAGAAGCACAATATCAGTTTGGTTTCTTGATGAACGCTTTCCAATATGGAGCTCCTCCACATGGTGGTTTGGCACTTGGTTTTGACCGTTTGTGCTCTCTTTTTGGCGGCAGTGACAGTATCAGAGACTTTATTGCCTTCCCGAAAAACAACAGTGGCCGCGATGTGATGATCGATGCTCCTAGCACGTTGAGTGCAGCTCAATTGAAAGAGTTGGAGTTGTAAACAAGAGGGTTTATAAAGGTTTATCAGGGTTTATGAGGGTTTATGAAGGTTTATAAGAAGTAGTCAATATGACTTTAAACTTTAAACTTTCAACTTTAAACGATTAGTTGATTAAACGTTTAATCCTATAATCCTATAAGCCAATAAACCTATAAGCCTACAATCCGTTTACAACGGCGAAAATTCTAGGCAATAAAATATACAAACCTACAATGATGGCAACTGCGCTTGCGCAGAAGGTGGCTCCAGCGGCCATGTCTTTTGATTGGCCAACTCCCGGATGTTGATCTGGATGTAACGTATCTAATGCTTTTTCTAATGCTGTGTTTAATCCTTCCGATACAAGCATTAATCCAATTGCCAGCCAAAGAATGGCCCATTCGAAACGGGTTAAATGTTGCCCGAAATAATCTAAACTAAAGCCAGTAACCACGGTGATTACCATGCAAACCAAAATAATTTGGAAATTGCGTTCGGTGCGGGCGAGCAACAACACTCCATTGAGTGCGTATTTGAAAGATTTGTAGAAACGTAACATACTGCTATTGGTACTTCAAAGATGCAAGATTGTTGCTAAAATAAAAAGGCTCCCAGAGGGAGCCTTTTCACAAATATTCGTTTATTGATTAGAATGTATTGATTTTGATACGTTTTTCGATTTCCTCAACGTCGTGTCGGAACTTTTTATCGGTTTCCATCAAGTCGTTTACTGTTTGGCAAGCGTGAATTACAGTACTGTGATCACGTCCCCCAAAGAAAATACCAATATTTTTCAAAGAGGCTTTGGTTAAGTCTTTGGTGAAATACATGGCAATTTGACGGGCTTGAACGATTTCGCGCTTTCTGGTTTTAGATTTAACTGCTTCAACAGGAATGTTGTAGAAGTCGCAAACCAATTTTTGGATGTAATCAATGCTAATTTCGCGGGTAGAATTTTTGACAAAATTCTTAACAATTTGTTTCGCAAGGTTAAGATCCAATTGTTTTCTGGTTAATGAACCCTGTGCCAATAATGAAATTAAAGCACCTTCAAGTTCACGAACGTTTGTATCGATGTTGTGAGCCAAGTATTCAACCACATCTTTATGCAATGTGATACCATCTTGGTACATTTTATTTTCTAGTATAGAAACTCTGGTTTCAAAATCTGGACCGTTAAGGTCGGCAGACAATCCCCACTTGAATCGGCTCAACAAACGCTCATCCATGTTTTTCAAGTCTTTTGGAGGACGATCACATGTTAAGATAATTTGTTTGCCATTTTGGTGCAAATGATTGAAGATTTGGAAGAAAACTTCCTGAGTCCTTTCTTTTTTCGCAAAGAATTGAACGTCATCAACAATCAAAACATCCAAATATTGATAAAAGTTTACAAACTGATTGTTGTTGCCTTGTTTCGCAGAGTCAATGAATTGATTGATGAATTTTTCTGCACTCACAAAAACAACCACCTTTTGTTTGTGTGTTTGTTTAATCAAATTACCGATGGCATGTGCCAAATGTGTTTTACCCAAACCACAACCACCAAATACCATTAGCGGATTGAAAGCAGTACCACCTGGTTTTTGAGCAATTGCCAAACCAGCATTACGTGCAAGCTTGTTGCAATCTCCTTCCACAAAATTGTCGAAGGTGTAACGAGGATTCAACTGACTATCGATGTTCATTCTCTTCAAACCAGGAATAATGAATGGATTCTTAATAGGAGAGTCGAGGTTAATCGGCATTCCCAATTCATTGTTCACTTGTTTGGTTGAATTTCCAGTTGGTAAGTTGATGGTAAAAGGCTGTTGATCAACCCCAGATGCAGTTTCAACGATGATGTTATATTCTAGTTTAGCAGTTGGGCCAATAATTTTCTTTAAGGTTTTGTGAAGGAGCTGTACGTAATGCTCTTCTAACCACTCATAGAAAAATTGGCTTGGAACTTGAATTGTGAGTACTTTATTAGACATTTTAACCGGTTTGATAGGTTCAAACCAGGTCTTAAAACTTTGAGGATTAACGTTGTCTCTAAAAATTTTTAAGCAGTCTTGCCAAACAATTTCATGTGCCTTTTTTTCCATAGATGTTGTTTTTCGTCTTTTCTTTTAATGTGTGTGAATAAAGTGTAGTTAACTTGTTGAAACACAATAACTGATTGATATTGTATTTCATTCGGTAAAGAAAAAGATAAAATTCACATTTTGCTAATTTTTTTTACTTGTTTTTTAATTTTTTTTAGCGTATGAAATTTCAAAATTAGAAAGAATACTCTCCAAATTCACTTCTTAAAACGTCGGCAATTTCGCCTAAGGTGGCATATTGCTCAACAGCGTCTAATATATAAGGCATTAAATTGGCGTCTGTTGAACAAGCATTCTTTAAGTTTTTTAGCTTTCTGAAACTAAAGTTTGGTTTCTGCGGGATTTCAAATCATTGATTTTTTTAGTTTGTGTGTCTCTAATGCTATCGTCGATTTTGAAATTAGGAACACTATCAGTTTCCTCAACTTGGAATTGATTTACTCCAACTACAATGGCTTCTTTACTTTCAACCTGTTTTTGGTACTCGTAACTGCTATTGGCAATTTGATTTTGAATCCAACCATTTTCAACGGCACTTACTGCACCGCCCATTTGATCGATTTGTTCAATCAACTTCCAAGCTTCTGCTTCGATGGCATCGGTGAGGGATTCTACGTAGTAACTTCCACCCAAGGGATCAACTGTATTGGTAACACCACTTTCAAATCCAATGATTTGTTGGGTTCTTAATGCAGTTCTTGCCGCTTTTTCAGTCGGTAAATTCAACGCTTCATCGAAGCCGTTGGTATGCAAGCTTTGAGTTCCTCCCAAAACAGCCGCCATGGCTTGTATGGTAACACGGGTGATGTTGTTTTCTGGCTGCTGTGCTGTTAACGTAGATCCACCTGTTTGCGTGTGAAATCTCAACATCATGGCCTCATTGGCCGTAGCCCCTAAGTCCCTCATGATTTTTGCCCAAATTCTTCTCGCTGCCCTGAATTTTGCAATTTCTTCAAAAAAGTCGTTGTGAGCGTTGAAAAAGAACGACAATCTTTTACCAAAGACATTTATATCCAATCCTTTCGCTAAGGCGCTTTGCGCATAAGCCTTGCCATTTGCAAGTGTAAAGGCCAATTCTTGAGCCGCAGTACTTCCCGCTTCTCTGATATGATAGCCACTAATACTAATGGTGTTCCACTTCGGCAATTCTTTGCTGCACCACTCGAAAATATCGGTGATGATTCTCATGCTCGGACGAACTGGATATATATAGGTACCCCTAGCGGCATATTCTTTCAAAATGTCGTTTTGGATGGTTCCCCCAATTTTAGATAAATCGGCGTTTTGTTTTTTTGCCAAAGCCACATACATCGCCAAAAGTGTGCTGGCAGTAGCATTAATGGTCATGCTGGTGGTAACATTTTCTAAGGTAATGCCTTTAAACAATGTTTCCATATCTTCAAGAGAATCAATGGCTACACCCACTTTTCCAACTTCGCCTTCGCTCATTGCATGGTCACTGTCGTACCCAATTTGCGTCGGTAAATCAAAGGCAACCGACAATCCTGTTGTTCCTTGATTCAATAGATAGTGGTAACGTGCGTTACTTTCTTCTGCCGTACTGAAACCTGCGTACTGACGCATTGTCCAGAGTCTGCCTCGGTACATATCTTTTCTAACCCCTCTGGTAAAAGGGAATTCACCTGCTTTTTCGGTCATGCCGCTTTGCTCGGTGTAAATTTCTTTGATTTCGATTCCGCTGCTGTTTTTCATCTTACCCAAATATCAATTCAATTTCTTGCTTTATCATTTTAAGTCCTTTTTCATGAGGGACATCGCCTTGTTCCTGCAAACGGTTGATCAGAGCAATGCAATATTCAGCTGAACCTGCATTTTCAGGAAGTGATTTTTCAACTTGTTGCAAAAGGATGCTGGTTTGTTCTTTCACCACTTTGATCATGGCCCAAGTTTGGTCGCTCACATAAATCTGTTGCGACAAGTTGTAATTGAATTCATCGTTGATGCTTTTAAGTGCTAACAATTTGAATTCTCTTGCTGTTAAACCGTTACCACCCATGTTTTGAATCATGGTAGGAATGCTGGTTCTTTCTAATAGTAGTGAAAGTCTTTCATAAGCCTGTAACTTCAATTTGTTCAAGGTTTGTCCGTTTTCCTTGTTGCTTTCAATTTTTGCAATACGCACCAAGGTGTCGGTGTGACTTTTGAACAAAGATTTTGCGAAATACATGATCAATATCATGCAAACTAAAATCAAACCTGACGTGATGTAAACTACGGTTAATGTATCAAGATTTTTCATGTAGGGCTTTTCGACAAAGATAAGGCGTTTGTTCGACAAGTGTATGTTGGAATTGATCAGAATCTTGAAGAAATTCCGTATTTTTGTAATATGGAAAATGCAACAATTGAAACCACAGTAGCTACAGAAAATCCACCAATTGGATTTACAGCAACCGCTTTGGAAGAACTTCACCGATTGTATGACAATTTGGAATTGAAAGAAGATTCGGTCTTAAGAATTGGTGTAAAGGGCGGAGGATGTTCAGGAATGAGCTATTTGCTTGCATTTGATAAAAAAGAAGAAGGCGATACCATGTATAATTTAGATGGTATTCCTGTTGTGATGAACAAAGCGCACGTGATGTACGTATTGGGAATGGAAGTAGATTGGGAAAATGGTTTGGCCAACAGAGGCTTTTCCTTCAACAACCCAAATGCTACCTCAACCTGCGGTTGCGGGCAGTCGTTCTCGGCCTAATTCCGAAGTTTATATCCCTCAAAATACAAAACCTTGTCTTTATTTTTAGAAAATATCCGTCAGGGTTTCGGCTCACTTAAGTCGCACAAGGTCAGGGCCACCATTACGGCCTCTATTATTGCTATTGGTATTACTGCGTTGGTGGGTATTCTTACATCCATTGATGCCATGAATAATGCCATTTCCAAAACCATGAGCCGTATGGGTTCTCAAAGTTTTAACATCAGCAACAGAACTTCCGTGGAACGTTTTGGCGTAGCCGATGATTTTAAGCCCATTTCTTACGAGCAAGCGCATCAATTTGAAACTTATCTTGGCAATAAATTGCCTGTGTCTTTGTCGTTGACCGCTTCATTTAATTCGAAAATAAAATGCCAAGGTCAAGAAACCAATCCCAATATCAAAGTTTTGGGTGTTGAGGAAGATTATCTAAAAACGGCAAATTATGAAATTGCGGCGGGCAGGAATTTTACGTCGAACGACATTCGTATGAACCTTCCTTTGGCCGTTGTGGGATATGACATTGTGAAGGATTTGTTTTTAGAATCTGATTTGGAGGGACGTAGTCTGGGCCGAACCATTCAAATCGATGGAAAACCATTCAAAGTGGTTGGTGAATTGAAGAAAAAGGGTTCGAGCATGGGAATGTCGGGTGGCGACAGATTGATATTTATTCCCATTCACAATGCACGACAATCATTTGCTTCTGTGAACAACAATTGCAACATTTCGGTGATGGTAGATAAGGTAGAAGATTTGGACCGAGAGATGAACGAAGCCTATACGTTTATGCGCCGTATTAGGCGGTTAAAACCTTCTGATCCAGATAATTTCACCATCACAAAAAGCGATGCTTTGGCCAAGGATGCTCAAGAAAACATGGCCATGGTAAGTGGTGTAGGTACTTTAATCGGTGTGATTACGCTGTTGGGAGCGGCGGTAAGTTTAATGAACATCATGCTGGTGTCGGTTACTGAAAGAACCAGAGAAATAGGACTTCGGAA
>JACCDM010271649.1_pt1 | contig 25460 bp, 6 predicted proteins | sample 7445851 | NCBI WGS metagenome assembly JACCDM01 (sample SAMN15323438, study PRJNA562643) | freshwater metagenome | isolation source: river surface water | place: USA:Blue River Watershed | collected 2017-08-16
CTGTGCTGGTCACTGTGTTGCCATAAGCGTCAGCCAAAGCAACGATTGGTGACTTGTAGATGGTGGTTCCATTTACGAAGGTTGCTCCAGGGCTTCTACCTTCTGGCTGTTGAGTCAACTTGATTGTGGTTGGTGCACCGGCACCAACGGTCCATGCTTGTGTGAGGTTGGTTGCAACTGAAAGCGGTGATGCAACGTTGTAGACAACTTCACGCGAACCGGTCTTAGCTTCAAGACCAATACCGGTTGCAGTTGAACGACCAGCCGAAAGGTTTGACCAGCTGTGGCTCAACAAGGTTGCACCATCAGGGGCAATCGCAGAAATGGTTGGAGTGATTCCGTCTGACAACTCACCGTAAGAGTTAGGTGTTCCAACTGGGAACTGGTACTTGTAATCGTTTCCGTAAGCGTCCTTGAAAATCACAACTGGCTGCGGGTTGAAAGCAACACCTGCGGTTGCAGAAGTGTTGCTTGCGCGATCTGCAAGAACCGCGGTACTCAAAACACCGTTGCGCAAAACAAGGTTTGTCTCCGCACGAAGAGGAATGGCAACACCGTCGACTGTTCCTGTGACAATAATTCGATAGGTCGCGGCGGTGCCTCGAATAATTAGAGAGCCAAATGATGCCAAACCATTCGTAGTAGTCGCAGTCTTTCCGGACAAGAATGTTTCACTAGTCACACCGCTCGGCAGTGTTACTGCAGTTCCGTTTGAGTTGGTCAGGCTTACAGTAAGAACTGCCTCGGAACCACCACTGATTCTGTTGCCCGCCGCGTCTACAACTTCTAACTGAGGAACAGCGTCATTTCGCCAGGAATTGGAGACGAAAGTACTGTACGAGATGCCAGCACCGATTGCGACTGGCGCGTTCGTAAACCTAATTTCTTTTGCTGCACCGTTAGTGATGCTGAAGTTGTCTGTGGCTAGTGAATCGGTCAAACCGTTAGAGGTGTAAACCAAACTGTAGTCCGTGCCGCGAACCACGGTGAAGCTTGCGGTGTTAAAGGTTGCGATACCGCCCGATGCGCTCTTGGTTGCGGTCTTGCCGGCGACGACTACCCCGTTCTTGTAGAGGTTGGCAACCACAGAGTTGGTTGCGGTGGTGACCAGGTTGCCCTGGGCATCTTGAACCTCAATAGTTGGTGGGTTGTCGAACAGTTCTCCAGCCTCAACCGTGCCAGGCTGAACGGTTGCATTTGCACCGGTGCGGAAGCCAAGCTTGGCCGCGGCACCCGCGGTCAGCGTGATGCTCTGGGTTGCGGTCAATTGGGTTGATGAGAACGACGCGGTGTAGGTCAAAGTCTTGGTACCAATCAGACCGCTGATGCCCAGCTTCTGACCTGAAGTTGCATTCTGGAAGTTGGCGCGACCAACTGTGGCGGTAATTGAGTTGGCCACTAGAGCGGTTCCGCTGTCAACACCCATGGTGATTGCAGCGTCGGCCGCAGCACCAGTTGTTACTGGGTTGCCATCCTGGTCCTGAACTTCAACGATTGGCTGAGTGGTGAATACTGCGCCAGATGCCGCACCGGCAGCAGGCTCGATTACGGTCAGTTTGTTGGCAACACCGTGAGTCACGGTGAATGTGCGTGAAGTGGTTGAGAAACCAGGAGTCACCGACCTTGAATCAGAAGTTTTGGTAACTGTGAGGCTATCGATCACGAAACTGTAGGTGCCCACCTTGGCGGCCAATGCCATAGAACTGAATGTGAACTTTCCACCCACGGCAGTTCTGGTTGCATTGCTCAAAATCTTGGCATCGGTGTCATTGCTGGTGGCAAGAGTTGCAGTCGCGCTGTAACCAGTTGAAACCAGGTTGTCGAACTCGTCGCGAAGTTCAGCCTCAGGTGCTGTGGCAATGGTTGCGCGGTTTTCAATTGAAAGCGAAGGCTGAGTTACCCAGCTGATGTGATGCGGTGCCGCTACTGCAATTGTGAATGGTTCTGAGAATGTCTCCAAACCTGATCCGGTGGTGAACTTGATTCGAACGTTTCCGGCCTTACTGAAACTCATGTTGGTGAAAGTTGCTACACCGGTTCCGGCATCGGTGTTGGCAGCACTTGCGGTTGTACCGGCGCCGGTGATGTTGGTGCGGGCGAGCGAGTCGACCAAACGCGGCGAGATAGCAACCGATGAACTAACTGCGTTGCCCCAGGCGTCTTGAACCCCAACCTTCACGGTGGTTGCGAACGCCACACCAGCGGTGGTGTTTTGTGGCTGCACGGTCACGCCAAGCTTGGCCGCATCACCTGCGGTCAGGTTTAGCCCGGTTTGCGAGACGTTGATGCTGGTGTCTGAAACCAGTGAGAACTTGATGGTCTTTGAACCAACGGTTCCTCGCAGACCAACCGGAGACGCATCGCTACCAAAGTCAGCAACACCGTTTGAAGTGGTGATGGTTGCGGTGTTGAAGACCTCGGCGTCGGCGGAGCTCATCTGAATCTGGGCGTTTGCCGGCATCACCTTGTTGCCGTCGGCGTCTTGAATCTCAATAACTGGCTGGCCGGTAAAAGACTTACCGGCTGCAGCACCGGATGCCTGAGTGGTGATGGCCAACTTGGCTACTGCTCCACCGGTCAGGGTGAATGCACCCGACGCGCTGGTGGTTGGGTTGCTGGCCAGAGTGGTGGTGATTGACGAAACCTTGAGGGTGTAGCTACCGGCGGCGGCACCAACCTTTAGGTTCGGGAAGCTAAATTCACCGGCCGATGCGGTTGCTGTGTTGCCGGTGATGTAGTCGCCCGCGGTTGTGCCGTCGATCACATTGCCACCCGATGACTCGGCCACGATTGTGATTGAGGTTGTGGTGGTATCGGCACGAACGACGTTGTCGTTGGCATCCATCAGCTGCACAACTGGCGTGGTGCCAAACGATCCTCGTGAATTAACGGTCAAAGTGCCCAGCGACTTGAATACCAACTTGGTTGGGGCGCCCGGGGTGATGTTGAAAACGTTGGACTCTGCCGACTCAAGCACAATTTGGCTGCCACCGGCTACTGGGTCGGCGGTTCCGGTGAACTGCAAGCGGTAGGTTCCGGCCTTGGTGAAACCCGGGTTTGCCCAGGTGTTTGCGCCGGTGGTGGTTTCAACGGCCGACTTGCTGTTGTCACTTGACGCATCGGATGTGTCGTAAAGCACTGGCTTCACGTTGGTGCGGAACACGCCGCCAGAAATCGCGTTGCCAAAGGCATCTTGAACCTGGGTGGTCACTGCCGGTGAGAATGCTGACCCCGATGAAATGTTGCTCGGCTGCTGGGTGATCGCAATCTTCTTGGCATCACCGGCACCAAGTGTGATGGTGTGTGAGTCGGTCAGAATTAGTGACTGGCCAGCTACTCGGTAGGTGAGGGTGACCTGGCCGACAGTTCCATCGAGGCGCATGTTTGCAACGTAGCCCGCACCACAGTGATTTCCGGTGTTGGCGAAGTTTGCGGTTCCCTGGTAAATCTCACAACTGATGTTTCCGGCCAGGGTTGCACCCACGGCGGCAACCTGAATTGAGGCCGGACCAAAATCTTGTACAACATTGCCCGCGATGTCTCGAACGGTCACAATCGGCATGGTTGTGAAGATCTTTCCGGCACGAGCACCGGCAGCCTCACCGCCGGTTACCTCTACGTGGTGGGCTTCACCGTAGGTGAAGACAATCGGTGAAGAGGTGCTGGTGTTGCCAGAAACCGCTGGGTCCGGAGTACCCGAGCGGAAGATTGGGCCCACGGCACGGAAGTCGGCGGCCATGGGTGCTGAAGTTTGCAGGCCGGCGGCAAAGGCGGTCTGGGTGGCGCTAACTACCTTGAGCCTGTAAGTACCAACCGGAGCCTCAATGACCAGGTTGCTGTAGGTGACCACACCATTCACCGATGACTCTGTGCCGCCTAGGGTTGGCTCAATGATGGTGTTGGTTAGGTTGCCGCTGCTGTCCAGCTTCACAGCGTGGATGGTTACGCTCCAGGTTCCGGCGGTGACTCGGTTGCCGTTGGCGTCAGTGAGTTCAAGAATCGGCGCCACCGGAATCTCTTCACCGGCAACGACCTGCGTCTGGCCTAGCTGGGCACCCGGGTCGACGATCCAGTCAAGGCGGTAGACACCGGCAGGGCTCACGGTGAACGAGCTAGAGGTGACTGAGGTCAGGCCATTAGCAGTAAAGACGATCTTGTGGGTGCCGGCCTTGCCAAATGATAGGCCGCTAAAGGCAGCGGTTCCCGAGACTGCCGAGACCGCGCTCTTGGTTTCGTTGCGGCTCAAGTTTGTGGCCGCATCGATTAGATCAGGCGTGATGGCATTGGTTGCATCAGAAACTAAGTTGCCCCAGGCATCTTGTACAACTACGGTCACACGCTTGTTTGTGGCGTTATTTGCATCAAATGCCACGCCAGAAACCACATTGCTAGCCTGAGTTGTGATGGCCAGCTTGGTGCCGGTTCCGGCGGTCAATTCAAAGCCGGTTTGTGCAACCGAGACGCTTGAATCGGTGGCTAGTGCATAGGTAATTGTGTAGGTTCCTGCTGTGCCAGAGGCGCGAAGGTTGCTGAAGTTGACCACACCGGCTGAGGCCGAAACCGTGGTTGATCCAGAGCCCGCTGGAACGCTTAGTCCTGCCGGAGAGTTGATTGTCGCAACGACTGCCGCTGAGCTGTTGCCCACGGTGTTGCCATCGGCATCTTGTACAAGAATTACCGGCTGGCGGGTAAAGGCAATTCCAGCCTTGGCTGAGTCAGATGCCGAGCCACCGTTTACTGCTGCAGTTCCAGCCTTCGTGTCAATCGACAACTTGTTCGCGACACCGTAGGTGATGTTGAAATTACCCGAGGTCTGGCCACCGGTCATGGTGTGGCCAGCATCGTTGCTGATCGAGGCAACTCTTAGGTAGTAGCTACCAGCCAGGGCACCAACCCGCAGGTTAGGGAATGTGATCAAACCACCCAGCGACGAACCGGTGTTGCCGCTAATGAATATCGGGGTTGAACCACTGGTTGGCACGGCTTCAAGGGTGACCGAGGTAGTGGTTGTACCGATAACCGAGTTGCCGTTGGCGTCTTGAACGGTCAAGACCGGGCCGGTGGCAAAGGCGCCGCGCGATGCCACGTTTGACGGGTTGGTGGTGAAGGCAACCTTGGCTGGGTCGGCCGCGGCCACGGTAAAGCTGTTGGAGAGCGCCGGGGTCACGCTGGCTGTGTCGGATACCGATTCAGGCACGTAGCTGAAGCGGATCTTGAAGGTTCCGGCCGATTCGTATGACAGCGCACCATCACCGGTAAAGGTTGAAATGGCGGTGCCGCTGCTGACCGCAACCGTCTTGCCAGTCAAGTTTGGTACGAGTGAAATCACCGATGTGGTCGATGAGTTGTAGGCCAAATCGGCCTTGATTGAGGCGGTTGAGGTCAAGACTCGGTTGCCGAAGGCGTCTTGGATGTTGGCAACCGGGGCTGTGGCAAAGGCAGTTCGAGCCACCACGTTTGCCGGCTGGGTGGTAATTGCGATTCTTGATGGCAAACCTGCTGTCAGGGTCACGGTTTGGTCGGCGTAATAAGTGGATCCGCCATAGGTCACCTGGTAGGTCACCTTTTGGGTTCCGGCTGTGCCACCAATTCCAAAGCTGCCCGAGTTGAACACGGCGGTTCCGTTATTCATGGTGATGTCGGCCTGGGTAGCGCTGCCCACCAGACCAGTCATGACTAGTGGGCTGGCCACGGTTGCGGCCGCTGGAGCGCTGTCGGCATCAACCGTGTTGCCGTCAGCATCCCACAGGGTCAGGCTGATGTTTTGACCAAACGCAACACCCGCGCGAGCGCTGATAGTGGTTGGGTTCAATTGGAGACTCGATGCGGCTCCCGCGGTGATCGCGAAAGTCGATGAATCCCCCGGTCCGGTAAGGCCACTGGATGTAGCTGTCAAGGTATAACCAGTGGTTGCCTTACCGGCCGGAGCTAGGGTGCTGAAGGTGATCAAGCCACCAACTGCAGTTCTGGTGCGGCCAACGGTGTTGTTGTTATTAGCCTTGCCGGCAACCGGGTTGGCTAACGTCAAGGTGGCCGAGGTGGTGCTGTCGGTGGTTACGCGGTTTCCGTATGCGTCTTGAACGATCAAAACCGGTGCCGATGAGAAAGTGGTGCGGTTGGTTACGGTGCTTGGCACATTGGCTGACCAGGCCAACTGGGCTGGTGTTGCGGCTGTAATCGCGAAGCCAGACGAGGTTGCCGACTGAGAACCAGCCAAATTGTCAAAACTGTACAAAATCTTGTAATTGCCGACCGCGGTCCAATTTAGGCTGCCGAAAGTAGCGGTTCCGTTGCTTACTGAGGTGCCGGTCTTCGCAGAACCGCTGATCGCGCTGTTGTCACTGGCGAGCAACAGACTTGGAATCACAGTAACTGTCTGGTCATCAACCAGGTTTCCCCACTCGTCTTGTACCAAAACATCCATTGAGTTCAAGTTCACACCGGCAACCACAGAGGCCTGCGGCTGGTCATCGATGAATAGCTTCTTGGCCACACCGTTGCCCAAGGCCAGGCTTTGGGTGGTGGAAATGGCGGTGTCTGCGGTTCCAGAGAACAGGCTGTACTTGACCGACACGGTTCCCTCAACGCCGGCAAGACCCGCACCAAGGCCAGCGAAGTCCGCCGAGCCATTTTGTACAGATTTGGTCACGGTGCCCACGGTTGTGTATCCGGTCGCCGAAATCTTCACATTGTGGGTGCTGTTCAGAACTAGGCTGCCGTCGGCGTCTAGAACCTCAATCACCGGCTGGGTGCTGAATGCCTGGCCAGCTTTGGCACCGGCGGCCGATGTGGCCACCCTGATCGAGGCCGCAGCTCCGTTGGTGATGCTGAACGCGTCAGACTTGGTGCTGGTTGGAGTCACTGTGAAACCGTTTGAGTTGGTGGCGGCCGAGATAATCAGCTTGTAGTCAGCAGCCTTGGCTCCGATGGTGAAGTTGGTGAATAGGGCACGACCGGCAGTGACCTTGAGGGTCTGGCCACTGGTGCTGTTTACCTGGCCATTGGCATCAACCGCTTCGGCAGCCAGGGTGATGATGGTGGTGCCATCGCTTAAGACTCGGTTGCCATAGGCATCCTGAACCTCAACATGTGGCTGATCGCTCAGCGCAGTGCGGGTCACGGCGCCAGAAACAGTGTCACCGGTCACCCAAACCGCGGCAGCAGGGTTACCAGCGGTGATGTCAAAGGAATCTGACAATTCTTGTACAAGAATGCCCGCAGCGGCAGTTACCTGCATCTTGTAGGTTCCGGCCTTGGTGAAGGCAGGGTTATTGATGGTTCCAACGCCGCTTGAGGTAGAGAAGGTTGCGGTCTCAGCTTGAACACGAGTGACCGATCCGCTTACTGAGTCATCGCTGACCAGCGAAACCTTCAGTGACTGGGTGCCAGTGGTCACGATGTTTGACCAGCGGTCCTGAATTTCCACCTTGGCGGCAGGGCTAAATGCCTGGCCGGCGATCATGTCTGACGGCTCCTGAGTCAGGTGAATCTTGTGTGGGTCACCCGCGGTCACGGTTACAGAGGTGTCGGTGGCGGTCAAAGTAACCGGCGGTCCATCAACCGGGGTCACGGTCAAGCTATAGGTGACTGTATAAGTAGTACCAACTACACCACCGATAGCGAACGAGGTAAATCGGGCAACACCTGAGCTGGCGGCCTGGCTGGCACCCGCGGTAATCTCGCCGCCGGCCCCGGTAATCGAGGCAGTAATTGTGGCGTTTAGATAGGTACCGCCAGAAACCACGTTGCCACCGCGGTCAAGCATGGTTACCACTGGAATGGCTCCGTTGCTGCCGTTATCCACAGAGGCAAAAGTCTTGCCGGCCGGGGCACTAGAAGTAGTCCAGTCAAGACGCAGGCTAACCGGGTCTGGGCTGCTTAGGTTGTAGATACCGGTGTCCAAAGTGGCTGTGGTCAGACTTGGCGCACCCGAGTTTGCCGCCGGAACAACGCTCATGCGCAGAATCTGATCGCCCAAACCGGATGAGAACTTAAGGTCGGTGAAGGTGGTCTCACCAGAAACCGTGGCAGCCGAAACGGTTCCGGCCAAAGTTCCGGTCTCAGCTAGCACCTGCTTAGGCGCAGGATCAACAGAGACCGTATATAGAGAAGCCAAGGTGTTGGCCGCTTCAATTTTGATTCCGTAGGCATCCTTCAACTTCACCGATGGGCTCTTAGGCAAGACAACGTTCTGGAACGCAGCGAAAGGCGCGCTGGTTGGGGTGTTGGCCAGGTCAAAAGCAACCGGGGTACCAAAGGTTGGGTTCACACCATCAACGGTGGTTGGTGTGTAAGTTGTGTTTGCCTTGGCCTCAAAGACCACGGCGGTTGAACCACTGGCCGCAGAATTCAACGCCAGCTTAGAAACAGTGTGTGGGTTATTCAAGGTAATCGCGCCGGTTGCCTGCACCGCCAAGTTGGTCACGGTGATTGCGGCAGTGGATGAAACTGTTGAACCGGTGATTATCTTTAGAGTCTTGAGCTCGGCGGTTGTTCCAGTTGCGTCAGCTGTGCGAGTGATCTCAGCGTTGAAGGTTACGGCGCCCGCGGTGGCGGAACCAATTCTTAGGAACTTGGCTTGCAACTTAGGCAAGTCGGCTGCGTTTAGCGCTAGGAATCCGCTTGATGCAACACCGATGCGAATTGCGCGCGCAGAGTTGAAGTTGGCAATCTCAATGGCGCCGGTTGCCGAAGTGTTTTGCGCGGCAAGGTTTGCTCCGGCTGGCAAGCCAACCTTCGCTGAAGCCGAAGCGCCAAAGCTGACGGTATCGGTGGTAATCAAGATGTCTGAATCAAGAGCAGTAGTTGCCGTTGATGTCTGGGTGTAGCTCGTAGTTGCAACCACGGTGATCGGACCCGCGCGCGGAACAATTGAGTTGGTCAAGAGTGCTGCGGTAGACGATACAACGCCACCCTTCAAGGTGATTGTGCCGGCGGTCAAAGACTGAGCCACGGTAATGCCGCCGGTGTTGCCATCTTTACCAAAGGTGATTGATGAAGCGCCGGTACCCATGTTCATGGCGGTGTTGTTGAAAGTAGCTGCAAAATTGTTGGTCAATGGCTGCATTGTGATTGCGCCACTGGTTGCAAACTCACTGGACTGCGCTGTGTTCTGAGTAATGATGTCGGCAACCAAGGTGATTGGGCTTGAGCTGCTGGAAACCATCGCGGCCACACCAGTAGGGTTTGTGGCACGGGCACCAAAGTAAATCTTGTTGTTAGTTGCTCCTGCGTGAGTGCGAGGACTCAGGGCGATGCCGGCTTTGGTTGCGTTGTTGGTTTTTCCCTCAAGGTAAATCGGTCCGCCGTTTGCCAAAATTTCTGTGTAGTTAAGCTCAATGCCGTTTCCTACCGCATCAACGTTGGCAGCCTGGGCTGCTGCGCTACCGCTGTAACCAATCATGGTTACACCGCCGCCAACCCCGGTGGCCGCAATCTTCACACCGGTCTCAGTGGTTCCGTTCTTTCCAGAGAAAGTCAAAATACCCGATGACGAGATCGTGGTTGATGCTGACGCGTCACCAACCATCGTGATTGCGTCAGGCGCTGTGCTTGAAGAAGTAATTAGCGAGCCGTCAACATAACTTGAACCAACAACGTACAACGCATAGCTGTAACCAAAATTCACCGATGTGGTTTTTCCAAAAATACCAATGCGTCCAGTGCCACTGTTGATTGTGGGCGCGTAGGCAAGGAATCCCTTTTCGGCGGAAATCGCTGCTGCGGATTGCGAACCTCGGCCAGCCAAAACAATGTCTCCGTTGCCAGATAGCAATTCCGCATGAATACCTAAGTTAAGACCGGCAACCTGGCTGGTGTATCCCGATGCCTCTGCGCGAGAGTAGCCATCAGGGAATCCATCACCCGCGGTGCGAGTGACGGTAGCCGAAATCCCTGAATCAGATCCGCCATCATCTAGACCACCGGCAATAGTGATGCGACCACCCTGCGAATTGAACTTGTTGTAGTTGCCAACCTCGATTCGGCCACTCAAATTATTCTCGGCATCTGCCCAAAGGGTAATCGGTCCATTCAGAGTTTGGAACAGCTTAGGTGCCGCAACGCTTGTACCGGCGCTGGTCACAATGAAGCCAGTTGCCTTGATCAAAATTGGTGCACCGTTTGCAGAGGTAGTCATATTTCCGGTGCCGCTGAGGTTGATGTTGCCACCGTAAATTCTCAGGCTGTTCGCCGCCGCAAGTGCGATTGAAGAATTGATGTCGGCGGAGTTCTGGTTTGCACCGCTGCTGCCGGCATTTCCAATCAGCAATGAAGCCGGTGTGGTGGTGAAAGTCCAATCGGCATCAATGTTGGTGACCGCGTCAAAACTTTGGTTTGGTGAGGTGATGGCAATGTCACCGGTCACGTTGAAGGCAAACTTGGAGTCATCGGTGATTTTGCTGGTGTAAAGCTTTAGACCACCGGCGGTTGTGAAGGTAGAACCGTGAATGTTGCTGGTTGCCTTGTGCGCTGCCAGGCTGCTAACCGCGCTGAGGTAAATTGAATCGGCGCTGGTGTTGGTGGTAATCAGACGTGTATAAGAAGGTGTCAACGAGCCCCAGGCGTTTAGCTCAAGTGCGGCACACTGGCTACCGCCGGCAACAGCCGAGCAACGTGCCTTCGAGTCAATCTTGATCTTTCCGGCACCAACATTGAACTCGGTAATGCCAGCCGCACCGGTTGAAATTACGCCCATTGCGTTTTGTCCGGTGGCTACCGAACCATCGGTTGTTTGACCGCGAACCAACAGGTTTCCGCCCGCGGTTGCAATCTTCTGAACTGCGCCGCTAGATGCGGTGAAACCAATTGAAACACCCGATAGCGGGTAATCACCGGTTGTTGTTGCACCCAGGTGGCCGTTCATGTTTACGGTTCCAGAACCGGATGCCCAACCGGCTGGTCGGTATGGGAAGTTTGAATCTGCCTCGGCACCGGCAAGTGTGATGTCACCTCCACCAGAGGCGGCACAAGAAGTACCTGTCCACTTGGTGCACATGGTTGAACCGTTCGCAATCGCAATCGCTCCGGCGCCATCCATGTCTTGGTCAGCCCAGAAGGTGATCGGTGCACCGTTGGTTCTGAAGTTTCCGGCCACTCCGTTGATCACCGAGCGCTGCGCCTTGAACAACAACCCCTTACCTTCGTTGGTGCCAAGCGCAGTCTGAGTGAAGCTTCCCGATGGATAAACATCGCGACCGTAAATCTCGATGTCCCCAACCACGCTGTGAGTACCTGCAACGGTTACAGAAGTTGTTGATAGACCGTTGTCTTTACCAACTCGCAAGAACGCAATTCCATTTGAGTTAGAAGACCAGGTTGTTGCGGCAGAGAAGGTGTTGCCCTTTGGCTCAACGACCACGCCACCAGTGGTGGCAACCACCATGTTGGCGCCGCTAGAAGGTGTTGAAATCTTGTCACCAATAATTTTCACATCTGAGCTTGACGCGGTTGGCACCAAACTGTTGGCACAACGTGGAGCTGCACCCAAGACTGGGCTACAGAATCCAAACACCGATGTGCGCTCACCGTAAGCAGTGAAGTAATTACCAATTCGAACACCGGCGGCACCGCCGTCAACCGTGATGTCGCCGGTTGGGGCGAGCAGAGCAGCACCGTTCATTTCGATGCCGCCGCGAGTGCCGTTGGCTGGAGCAGAACCTTCCACCAAGATTCCACCGGTACCAAGAGCCTGCAACAGGAAGTTGTTTGGTTCATTAGACCAGTAGGCGCCCAGAATTCCGGTCTCGCCCGCGTCTAGGGTGCTTCCCTTGATAGTGATTGCCGGGTCGGACTTTGATGTTCCACCGGTTGAGTACCAGAAGTTGTTTCCGTTAGCACCATAGAGAATCTCAACACCACGGCCCTTTGCGCCGGTGGACTTACCGTCCACGTAGATTTTTCCAGCACCAGCGTTCATCATTAGGCCCGCGTAAGTCAACACAGCAACTTGGCTTGCGCTTGCGTGGTTGTAGGCACCCTTGATGGTGATGTCACCGCCGCTTGAGTTCCACACCGCAGTAGCGGCACTGGTACCTACGCGAATAGCCGAATCATTTACATTGCCGGAGTAGGCGAAGCCAGCAGGCTTGTTTGAGTCGTCTCCTGAAGCAAGACCGCCACCCAAAGTAATGTCCCCGCCTGTCGTTGCGGTCAGTGACCCCCAAGGCGATGCGTAGTTTGGAGTTGTAGTTGCGGCGACACCATTGAATGTATTGAAATCAATCGAGTTGTTTAGGTAGATGTTTCCTGGGTTGTCTCCGGTCGACGCGTTGTCACTGTTTGACCAAAGGGTAATGTCACCAAGGTTGGTGGTGAAGTCGGCATCTGTGTTTACCCAAATTCTGGCCGAGCTCTTGATCATTAATCTGGCGCCGGAATCATAGACGCGCATGTGTGAGTACTTTTCAACACCATCGCCATAAATTTGGATTGCGCCATTGGAGTGAATTTCGTTTCTAACACGAACCACGTTTGCCATGGTTGTTGAACCAATGTCCTCACCAATCGTGAAGCTCGCAAAGGGTTGTAATACCCATGTGCTACCAACCTTGGAGTATGGATTGCGGTGATAGAAATCAACCGCACCAATAAATTTGCCATTTTCAGCGGATGGCTTGATAGAAACATCGCCCGTGGTGTTCATGCGAGTCACATTTGGAGTAGCGTGGCCCTCCCACTGACCGGCAACAATCTCAACATCTGCAGACGATCGTTGTGAAGCACTGTAGAAAAGTGACTTATTACAGTCCAGGCTTTCGTGGTCGTCAGCAGCGACCGCACTGCAGTCACCAAAAGTAATTCCGCCGGTGCCGTTCCATTGATCGGCCTCGCTAATGCCTCGAGCACCACCGTCTAGCTCAATGGTTCCGGTCTTCGAGAGTAGAGCAACTCCATCTAGACGCATACCAAAATCGGTGCTTGAATTTGTCGTTCCGGCTAAACGTAGACCTCCGGTGCCAAGCGCCTGCAACAAAATGTCGTGACGGCCATCGGCATAGGTGTACTGAATACCCGGATCCAGGCCACCCTTACCGTTTAGTGAAATTGCCGGGTGAACATTGGAAGCCGAGTAGAAACGAACGGTGTCACCGTTTCCGGCGTTCATGTTGATACCGGCGTTCCATGAGTAGTCACCGTTGCTTACAGATGCATCCCCCTCAACCAGGATCTGACCGGTACCAGACTTAATGGTTACGTTGTCGAGCACTGCAACACCCGATTGCCAGTTGCTGGTGACGTTGGCTTTGCCGCGAATGACAACTTGGCCGCCACCTGAGTAAAGAATTGCGCTGACGCCAAGTCGAACACCGTTGTCGCCCGACTTGAATGCGTTGCCGCCAGGAATCGAGCTATCGTTTGTGTCGGCTGCTCCACCGCCAATAATGATTCGGCCTCCGCCAGAATCAGCCATCAGGGTGGCGTTGGTATTTGGAATGCTGGCGGTTGCAACATTCTTGGTCTTCAAAACTGCTGAGGTACCAATCGCAATCTTTCCCCCGGCTGCGGTTGCCACGTCTGTATCGGACCACAAAATGATGTCACCGGTGTTAGTGGTTAGTGTTTTGCTATCTGAAACTGAGATGTCGTCTTTGGTTTTGAATAGCATGTCAAAACCCTCGCCGGTAACGGTGATGTTGGCGTTGGCGGTTGCACTGTTGCCAATCATTTGAACCCCGCTTGTCGCGGTAATTGTGCCAACTGCGTTTATGGCAGCACCAACAACTTGGAATCCTCCACCCGCGGTGAATGTTCCATTTACCTCAGTTGCGCCACCAAGAGATTCAATGTTTCCGGCAGAGGTGTAGGTACCAAAAAGATTTATCGGTTGGTTGTAAGTAATTACACCCAGGTCGTTGCCAATCTGAATCTCTGCGGCGGGGCCTGACACCACACCGTAGTGATCAACGCGACCAGAGAATTGTGATTCGGCATCCACCGGCGTTACAAAGTACTTACCCGTGGTGTGAATTACCTCACGTGCATTATCCGCCGGGCTGTCGTAGCGACCACCCTTGATATAAATGTTTGCCGCGGTGGTGGTGGCCGTATCGGTACCACCACAGTTTGTTGGTGTGCTGCCAGTTGGGCAAGCGCCAAGGTTTCCATAAGCAGCGGCGGCATTCCAGTCGTTGAACTGAACACCGTTTGTGCCACCGTTGATAGTGATATCGCCAGACTTACTTATTACAGATGCTCCACCAAGCGAGACGCCGTACCACGCGTTGTGACTTGTGGTTCCCTCAAGGTCAATCTTTCCGGAGCCAAGGGATTCAAGCACCAATGATCCACGGGTGTAGGCGTAGTAAGAGTCAATTCCGTTTTCGTTGGTACCACCGCGGCCGATGATTCGAATAGCGCTCTGGGTTGCTGTTCCACCCGCCGAAGTGATCATGGATTTCGTAGTGCCACCGTGATTCAGCATCACGCCAGCGCCGTGGTAGTAAGCGTTTGAAACCGTAGATGCGGTTGAGTCGCCCTCTATATAGATTTTTCCCGCGCCTGAGTTCAGCTTGGTGTTCTGGTCGATGCGTACCGCTCCAACCCAGTGATCTGAAACGTCACTCTTGTTTTGGCCCTTGATTGAGATGTCGCCGCCACCCGAGTAAAGGCTACTTCCGCTATAAATTCGTACCGGTGAATTATTTCCCTGGCTGAATGCAAAGCCACCTGGCAATTCAGCGTCACCAGCACTTGCCGCTCCACCACCAATAACAATGTCACCACCACCGGTTGCTGCAGTTACACCTGCAGTAGTGGTTGGAACTGCTGCGCCATTTGCAGTATTCACTGACGTGCTGGAATTCAAACTTACAAAACCACCGGCAGCAATTGACTGATCCGAGTCAGCCCAGAAAATAACCGGTCCCTTGTTAGTGGTGATGTTGATGCCATTTGTGTAGATGTAGTAAGAGGCCTTCAACAAAATCTTGGCGCCGAGTGAGGTTGTGGTTAGGTTTCCGTACACATCAGCAGTGTCAGCAAAAATCTTGATATCGCCGCGTGAGGTAATGGCATTTCTGTTTCTAAAGAACTGCGCATTGCTGGCAGTACCTAAGTCATAACCGGCGGTGAACGACGCAACCGCTGTCGGCATGGTGGCGAAATAGTCAACCAGAGCTGTCCACTTCTTAGTGGTTTGGTTTGAAGGACGAACTATCACGTTTCCGGTGGTGTTAATTCGGGTAAAGGCGTTGTCACCATAGAAAGTTAATCGGTCACCATAAATCTCAATATCGCTTGAAGAAACGGCAGCTGCGTCATAGCCAAAGTCTTGAGTGCCACAGTCATTCACACAAGAACCAAATGTGGTTCGGCCGGCCGAGACTCCAATGTTCTGGCCGGTACCAACACCGTAGAGTCCACCGTCAAGTTTGATCTTGCCTGAGCGCGCAAGCACGTTTGCGCCATTTAGGTCAATTCCGTACTCTGCAGAGGCCAGGGTTGAACCGGTCATATCGATTCCACCGGTACCCAATGCCTGAATGGTCACGTCCCTGTTCGAAGAACTTCCACAGTAATTAGTAATTCCATTTGATGAAGCCGAAGAACCGGCCCGGCCAATCATTGTGATTGCCGGACTTACGGTGTCATTATTTGCCGAGGTGATGGCAAATTGGTTTGCGCTTGAGGTGCATGAGTTGGAAAGATTCAACTCAATGGCGGCGTTCCAAGTTCCGTTGGCGGCAACCGCGTCACCCTCTAGGTAAATCTTTCCTGGACCAGAGTTGACCTGAACGTTGGTCCACATAGTGATGCCGCCACGCCAGCCACCCGTTCCGGCAAGCGCTTTTCCACGCACGATGATGTCTCCGCCGCCAGAGTAGATCTTGGAGTTAGTGCGCATATCCACACCGGCCACCGTGCTGGTTGATGAGGTTGCGAAGCCACCCGGAATGCTTGGGTTATTTGCGTCTGGCGCACCACCACCTATCACGATGCGGCCACCATCGGTAATCGCAGTCGTAGCCGATCGGTTAGCCGGCATTGCTGCGCCATTTGCTGAGTTCAGCAAAGAGTTGGTCTCTAGGTAAACGTAGCCAAAGTTGTTGTTGTCGCTGTCGGCCCAGATTGTGATTGGCGCCTTGTTAGTTACGAACGAGTCGCTATCGGCTACTGTGACGAGTGACTTAGCTCTCGCGACGATTGCCTTGCCCGGGGTCAATATCTTTACCTGGGCGCGGTTGTTGACGTTCCAACCGGCATCAAAAGTAAGTGCGCCGGCACCGGTAGCGTTTGTGATGATATCGGTGTTGATGTTGATGTCACCGGTTGTGGTAGTCAGCGTCACATCTTCACCGGAGTTCAAAACGTTCAGCAGATCATTCACGTTCAGTGTGGTTGTAGCAGTTGTTCCGGCCACCCAAACGTTGCCGCGGAAAACACCGTTGTCACTTCTTGCAGTTGAAATTTCAATTTGGGTAGGAATCAGCGCCTGAACGTAAACTTGTTGCACCGGTCGTAAATTCGGCGCACTAAAAGTAAGCGTGGTGCTTTGGCTAACCGTGAGGCCCGTGAAGGTTGCGATTCCATTTACTGCTCGCGCGGTTGTGGTTCCACCAACACCGGTTCCAGTCACCGTGACGATGGTTGAGTTATCGGTGGTTGCAATGTCACCACCGGCATCGCGAAGAGCAACCGATGGAACCTGTACAAGAGCGCTACTGCTCTGACTTCCCACAGCTTCTTGCTCTATGGTCAGCATTACGGCCGCGTTGGTCGAAACGTACTTCACGATTACGATTCCAGAGCCACCATTACCACCGTAAGACCTGGTGTTTCCGTGGCCACCAGCACCGCCACCGCCACCGCCTGTATTTGGCTGGCCATCGCTTGCGCGTGACCATGACCAGTAGTTGAAAAGAGATGAACCGGCGCCGCCACCACCAATGCCGCCAACGCCGGCAACACCAGGTGAGTAATTTGTACCGTAGGTGTAGTCCCACCAACCGTGCGATCCACCACCGCCACCACCGCCGAAGTATTCAATGAATCCTCGGATACCAGTTGCAATTCCCGGACCGCCATTTCCGGCAATAAATCTTCCGCGGTCACTTTGACCTGCGCCACCGGCTCCGGCGCCACCACCGGTTACGTGCGGTTCGATTCCACCGTTCGGCGCTGAGCCACCGGTGAAGCCTCCGCTGTAGCCAGTAACGTTTGGCTTATACCCAACTCCGGGTCCACTTGGTTGCGTTCCACCACCACCGTTGGCTACTTGTGCAACCACAGATGTTCCAGTTGTTCCCGTGCCGTTTGCATTGAGCCAGTTCCAGGATGCTCCGCGACCACCACCAAGAACTTCAAAAGTTCCAAACTTTGATTTGCCGCCGTTAGTGCCGTAGACGCGTGGAGTCCAAGCTGATCCAATACCACCGGCACCAACTTCAATCGGAATGGTTGCACCCGGAGTCACCGCTAGATTTCCGCGCTCAAAGGTTCCACCGCCACCTCCGCCGGCACCAACGTGTGCTCCACCGCCACCGCCACCGCCAACGACCAAAACATCAAGCGCAGTTACGCCGTCTGGCACAGTCCAGTTACAGGTTCCGGTTTGCTTAAATTCTTCAATTGTGTAGTTGCCAGTTTCGTATTGGTAGGTGTCACAACCATTATTGAGTGCGAGCGGCACGTTGTTTGAATAGGTGATGACAATCACACCGGAACCACCGTCACCGGCAATACCAGATTGAACTGCAAAAGCTTGGCGTTCATCCCAACCTCCGGCACCACCACCGGAGCCAGAATTGGCAACTGCGTTCAGTGCAGCTGCAGCCGTCGGCGTCAAGCGACCCTTGCCGCCAACTCCACCAACGGTGGTGTTGGTTTCAACACAGGACCCACCAGCCCCGCCATTTCCACCGTCCCAGTGCACTGATCCACCACCACCGGCTGCATAACAAACTGACGCACCAGTAATCGTTGAAACAATTCCGCGGCCACCGGCACCACCGTTTGCTCTTGCAGTAGTTACACCAGACGGGGATGAGTTACCACCGGCACTGCCGGCACCGGCACCACCACCACCGGTGTAGTTGTAGTTGAATGATCCACTCGAGCCACTGCCACCACTAAAGGTTGCGCTTGATGCCCCGGTGCCAGACGCTGCACCGTTGCCGCCGATGGTGCGATTGGTTCCAAAGAAACTGTCCTGACCATTTCCGCCGGTTGATCGATCGGTATACCACTTGGTGGCAACACCACCCTGACCTACCTGTACCTTCAAGGTTTGACCAGGAACTACGTTTACCGCGGAGCGATAGTTGTAGGCACCAGCCGCACCACCACCGGCGTGACGCGAACCTCCTGCACCACCACCGGCAACCTGCAACGCCTCAACTTGACCTAGCCCAGTTGGTACAACCCAGCCACCTTCTTTGGTGATATAGGTTCGCGGAAAAGTTACAACGGTTTTTCCTTGTCGCGTTGCCGGGCGAGTAACAATTTTTACGTCTTTGCGATTTACGTCGTTGCCCTCAAAGTTGTTTATCTTGAGGTCGCTGGTATTCGTTGCCATCGACTTTTGATTCTTAATAGTCGCGCCAACTTCATTGAAGTCGTAATACACCGATAGCGCTGGGTCGCTCACATCTGCACGTGTGTGCATGTCAGTCAAGAGATTTGCAGTTCGGTTGCTCTTGTAAATCTTTAGTTCATCAATCCAGAAACCGGCGTCGCGACTGTGACCGTAGAGATAATTTCCGTTTCGAATATTTGTGCGACCACCAATTGCAAATGGTGCGTTGCTATCGGCTGGTGCGCCGGTGAAAGCTTTGTCCGCAGCGTTGTACCAGGTGTCACCACTGGAAACTAAAACTCCGTCAAAATACACATAGGTGTAGCGCCCAGCATTTCGAACTGCAACGTGCATCCAGGTATCGGGCTTCATGTAAACGCCGGAATCCATCCAAGCCCAACCACCGTTTGGTCCAAAATATGCCCAGCCAAAGTTTCCGTTCGCAAACCTAGCGAATACCCAACTGTTTTCCCTACCTAGAATTGACTGCCAAGTACTGGCCTTGGCCGAAGGAATGTTGAACCAAAACTCCACTGTAGAGTCGTTGGTCAGGGTGAAAGCCTCCTCATCGTAGGCCTCGAGACCCTGGTTGTTTGCCCACGAGTAATCGCCAGTGTTGTAGTAGCGATCCATTGAGGTTTCTTGAACGGCCGCCATTGCCACTGGTGATTGAACGAAGTTTGCCCCGGTTGCGAACAAAACGGCAGAAAGCAAAATTACCCAAAAGCGCTTGGCAGATATCTTGCGACGAGAGCGCGAAATGCGGGTGCGCGCGAGGGAAAAACGTGGTGCGATTTTGCGCATCGTTTTTCCTCCCTCGGGCAGGCCAAGGCAGAACCTTGACAAGTTCAAGGGTAAAAAATGGTTTGAATTACAACGTTGTAGTTATGCGGAATAACCGAACATTTTTAACGGCTTCGGAGTGTTGTTTTTAAAGATTTTTTTGGGGCCTGTTGGCCTTATTTTGTTTGAATTTACGTCCAAAAATTAGCAGGGCCACAATCACGACAGCCGCCCCAAAAACCAACCAACCAGCGGACCCATTTTCAGTCAGCTCCTGGAAGGTTACCCCGCCGGGTTGTTTGGGTGTTTTGCCATCAAAACCGTTAGTTTCGGCGGGGTCACCATCCTCAAAATTTGTGGTGCCATCACCATCGATATCGTTGTCGTTGATGTTGACCACGCCATCGCCATCGATGTCTGGATCCTCGTTGTTTACGATGCCGTCTCCGTCGGTGTCAAACTCGGTTCCGGCAGCCAGAATCGCAGGTTTTTGATTTTGTACAAACTTGGCCGAGTCAGCAACCGTGGCCGCTTGGGCGGGTGCAACGCTGAAGGCACCGGCCAAAAGCGAAAGCAGCAGGGCCAGAACAATTACGATCGCGCCAAGGCGAATTACTTTATCTCGGCGCAATTAGAGCTTCCATTTGGCCATGATTTGGTCCAGAAGTTCCTGGGTTGACTGCCCAATGTGCTCTTTTTCCAGTGCTGGCAAATCTTGTACAATTTTCTCAGATTCGGTCATTTCGGCCTTTTTGCGAGAGCGCTTTGCCGGTGCCGGCTGCTTTGGAATGTGAGGCACGCCCTCGGCGACATCTAGAAGCTCTGTGAAGAGATCGTAAGGCAGGATAACTGCCTGTGGTTTGCGGTGACTGCCAAAGACAATTGGTCTGGCCTCGGCACCCAGGGTCTTGTATTCGGCGACTCTGGTGGTGAGTTCGGCTCGGGCAATTGAGGTTGCCTGAACCCCGTCTTCGGCAAGGATTAGTCGCAACTGAGCGATGTTTAACATGCCCTAAGCCTATTATGTACAAATTGCTATCTGCAACGACACGCAGGCTTTTTCTGCGCACAATCTCTCAAAATTGCGGCAATTCTGGAACGCGTCGGCTAGTCCTTCGCCGAAGGAGACGGGCTTGGGCTGGCAACCGGCGCTGCTGTGATCGCCAGCTTGCCCTCTGGGGCCACCGGCATCAGCTCAACCCAGGTGTTTCCAGGTGCCAACAGCACCGGGGCACCGGCGGCATCAACTAGGGCAATCGGCGCTGTTGCCGAGGTTTTAGACCAGGTGGCCTCAACATACTTGCCGCCGGTAAATACCCAGGCTTTGCCGCTGTCTACCATCACGGTCTTGGGAATGTTGCCGTACTTTCGGTCGAGGTAGCTGCGATCGATTCGAACCTGCAAAACAACAACGTTGGTGGTTGCCACCTGTGCACCGTCTAACTTGTCCACCAGCGGTTTGCCGTCCTGAGTGCGCAGCCACTTGCCACCGTCTGACGATGGAGCCCAGAGCGCCGAAGCTTGCGGGAACTTGACCTCAAACTTGGTCACAGCGGCTCCTGAAGCGCCAGCCGACGAAGTTTGTACATCTTTCGCAAATTTGAACTGTTCACCCGGTGGAGTCAATTCTGGGTGGTCGGCAGCCAGCTTTTGCACGTTCACAATTACGTTGTGCGGAGCAACTCTCTCTGAGCTGCGGCTAAACGTGCCCTTACCCTGCTCTGTGGTTTCAGAGGCCACAAAGACCGGTGCCTGGTTGATCATGTTCACGAAGACGGCCTGGCCGCCACTAAAACAAACGATTCCGCCAAACGGGCTCAAAATATCGGGGTCCATTGGGCGAATCGAGCGAACCGGGCCAATCGCATCTGGCTGGGTTGAGTGCCAAATTGCTACCAGGCGGGTTAGCCCTCCCTCAACCATCTCGTCAAAGACGATATCGGTGCTATTTAGGCCTGATTGAGGGCGCGGGGCCTCTGATCCGTTGTCTATTTTGCAAGCAACCGAGGGCTTCTTGAGCTGCAGGGCCGCCGGGGTGGTCTCTTCGTATTGCACTCCGGTGAGCGGGGCGGTCACATAAACCGGCTCTGGCTCGGCCGGGGCCAGCGGATTCACCACGGCCCCACCGGCACAGCCGCTCAGCGCCACGGCGCTAATTGAGGTGATAAGTAGGGCTCTTGCAGCTGTTCCAAAGTTCATGCCACGAGTTTATGCCCGACGGCGCTACTTATTGGTAGGGACCACCGAATTGCTCAACGGTGAATCCACACTGGACGAGGTGGCGTTGCTGGCCACAACAGTGAAGGCATAGGTCACGCCGGCTCGCAGCTTGAGCACCGCGGTGGTTGCGTTGGCCGCCACCCTAAGTGTGCCCACCACATTGCCGCCTGCCCAGACCCGCACGGTCTGCGAGACCAAGGGGTTCAAGCTGTTGTCAGCCTGCACCCAGGTCACGGTTGCGGCTCGCTTGCCGGCAACTGCAGACACCGATACCGGCGCCGCCGGCGCCTTGGCCACCGGAATTCCGATTCCGGCAGGGTTTGCGTACAGCAACGCATTTACCGTGCCGGCTGGAAGTGAACTGATTACGTCTTTGGTGGCGGCATCGGTTAGCGCCAAGGCCACAATATTTGGCTGTTGGAATCCGCCAGCCAAGAGCAATGCGGCTACGCCAGCTACGTGTGGGGATGCCATTGAGGTTCCGCTTAGCACCGCTGTTGCAGTGTCGCCGGTGAACCAGGCGGCGTTGATTGCCGATCCCGGTGCAGCCAGATCAACGCAGGATCCAAAGTTGCTGTAGCTGGCGAAAGTATCGGTATTGGTGGTTGCAGCCACGGTAATCGCCCCAGAGACACGAGCTGGCGAACTTGTACAAGAATCTACTTTTGAGTTTCCAGCGGCGGCAACCACGGTAATTCCCCGGTTAATCAGCGAGTTAACGGCCGCATCAAGGGATGAGTTTGCCCCGCCACCAAGGCTCATGTTCACCACGGCAGGGGTGCCATCAACGTACTGGCCGGCAATCCAGTCCAGGCCGGCAATCACGCCAGAAATACTGCCGGAACCATCGCAGCCAAGCACGCGAACGGGAATCAAAGTGGCGGCCTTGGCCACGCCGTAGTTCGTACCCGCGGCAATTGAGGAAACGTGGGTTCCGTGGCCGTTACAGTCCTCCGTGCCGTTGGTGTCAGTGATTGACGAGTAGCCGGCGCTCACGCGACCGGTGAATTCTGCGTGGCTGGAGCGAATTCCGGTGTCAACCACGTAAATCTGCACCCCAGAGCCGTTGCTGCTGTAGCTGTAGGAGCTAGAAAGCGGCAGCGCGGTCTGGTCAATTCGGTCAATTCCCCAGGCAGCCAGGCTGATCTGGGTCTCGGTGGCGGTGACCTCGGCGTCCTCGGTGATTGAGGCCACGGTGCCGCGCTTGGCAAAGGCGGCGCGCTGTTTATCGGTCAATCCGGCCACCACGCCCTTGAAAACCTTGCTGAACTGCTTGCCTACGGTGGCCTTGGCCGAGCGAAGGGCTGAAATCTCGTTGCCAGGGTCAGCTGCCTCGTTAAAGCGGATGATGTACTGAACCTTGTTGCCGTTGTCTTTCTTTTCAGCCGCCTTAGCCAGGGCCGCGGCCTTCTTCTGGGCGCCGGTCAACTTGACCGGGTTGCCAAAGGTGGCTTTGCCCTCGGCGGTTACCGGCTTTCCGGTGGCATCGTTCTTGGCGTTGACAAAATCTTTGCTGATATCTGAAGGCTTGCCGGTTTCGGCCGGTTTATTGGTGCCAACCGGGTCTCCAGAGGCAACTGGCTTGCCCGAGTCAACCGGCTTGCCGGTTACTTTATCGGTGTTGGAATCTGTGTTGATTACCAGCGGGGTGCCTGGCTTGCCGTTGCCCAGCATTCCGTTGCCCGGGTTTGTGTCTGGCTTAGCCGCATTGGCAAGGTTGGCGCAGGTCAACACCAGGGTGGCAACAGCACAGGAAGCAAGAAAAACACCGATTTTTGTGCGCATATCTCAAGTCTAGACTTGAGCGCATGAAGGTTCTAGTCACCGGCGGCGCCGGCTACATTGGCAGTCACGTTGTACGCATGTTGCAGGAGCGCGGTGACCAGGTGGTCGTGGTTGACGACATGTCGGAGGGAGTTCGCGCCCGACTCGGCGACACCAAGTTGGTCCAGCTGGATCTGGCCGCCCCAGAGGCCTTTGAGATTTTGAAAAACCTTTTCAACACCGATGCCATCGACGCAGTAGTCCACTTTGCCGCCCGCAAGAAGGTAGGCGAATCAGTTGAGAAGCCCGAGTGGTACTTTTCGCAGAATATTGGCGGCATGGCCAACTTAATGGGCGCGATGCGCGAGGCCGGCTTGAACAAACTGGTTTTCTCTTCATCGGCCGCCACCTACGGCATGCCAGATGTTCCAGCGGTAACTGAAGACACCGTTTGCAAGCCAATCAACCCATACGGCGAAACCAAGTTGGTTGGTGAGTGGATGGTTGATGCCGCTGCCGCTGCCTGGGGTCTTCGCGGTGTGAACCTGCGCTACTTCAACGTGGCCGGAGCCGGTTGGCCAGACCTTGCCGACACTGCGGTTGCCAACCTAGTGCCGATTGTTTTTGCAGCGATTCGTTCCGGAAATACTCCAAAGGTTTACGGCAACGACTACGCCACCGATGACGGCTCTTGCGTGCGCGACTACGTGCACGTGCACGATTTGGCCAGCGCTCACCTTGCGGCAATTGACTACTTGAACACCGATGTGCGTCCGCACACCACCTTCAACGTTGGCACTGGCAAGGGATCAAGTGTTTTTGAAGTGATCGAAGAAATCAAAAAAGTTTCTGGCATTGATTTCAAAGAAGAGGTTGTTGATCGACGCGCAGGTGATCCACCATACCTATGCGCTGATGTTTCTCGGATCAAAAATGTTTTGGGTTGGTCTGCAAAGCATGATCTGCACGACATCGTTGAGTCGGCATGGGCTGCTGCTCAGTAGTCAAATATTTTTGCGCTAGATAACTTCGTTGGCGCGAGCCAAGTCTTCGGCGAAGTCAACTTCAACCGCGTAGAGATCACTGATGTCTACCGCCTTGAATTTGGCTTCGCGGTTGGCAATCGCCAACTCGAGTCCGCGTTCAAAATAATCCTGATCGGTAACCTCATCTAGGCGCTTGATTACCGCAGCCTTGTCGCGCGACGAAACAAAGTTAATGCCAACAGCCTCGCCCAATCCGCCAACCACGGTCTTCGAAAGTTCCGCAACAAAACCATCGGCATCAAGCGTGTATTTCACTTCTTCATCAGCAACCGATGAGTGGTTCACCACTACGAAAGATTCATCGGTGTTGATCATTGGGGTGACCCGGCGCAAGACCTCAGGGTCAAAAACCACATCGCCATTCATCCACAGCACTCCGCCGTCGCCAGAGGCACGCAGGGCGCGCAGCAGACTCTTTGATGTGTTGGTCTGGTCGTAGGCCTCGTTGTAAACGTAGGTGGCCTCAGGAAAGCGCTCGATGATTGCCTCAAGTTTGAAGCCCACAACAGTGGTCAGGCGGTAGTCGGCGCCAAAGGCGGTCTTTAGGTTGTCAACCTGCTGCTGCATGATTGAGCGGCCGTCCTTTAGCTCTGTCAGCGGCTTCGGCAGCGGGCGGCTGAGGCGAGTTCCCATGCCCGCGGCAAGAATGACGACCTGAATTGACATACCAAGAGCCTACTTTGTGCGGCCAGCGACTGAGCTGGCAGAACCATTGGCGGTGCCAAAAACCTCAGCAACCACGCGGGCGGTAGCCTTGCCGTCCTCTAGCGAATTGAACTTTTGCTGCCAGGCTTTGTAGGCCTTGCCGTACTGCTTTGCCACTTCATTTATGTTCTCTAGTGCGGCAATCACCTCGGCGGTGGTGAGGCAAATTGGTCCGGGTGCCTCGGCAACAAAATTAAAATAGAAACCACGATCGGCAACATACTTGTCGATATCCGGGGTCAAGAAGATCATTGGCTTACCGGTGATTGCAAAATCAAACATCACCGATGAATAATCCGTGATCAAAACGTCAGCGGCCAAATAAAGCTCTGTAATGTCTGGGTAATCTGTGACATCAATTGCGCCGTTCGCGGTTTTTGAATTGTGCGCGTCAAGAGTCATGCTGTGACCGCGATACATCAACTGAA
>JACCDM010663057.1_pt1 | contig 25439 bp, 26 predicted proteins | sample 7445851 | NCBI WGS metagenome assembly JACCDM01 (sample SAMN15323438, study PRJNA562643) | freshwater metagenome | isolation source: river surface water | place: USA:Blue River Watershed | collected 2017-08-16
AATTTCTCTTGCATCTAACTGTTTACGTAATTCTGTATAAGTTAAAGGTAATTTATCCATTAAAAAATGAGGGTACTAATAAATACAAAAGCATAGTTGAATTTCTCCAACTATGCATTTTAAAAATAATCAGAATGATTATTTTTTTGTTTCGTCTAATTCTTTGTTAATCTGATCTTTTACTTCATTTTTGGCATCTTGGAATTCACGAATTCCTTTTCCCAAACCTTTCATTAATTCTGGCAATTTTTTTCCACCAAAAAACAATAAAAGTGCTAAGCCAATCAAAATCATTTCGCTTCCACCCATATTCCCCAAAAACAATAAAATACTAGCTAAATTCATTTTTTCTAAAATTTAAAATTATGTAAAGTTACCAAAATTTATTCAATATGTATAATTAAACTCGTTGTTTTGCAAATTCATCTAATTCAGATTTCACTGATTTCACAACCCAAATTATTAGTGCCAAATCATCTGTAAATCCAATCAATGGTAAAACATCAGGAATAAAATCAAAAGGTGAAACAAAATAAGCTAATACAGCTAAAATTTTTATGAGGGTCTTGGTGGGTAATTTCTTGTATGTACCTTGAACGTAGGCTTTCACCATTTCAGAAAGTAATAATACATAATAGTTTAAAAGATTCACAACCGACATATTATTTGAAGAAGCTAATTCTGTCACCTTCTGCAAACTCACTTTTACTAATTTTAAAATCCCTAATTTATCATTCTTCAATAAAACCTCTCCCTTCTCTAAGGCTTCTTTAAAAAAAGATGATTCTAAAACACGATCTAATAATTTCATAGCAAATAATTTACACCCTAATATAGCAATAATTATAACAACGTAAGCTGTTTTATATTATTTTTGTTCATTAAATAAATTTTAAAAAGTATATACAATGAAAATTACAGTAGTTGGTGCTGGGGCAGTGGGCGCAACCTGCGCAGACAATATCGCCAGAAAAGAATTGGCAGATGAATTAGTATTATTAGATATTAAAGAAGGAATTGCTGAAGGTAAGACATTAGATATGTACCAATGTGCTTCTTTGTTGGGCTTTGACACTACCTTAATTGGTTCAACAAATGATTATTCAAAAACAGCAAATTCAGATGTTGTTGTAATTACTTCTGGTCTTCCAAGAAAACCAGGCATGACACGTGAAGAATTAATCGGCGTTAATGCTGGTATCGTAAAAAGTGTTGTTGAAAATATTTTAAAATATTCTAAAAACCCTATCATTGTTATCATTTCAAACCCAATGGATACAATGACATATTTGGCTAAATCTGTTGCAGGTTTGGACAAACATCGTATCATTGGAATGGGTGGAACTTTAGATTCTGCTCGTTTTAAATGTTATTTAGCAAAAGCAATGGATGTTTCTATTAATGATATTCATGGAACTGTTATTGGTGGTCACGGAGATACAACCATGATTCCATTAACTCGATTAGCAACATATAATGGAGTTCCTGTTTCTCAATTCTTGGATCAAGACACTTTATCAAAAGTAGCAGCTGACACAATGGTAGGTGGTGCAACTCTAACCGGACTATTAGGCACTTCTGCTTGGTATGCTCCAGGTGCTGCTGGTGCAGCTTTAGTTGAAGCAATCGTTCGTGATGAAAAGAAAATCATGGCATGTTGTGTTTCTCTTGATGGCGAATACGGTCAAAAAGATATCTGCCTAGGTGTACCTGTAATTTTAGGAAAAAATGGCTGGGAGAAAATTGTTGATTATAAACTTACAGATTCTGAGCAAGCATCATTCAATAAATCTGCAGATGCAGTAAGAAATATGAATGCGGTTTTGGATACGCTTTCTTTATAATTTAGACAAATATTATAAAGGTATAAAATATAAGGTGTAAGGTATTAGGTATTAACTTAAACTTTACACCTTTAATTTTTTACCTAATACCTCAAACCTACTACCTATTTCGCCCTAATCGCAATCACGGGATCCAATTTAGCTGCAAACCAAGCAGGGACAATTCCAGATAGTACTCCAATAATACTTGAAATTAAAATCCCTTTACTCATATTTCCAATACTAAGCGACATTGGTAAAAATTCTTGTGGAATAAGTGTTATCAAAAACACTAAAAACAAACCAACTAAACCACCAATTAAACTTAAAAAGACTGCTTCAAATAAAAATTGAAACAATATGAAATAGTTTTTAGCTCCAAGTGATTTTTGTATGCCTATGATATTTGTTCTTTCTTTTACAGAAACAAACATAATGTTCGCAATACCAAATCCTCCAACCAACAATGAAAATCCTGCAATTAGCGAACCAGCAATATTTAAAGTTGAAAAAATAGTATCAAAAAATTGATTTAATCCATCTAAACGATTAACTGAAAAATCAGATTCTTCCTTTGGCTTAATAGAACGTAAACTTCTTAGTAACCCTGTAACCTCTGCCTCTAACTTTTCTTGATTAACGTCAGAATCAAAAGCTTTTAAAACAATTTCTGGACTTGGTCGATCTTTTTGAAATATTTTAGCGAATGCAACATAAGGGATATAAATCATTTGATCTGGTGAACCTCCCATATTAATAGCATCTTCTCCCTTTTTCTCAATCACACCTATTACCTTGAATTTAATCCCATTTATTTTGATTGATTGTTCAGTATTAACGGATGTAATATTCAAATTTTCTGCAACCTCTGCTCCAATGATTGCAACCATTAATCCATTATCAGCTTCAAAAGGCAAAAAATAACGTCCTTGGGCAATTGGAATCTTTGTTGTCTGATTAATTTCATAAGTAGCACCATTTAATGATACATTCATACTACTACTTAAATTGGAAGCATTTGCTTGTCGCCCTGATTCATATATTACTACATTTTGTGCATTCTTTAAATTTTCCTTTAAAAATTTAAATTCAGAATATTTCATTTCAGGACGATTTAAGAACTTCCACCAAGGATAATTATTTGCCATTATCCAAGGCCATTTACCTATATATAATACTCCCGTTCCTGCAACAGAGTCTATATCATCTCTGATTTTTTTGTTTAATGAATCTACTGCCGTAAAAACGGCAACAATTGCAAAAATACCTACACTTACTCCAAGTAGAGACAAAGTAGTACGCATCACATTGGATTTCAATGCTTGATAGGCAAATAATAAACTTTCAAAAATTTGTCGAATCACATTTCTATATTAAGACATCTAATTTACATATATTGATGAATATTTTTTCAATAAATCGGACAAATGAACGAATGCTATGCCAAGTGGATGTATCTTTGTAGGATTGGAAATATGATGGATATAAATGAGTTGGTCTAAACATGATATAGAATTATTAAGAACGCATTTCGAAGGGGAATTGTTTTTAGATAATTCTCGTGAATCTACTATTCAAAAAAAAATATATGCAACAGATGCTTCAGTTTATCAGGTACAACCTGTAGGAGTTGTAAAGCCTGCTAATGCTAAAGATTTAAAAAGAATTATTCAATTTGCTCATAAAACTAAATCCAAATTAATACCTAGAGGTGCTGGAACTTCGTTGGCTGGACAAGTCGTTGGAAAAGATATTATCGTAGAAATTTCAAAAGGATTCAACCGAATTATTCAGACACATATCAAAGAAAAAAGTACTTGGGTTGAGCCAGGTATTATTCGAGATGATTTAAATACATTATTAAAAGATACAGGCTTGTTTTTTGGACCAGAAACGTCTACTGCCAACAGAGCATTAATTGGTGGAATGATTGGAAATAATTCATGTGGGTTACATTCCATTGCTTGGGGAAATACGAGAGATCATGTGTTGGAATTAAAGGCTTTCTTAAGTGATGGTACTGAAATTCACACCTATGAATTAAGTAATGAAGAATTCTACCAAAAAACTCAATTAAATAATTTAGAAGGAAAAATATATAAAGATCTTCATAAAATTTTAAACAATCCTGAAGTACAAACTTTAATTAAAACTAATTTCCCTAAAAGTAGTATCAAAAGACGAAACACTGGTTATGCACTTGATGGTTTATTAGAAATGAAGCCTTTTAATCCACAAGGCAGAAACTTTAATTTATCAGCATTATTAACTGGTTCTGAAGGTACATTAGCAATGGTTCATTCGGCAAAATTAAATTTGCTAAAGAAGCCTGCCCAAGAAGTACGATTATTATGTATTCATTGTCATTCTATTTATGAGGCCATGTTGGCCAATATAGAAGTTTTAACATTTAATCCACTTGCATCAGAATTGGTTGATGATTTCATCTTATCATTTACAAAAGGTCATCCTCAATTTGAACAAAATAGACAATTTATCTCCGGTGACCCAAAGGCTATTTTAATGGTAGAATTTAGGGATGATCCTGATGAATCATTAAATGCAACTATTATTTCTGTTATTGAAAGATTGAAGTATTTAAAAATTGGTTACGCCTACCCTATTTTAGCCAATGAAGAGATTCATCATGGATGGGATATTCGAAAAGCTGGATTGGGTTTAATTAGAAATCTTATTTCAGATGAACAGGCTGTCAATTTAATTGAAGATTGCGCCGTAGATCCTTTGGATTTACCCAATTATGTGCTTGAAATTGAACAATTACTTAAAAAACATGAAGTAAAAGCAGCTTATTATGCTCATGCAGGTGCTGGAGAATTACATATTGAACCCTTCATCAATTTAAAAACGCAAAAAGGTAGAATTACTTTTAGAGCCATTTTGACTGAAACAGTTGAAATCTTAAAAAAATATAATGGTTCTTTAAGTGGAGAACATGGAGATGGAAGACTGAGAGGAGAATTCATCCCAGAAATAATGGGAAAAGAATTATATCAACTTTTCATTGATATAAAAAATCTTTTTGATCCTCAACATATTTTTAATCCTGGAAAAATAGTAGAAACTCCTGCAATGGATGAAGATTTCCGTTTTGAACTCGGTCTAAAAGATATTCCACAAAATCTTCATTTTGATTACGGAAAGATTAAAACACCATTAAATTTAGTTGAAAAATGTTCGGGATCAGGAGATTGTAAAAAAACTCATTTATCTGGTGGCACATTATGTCCAAGCTATATGGCTACTTTAGATGAAAAAAACAGTACTAGAGGAAGAGCAAATATTTTACGACAAATATTAACGGATTCAAACGCAAAAGGTTTCGAAAATAAAGAATTAAATGAGGTATTAGATCTTTGTCTATCTTGCAAAGCTTGTCAAACTGAATGTCCATCTGGAGTTGATATGGCTCAATTAAAAGCGGAAGTTTTAGCTCAACAATTTGCCAAAAATGGAATTCCTTTTCAAACAAAATTAGTAGGTCATTTTCCAAAACTTCAAAAGGCCTTTCAACCAATTGCTCCTTTTTACAATTTAGTTACAACTTTTCCTATAACTGCAGGTATTATAAAGTTCTTTTTAGGATTTTCTAATGGAAGAAGTATTCCTAAATTACAATTTACAACTTTAGAAAAATGGTTTAATAAATACCAGAAAAAGTATCCGCAGGAACAATTTACAAAAGGACAAGTTATCATTATTGCAGATGAATTCACCAATTATAATGATGTTAAAATAGGACAAAAAGCAATTCAATTGTTAAACAAATTAGGATATAGTATTATAATACCAAACAATATCATTACCGGTAGATCTTATCTTTCCAAAGGTATGGTTAAAACAGCTAAAGCTTTAATGGAAAATAATCTTGAAATTCTTTCAAGATATTCATCTGATTTACCAATCATTGGTATTGAGCCTAGTGCTATTATAACTTTTGTCGATGAGGGTCCTAAAATAGTATCCAAAGAATTACAAGATAATTCTTTAGCAATTAAAAATAGAATTAGACTTATTGATGATTTTATTGCAGATGAATTTAAAAAAGGCAATATTCAAAATAGCCAATTTAAATCAGAAAAGAGAAAAATTGTTCTACATGGACATTGCCATCAAAAAGCAGTACTTGGATTAAGTAAAACTAGAATAGCTTTAGAAATTCCAACAAATTATACAACTGAACTAATTCCTAGTGGATGCTGTGGTATGGCAGGATCTTTTGGGTATGAAAAAAAGAAATTTAAACTTTCTCAGCGAATTGCAGAATTGGTTTTATACCCAAAATTAAGAACTGTAAATGATAAAGAACATATAATTGCCATGAATGGCACATCTTGTAGACACCAGATAAAAGATGGATTAGAAAAAACCGGTAAGCATACAGTTGAAATACTTTTTGAAGCTTTGAACGAAAAATAATATGTTACAATACAATCTTTCTCTATTCGTTGACCCAAGTATTGAAAAAAATGCAATCATTGCTATATCAAAAATTTTAATGCCTGAGTTTGCCAAATTTGATTCAATTTTACATACACATTTATTCGAAATTGATTCTCACCAAGAACCTGATTCAAAAGGATTTAGTTTACAATTTTGGATCAAAGAATCGGACAATACTTCGGATGAAATCGAACAAATTGTAAGTACATTTTTTGCTGCAGAATTTCCAAACCAATTCGTTTATTTCCCATCAAAATTAATCCTTATTCATACCATTCAATAGGTTCTTGATTGGTTTGTAATAAATACTCATTACATAATTGAAAACAATTATTTCCAAACCATCCGCCTTTATTTGCAGATAAAGGAGAAGGATGTGATGCCTTTAAAATAAGATGTTTTTGAGAATCAATAAATTTTTCATATTGTATTGCAAAATTTCCCCAAAGCATAAATACTACTTGTTCTTTTTTTCTATTTAATACTTCGATGGTTTTAAACGTCAAATGATTCCATCCAATTTTGGAATGAGAATTAGGTTGACTATCAGATACCGATAATGTTACATTAAGGAGAAGAACACCTTGCTCAGCCCATTTTGACAAATTACCACTCGAACGAAAACTTACTTGTCCAAAAGACAAATCTATTTCCTTAAAAATGTTTTTAAGAGAAGGTGGAAGAGCAACACCATTTTGAACAGAAAAAGCTAAACCATGCGCCTGTCCAAATTGGTTGTAGGGATCTTGCCCTAAAATAACAACTTTAGTATTTGCAAAAGAACTCAAATTAAAAGCATTAAATAGTAAAGAATAAGGAGGATAAACCTTTTCTTTACCATATAGATTTGATAATTTATTTTCCATTTCAGAAAAATAATTATCTGGCAATTCAAGATTGAAGATGTTTTTCCAATCATTTATAAACAAATCCTTTAACTTTGTTTTCATATTTTAATTGATGGAAGAAGCTATTTCAAACGGTTTTTTAGTTACTGTAAAAACAACACATTTGCTTAATCAGCCTTTGCAAAATCCATTTTTACATTATTTTTCGTATCAAATTACAATAAAAAATTTAACACCTCATCCTGCAAAATTAATCAGTAGATTTTGGAAAATTTGGGAAAGTGGTGGAAAAATTGAACATGTAAATGGTTTGGGTGTAGTAGGTTTACAACCTGTCATTGAACCAGGTACTTCATTCACATATACATCTGGTTGTCCATTAACTACTAATTTAGGACAAATGTCAGGACATTACAGCTTTACTAATTTAGAAACCAAAGAAAATTTTTTAGTAAAAATTCCTCCTTTCCAATTAATTCCTAGCTCAGTTTTAAATTAATGTACCAATTTATTCAACAAATACTATTTTTTTTTAGAGCTCAAACCGCACATGGATTGCATTCTCCTTTAGTATTTGAACTTTATACCAAGGTAATCAATCCAAATTTATGGCCTTTTAAAAGTGATAAATTTCAACAAGATTTAAAAAAATTTCAATTAAGTAAATTTGAACTTAAAGACAAAAAACTACTTATAATCAATAACTTAGAAGAATTAATTAACTTTAATCCTGAACCCAATCAATTAATATTAATTACTAATCCATATCGAAATCTACCTTTTCAATCACAAGTAATAAACCTATCAAAAAATAATAACTATCATTTTATTGTGCATTTTTTTAAAGGCACAATACTTATCTCGGCACCACTAGCTCCTCGCCAAGAATTTTATTTAAAGCATATGCAATAAAAAAGGGCCATTTGGCCCTTTTATTTATTTTCCTTTAGCAACTTCAACCATTACCCTTTTACCTTTAATAGAGGCTCCAACCATTTTGTCGAGCACATCTTTAACATATTCTTTTGGAATATCAACATAGGTATGACGATTTTCGATTTGAATATGTCCTAAGGCTGCACCAGGAATCCCAGTTTCTCCAGCAAAAGCTCCAACAATATTTGAAGGGCTAATTTTTTCATTAAAACCAATATTTACGAATAATTTAACCATATTGGCATCTGAACGATATGGTTTTCCTTCGCGATCAACTCTCGGTCCACGATCTCCACCCCTATCACGATCTCTATCTCTTCTATCGCCACCTCTTCGGTCACCTCTATCTCCTCCTCTTTCAAAACGACCCGTACCCCTACGATCCCAATCACGATCTCTTCCACCTCTGTCATCACGACCATATTTTCTGGATTGACGCTCAAATTCACCATCTAAATTTTCATCGGCAAATTCGTTTTTAGCAACACCCATATTCATTTTTACTAAAGCAGAAACCACTTGCTCAGTTGAACAACCTGCATGATGTAAGCCTTCCAAAACATCTTCAAACAACTCCAATCCACCCTCTTCGATCGTTTCTTTCACACGCTCAATAAACATGCCTTTTTTAATACCAACTACATCAGTAAACGTAGGAATTACACCCTTATCAATTTTCACTTTAGTGTAATTCATAATTTCACGCAATCGATTACGCTCAGAACCTACAACTAATGTAAATGCTTTACCAGACTTACCAGCACGGCCTGTACGACCAATACGGTGAACATAATATTCTTCATCTAATGGGATATCATAATTGATTACTCCATCTACATTATCAACATCTAATCCACGTGCTGCCACGTCAGTAGCAACTAATATAGAAACTGCACCAGAACGAAAACGATTCATTACTTGAGTACGTTGATTTTGACGCAAATCACCGTGTAAACCTTCTGCTGCATAACCACGATTCATTAATTCTTCAACAACCTCATCTACTCTTTTTTTCTGATTACAGAAAATCAATAATAATTTAAGGTTATAGAAATCAATTAAACGAGTTGTTACTTCCATTTTAGCCTTACCCTTAACATCGAAATAAAGCTGTTCAATATTATCATTGGTAATTTCGTTTTTAACGACTTTTACCAATTTGGGATTAGTTAAATAACGATTTGTTAAAGCCATAATTGGCTTAGACATGGTCGCTGAAAATAAAACAGTTTGACGCTCATCTGGTAATTCTTCCAAGATACTTTCAATATCTTCACGGAATCCCATGTCTAACATCTCATCAGCTTCATCTAACACTATTTTTGTAGCACGGTCTAATTTCAATGCACGACGCTCAATTAAATCAATTACACGACCAGGAGTACCTACAACGATATTTGCTCCTGCCTTTAACGATTTAATTTGACGTTCAATCGAATCTCCACCATACACGGTTGTCACCCAAACACCTTTAATGTGCTTAGATAACTTTTTCATCTCTTCAGTAACTTGTAAAGCTAATTCTCTAGTAGGACAAAGAATAATTGCCTGAACATATTTCTCGAATGGCACAATGTGCTCAATTAAAGGAATACCAAATGCTGCTGTCTTTCCAGTACCTGTTTGGGCCTGTCCTATTACATCTCTTCCTTCTAAAACAAAAGGAATTGCTTCTGATTGAATGGGAGAAGCAAACTCAAAACCCATCTCTTTTACGGCTTCCATGATACCCTCAGATAAAGAGAGCTCATCAAAACGAACTTTTTGACTCATATCAATAATTAATTACGGTGTTCAACACATCCGTATATAACTCTTGACCTAAAATCCCTGTGGAAAAATAAAAACAAAAAGAGTTTTGCGGATGTATTTTTTGTACAAACAAAGCACAAAGGTACTTCAATTTAATTTAGGAAGCAAATTAATTGTATTTTATTAAGAATTTAAGAAACCATGAAACTATGAATCTAAGTAACTATAAGATATAAAAGTATCTAAAGTGATTAAATTGAATCGTTATTTCAAAACTCGAAAAACTACTTGAGCATTTAAAGGCACATTTGCGTCTGGTGAAATCCCCGCAATGGAAGGTACAACAGAAATTCTTTTCGGACTAATCCCCTCACCTACAAATCTATTTTTAATAAAAAATCCACGTTTCAATGCAGATTTTGAATCTTTGTCTGAAAAGGTTAGAATTTCTAATTTAATATCTTTATTCAACTGTAATCCTTCAGAAAATCGTTTAAAAAAATAGTCTTTAGAACTTAAAATTTGATCTGATTCATTCTCAAACGTTACCTCAAAACAATTTAGCGTAATTGGATCTTTTACAGTGGAATCAGTCAAAAAAGTATGTAATGAAACAATTGTTGATTGTTTAGGAATCGTAAAACTTTTTCCGTTTGTCCAAAAAAGTGATACAGTTGAATCAGATTGTAATTTAGTAGAATCAACCGCAACTTGAGTTAGGCTATCATTTAATTTATTCAAACTATCGATAGGAATGATTTCTTCTGTATCATCAATATTAACAGTATTTTCAGATTTACTTCGAATCAAATAAAAAACTAGCGAACCAATTAATACAATAGAAATAAAGATCAATAAAATCTTATTCTTTAAAAATCTAGAAAATGCTTGATCTTCCAACTCCTCTGATTCTTCAAAACTATCAGAGAAAAGCAAATTAGTATCAGATTTTAATACATCATTTAAAAGTAAAATCTCAATTATAGTTTTTTGCAAATCAGGTGAAATATGTTCTGAAAATACATTTTTATAAGAAATAAAATAATCACAAAATGAGTTGAAATCTTTTAAATCATTTTCATCTCTTTTTAATTGAATCATCAATACTCCTAATAAATAGGTAAGTCCTTTTAACAAAAAAGAACTTTTACATTGTAATTTCTGAGAAACACCAATTGCAATAGCACTTTTTTTATCTGGAAACAGGATTCCTATCATCGACTCTCCATAGGAGATCAAAATATCATCATGATTTTCTTGAGGATTTGATAAAATTTCTAAATGCTTTTCATTTACTTTTAATTTTAAAAAGTTCATTAAAGCATTATATCGAATTCTATTTTTCACTAATTTTAATAAACCACCTAATGCTATTGCCTGCCAAACAGGCATCAATTTATCAACTTGGGTAATTTCTTCTCTACCAATAACCTGAATTCGTTTGCTTATAATTGGCAATAATTCTTCCTCACTTAAAAATATCATCTACTTTTTCTAATTTTATCGCAAAACTACACATGTTTTTTTAACTTTACTTTATGAAAAAGCTTTTATTTATTGATAGAGATGGAACAATTATCATTGAACCTCCTCTTGATTTTCAAGTTGATAGTTTAGAAAAATTGGAATTTGTTCCACTTGCAATAAGTAATTTATCTAAAATTCAAAAAGAAACAGATTTTGAATTTGTGATGGTAACAAATCAAGATGGTCTTGGTACAGATTCATTTCCAGAAGACACATTTTGGCCAGCCCAAAAAAAGATGTTATCAATTTTAGCCTCAGAAAATATAGCTTTTTCAAACATTCATATTGATAAAAGTTTTCCTGCCGAAAATAAAGACACTAGAAAGCCTGGAATAGGAATGCTAAAAGAATATTTTTGTGATTCATATGATTTACAAAATTCATTTGTTATCGGTGATCGTTTGACAGATCTTGAATTGGCAAAAAACTTAGGAGCAAAAGGTATCATCATCGGCAATCTTGAAATACCAAGTCATTTAACAGATCACTTGGCTTTACAAACAACTAGTTGGGAATTGATTTATCAATTTCTACGAATTCCTGAAAGAAAAGTTTCACACAATAGAAATACCAATGAAACAAAAATTTCAGTTGAATTAAATTTAGATGGCACTGGAAAGTGTCAAATTTCTACAGGTTTACATTTTTTTGATCATATGTTGGAACAAATTGCCAAACATGGATCAATGGATTTATCCATTCAAGTAAATGGAGATTTACATATAGATGAACATCACACCATAGAAGATACTGGTTTAGCACTTGGGGAAGCATTTATATATGCTTTAGGAAATAAGAAAGGGATCAATCGTTATGGATTTTTATTACCAATGGATGATTGTTTAGCACAAGTAGCTATAGACTTTGGTGGCAGAAATTGGTTAGTTTGGGAGGCCGAATTCAAAAGAGAAATGATTGGCCAAGTTCCAACGGAAATGTTTTATCATTTCTTTAAATCATTTTCAGACGCTTCTAAATCAAATATAAATATTAAGGCAGAAGGTCAAAATGAACACCATAAAATTGAAGCAATATTTAAAGCATTTGCCAAAGCAATTCGAATAGCTGTACAAAGGGATCAAAAAAATTTAGATTCTTTACCCAGTACCAAAGGATTACTTTAAAATTTTAGTAACTTTGTAAAAATTAAATAACATTATGGGATACTCAGGTGCAGCATTTTTTATTGTTTTATTCGCTTTATCAATTGTTATCGGATCAAAACTTCAAAAAATTTATAAAGAGAGAGGAAAATAATCCTCTCTTTTTTTAAATCCACCCCTCATCAACAAAACTTACATATTGATTGTCTCCTATTATTAAATGGTCTATCAATTGAATATCTAAATTTTTTCCTGCTTCCATTATTTTGGTAGTAATTTGTTTATCTGCATTACTCGGCAATAAATTTCCAGAGGGATGGTTATGTGCAACAATTAAAGATGAAGCAATATAATTTACTGCAGAACGGTAAATTAATTTAATATCAACAGAAGTACCAGCAACTCCTCCTTTGCTTAAACACTCCATCTTAATAACCTTAGAAGCACGGTTCAAATAAATTACCCAGAATTCCTCATGATGGAGATCTTGAAATTTTGATTTAAGTAGTGAAAATGCATCTGCGCTAGATTGTATTTTTTCAACTTTCAATTTAGCATCATACAATGCAATTCTTTTTCCAAATTCTAAACAAGCCAACAATTGAATAGCCTTGGTTTTGCCAATTCCTTTAAAGGATATTAAATCTTCAAAACTTAATCGAGATAACAACGTTAAATTACCATTAACAGAATCAACTATTTCATTTGAAATTTCAATAATTGATTTGGTTCGTGTACCAGTACTAAGAATAATTGCAAGTAATTCTGAATTACTTAAGGAATCTTTTCCTTGGTTGTAAAATTTTTCACGAGGCCTATCTTCCAAACGAAAGTCCGCCATTTTTTTATAAGAATATTGATTAGTGGTCATTTTTAATGTAATCTACACATTAAAAACAAAAAGCCCGTCGTTTGACGGGCTTTTATCAAGTTAATGATAAATACTACTTATGCAGCAGCCTTGTTAACAAATTTTGCTAATTTAGACTTCTGATTAGCAGCTTTATTCTTATGAATAATGTTTTTCTTAGCCAACTTATCTAAAGCAGATGAAACTTGCTTGAACAAATCAACGATAACCAATTTATCTGTTGTCGCTTTTAACTTCTTAATCAAAGTTCTAGTTGACTTGTGCTGATAACGGTTACGTAAACGCTTTGCTTCGTTTGCTCTAATACGCTTAATTGATGATTTATGATTTGCCATTGGTTATTAAAATTTCTCTATTTTCTTAATTGAAATGCAAAATTAATAGATTATTTAATAATTATCAATACTAACCACAAAAAATTTATCATGAAAAAGATCATTTTCTGCATTTTATTGTCATTTCAACCTTTTAATGTTGTACCAAACAAGCCTTGGGGATTTTTTGCACACAAAAAAATTAACTTTTTGGCTGTATTCACCCTACCTTCCCCATTAAACATATTTTTCAAAAAAGAAATTGACCTAATTCAAGAATATGCCGTTTTACCTGATGAAAGAAGATATGTATTAGATGAGGAAGCTCAAAGACATTATATTGATTTAGATCATTATAATATACATCAAATTCAATTTAAAACTATGAAGGAAGTTTCTCGTTTTATCTCTTCAGATAGTTTAAATGCACATGGAATTGTAGTTTGGTATATTCCTTCAGCCTATGAAAAACTTAAATACGCTTTTCAACAAAAAGATAAGATTAAAATAATAAAATATGCAGCGGAATTGGGACATTATGTTGCAGATGCACATGTTCCACTCCACACGACATCTAATTATGATGGACAAAAAACTGGACAGTCCGGAATCCATAGTTTTTGGGAGTCTAGAATCCCTGAATTATTGGGAAAAGAATTGGAAGATTGGGTTGGAATTGCAACCTATGTACCAAATGTATCAGAAAAATCATGGGAATATGTCTTAGGCTCAAATGCATTAGTAAAAAATTTATTATTAAAAGAAAAAGAATTGTCACATCATTACGCGAATTCAAAAAAGTATTCATTTGAACAAAAGGGAAATTCTTTGATAAAAAATTATGCAAAAGAATATGCTTTAACTTATCATAAATTATTGCAACATAGCATCGAGGATCGATTTAATTCCTCCATTTTAGAAGTGGGTTCTTTGTGGTACTCTGCTTGGTTAGATGCAGGACAACCAGATTTACCATAATTTTTTGCAAATTTGCAGTATGAACATTGAAAAATTTGTCAAATTAAAAACAGGAAAAGAAATTCCTTTAAAAAGATTTCACCCTTGGGTTTTTTCTGGAGCCATTCAACAACAAAGTAAAGATCTTCAAGATGGAGATTGGGTTGAAGTAAAAGATCATAGTAATAATTTCTTAGGAATTGGCCATTTTCATAAGGGAAGCATCGCTGTAAAAGTCATACAGTTTAAGAAAATTGATTCCTTTGAAGCTTTATGGATTGAAAAAATTGAACAGGCAAAAATTTTAAGAGAATCTATCCCACTTGATGAAACGAATGCTTATCGATTAGTTCATGGGGAGGGAGACAATTGTCCAGGATTAATAATTGATTATTACAATCAAGTTTTTATCATTCAAGCTCATAGCATTGGAATTCATAAAAATATTTCTTTCATCAAGGAGGCTATTCTAAAAGTTTATGGAAAGAAAAATGTGAAGGCGATTTATGATAAAAGTAAGGAAACGCTTCCACAAGAATATGCTCAACAAATGGAAAATCAAATGATTTTTCAAGATGCAACAGTTCCGATGCCAATTAAAGAAAATGGAATTCAATTTGCCATTAACTGGGTTACTGGTCAAAAAACAGGTTTCTTTTTAGATCAAAGAGATAACAGGGAACTATTAGCAAAATTTGCAAAAGGTAAAGATATATTAAACACGTTCTGTTACTCAGGTGGATTTAGTTTATATGGCTTAAAGGCTGGCGCGAAAAGTGTTATTTCCTTAGATGCTTCTGCAAAAGCAATTGATTTAGTTAACCAAAATATTGAACTCAATGGATTTCAACATATGAATCATGAGGCAATTGTTGGTGAGACTTTACCATTTTTAAGAGGAAATGATAAATTGTTTGACATTATCATTTTGGACCCTCCTGCTTTTGCTAAATCATTAAATCACAAACATAAAGCACTTCAAGGATATCAGCGCATCAATGAATTAGCTATGCAGCAAATTCGTCCAAATGGTCTATTATTTACTTTTTCATGCTCACAAGTAATTACTCGTGATCTTTTTTATAATATGTTAGTAGCCTCAGCTATAAATTGCGGAAGGGAAATTCAAGTAATACATCAAATGAACCAAGGTGCTGATCATCCAGTAAATATTTTTCACCCAGAGAGTCATTATTTAAAAGGATTTGTATTACGAATCAAATAAAAAAAGCAGTGCAAATGCCCTGCTTTCATTATATTTTTTTTAAAAATTAATCAATAAATCTAAATAACCTACTCCATCTAATTTTTCCTGAAAACAAACCTTTATTAGGATCTAGAGACATCCATATAAATACTGGCTTTCCAACAACGTGATCGTAGGGTACAAATCCCCAAAAGCGAGAATCCGCAGAATTATGACGATTATCACCCATCATAAAGTAATAATCTTGTTTAAATGTATATTCTTTTAATTGGGCTCCATTTTGAAAAATTTTACCATCTACAATTAAAATATTAGCATTAGATTCATATTTTTGAATTGCTTCTCCATAGTTTGATACGTTTTCTGCAGTCAAAATCACTTTCATTCCCTTTGCTGGCACTTTCAATGGACCATAAAAATCTCTATTCCATTTATAATGTACAGTATCATGAGGAAAGAAATCAGGAGCTGTTAATCCTTTAGGGTCTTTAAAAGCATCTTTTACGATTGATGAACCTTTTAATCGTGCTAAAATTTCATTCACTACAGTCTGACTAGCGTTTACCTTATACCCTACTAATTGGTTTGTGCTATCTGCTAAAGGAGCCCAATCAGCTGCTTCTAAATTATTATAAACATCCGGTGCATTTCTAACCCCAAATTCATCAAAAAACTGATCATCTAAAACCTCTTTTGTCTTTATAAAAACAGGATGTTGCATTCTTTCTGGATTTGCCATTGCCTTTCCATTAACAAATACTTGTTGGTCATTCACTTGAATAACATCACCTGGAGTACCAATACATCTTTTCACATAAAAAGTTCGCAAATCAACTGGTGCATCACCATCCAATTCATAATTTGGAACATTAAAAACAACTGGATCACCTGACTTTATTTTTGTAAAACCAGGTAATCGATAAATAGGTAAATCTAACCAACGCAAATAACTTGGAAGATCTGTAAACCATATTTTTTGATGAGTTAATGGTACTTGAAGAGGAGTTTTTGGTGTTCTTACTCCATAATGCAATTTACTTACAAACAAAAAATCTCCAACCATCAAGGAACTTTCCATAGATGGTGTTGGAATTGTATAGGCTTCAAATAAAAAGAAACGTATTAAGGTTGCTGCAACGACAGCAAATGTTACAGAATCCAACCATTCTCTAAATGGCGATTTATGCTTTTTTACTTTTTGAGTTTCTGTGATACTCATTATGAATTATGAATTTTAAAACTTATTACTTATTACTTATTACTTATTACTTATTACTTATAACTTCAAAAGATCTTCCATTCCCAAAACACCTTTTTTATCTTTTACCCATTCTGCTGCAATAACCGCACCTAAGGCAAAACCTTGACGAGAAAAAGCCTCATGAGTTATCTCAATTTGATCAACTTTAGAGATATATTTCACAGTGTGCGTCCCAGGAATAATCGATTCGCGCTGACTCCAAATAGCTACTTCATTTTCAGATGGAATTTCGTTATTAACCCATTTATCTTTATTGGGATAAGCTTCTATAATACCCTCTGCAACAGTGATAGCTGTACCACTTGGGCTATCTTTTTTTTCTAAGTGGTGAATTTCATTCGTATAAATGTCATATTCCGAATGATTCTTCATTAATCCAGCTAAAAATTTATTCAATTTAAAGAATAAATTTACACCGATTGAATAATTAGAAGCATAAAAAAATGTAGAATTGTTAACATTTGTTAATTCTTCAATTTCATCCTTTTTTTCCAACCAACCGGTAGTACCGCAAACTACAGGAAGCTGTTTTTGAATACATTTTACTAAATTTTGATATGCAGAAACAGGATTAGAAAATTCAATCGCAACGTCAGCATCTTTTTTGGTCAAGGCATCTAAATCGGAAGGATTATCAACATCAATTTTTGCTACAATTTGATGTCCTCTTTCTAAGGCAATTTTTTCAATTTCCTTACCCATCTTACCATACCCAATTAATACAATTTTCATATGCTTTATTTAAACTGAAACTTAAAACTTACTCCTGCTAACAAATTATTTTGAATCGGATTAAACTCAAAATTAGGTTTAATTTTCAAACTGATGTCATCTGTCACATCAAAAGTACGTAAATGTGCACTAACATTTGCATCTACCACATTAAAGGCCCAAGCAACAATCATACCAATGTAAGTATAATCTCTATTGCGACGAAATCCATCTACAATTCTTTTTAATTGATTTGCATCTAAATCTCGAGTAATTCCATCTTCATATGTTACAGCCACTGTTGATGGTGGTATATATGTAGGATCTTCAGGGTGAGATGAAACAGTCCAATAGTAATTACGATATTTTTGGTAGCGATCACTATTGTATTTAGCAATTAATCCCAAAGTTGTAAAAGCACCAACTACTAATGGTAATTTCCAGTATTGACGATTATAAGCCTGACCAAGTCCAGGAAAAATCATAGATCGAATAGTAGCTACTCTCGGTATAATTTTATGCTTTATTGGTTTACTGATTAAATTGCTATCAATAGTCGATTTAATTTTATTTAAAGAATCGATCTCAAAAGACATGGAATTTCCTTTTTGGGAAATAATGCCAAATAATAAAAAGATTACAATAAATCGATAATTAAACATTTAATTATTGAATAGCCTGTAACAATTCATCCAATTCATCTTTTGATTTAAATTGAATCTTAATTTCTCCTTTACCCTGTTCATTTAGTTTAAAACTAACATTTGAGTGGAAAAACTTTGAGAATGCTGTTTGATACTTTTTAATATCATCTAAATTAATGGCATTTTTAGGAGTAAGAACTACGCCTTTACCGACAGAACGAATAGATTCTTCCAATTTGCGAACTGACCATTCTTCTTGAAGACATTTTTCAAACAAATCCATCTGCAATTCTGATTTTTCAACAGAAACCAAACAACGCGCATGGCCCATGGATAATTTATTATCACGAATTGCAATTTGAACTTCAATTGGTAATTTAAGTAATCGAAGATAATTCGTGACAGTTGAACGATTTTTACCAACTCTTTGACCTAAATCTTCTTGTTTTAAGTTACACTCATCCATTAATAATTTATAGGATTGTGCAATTTCCATGGCGTTTAAATTCTCTCTTTGGATATTTTCAATCAAAGCCATTTCAATCATTTGCTGTTCATCGGCTGATCGAACATAAGCAGGAATTTTTTCTAAACCAGCAATTTTAGATGCTTGTAATCGTCTTTCACCAGAAATTAATTGGTATTTCCTTGGAGCAATTTTTCGAACGGTAATGGGTTGAATAATCCCTTGAATTTTTATTGATTCTGCTAAATCTTGTAAAGCTTCTTTTTCAAAATGCTCTCTAGGTTGATATGGATTTGTTTCGATCAAGTGTAATGGAATTTCTTCCATCATACCTATAGATTCTAAATTAGATGACAATTCACTGTTAACAGTACCTAAAACAGAGCTAGAATCTTCTAACAATGCACTTAATCCTCTACCTAATCCAATTCTTTTTTTAGAATTTGCTTCTTGTTTAGCACTCATTTTATACAGTTTCTAATAATCCATTTTTACGCACAATTTCTCGTGCTAAGTTCAAATAACTGACCGAACCCTTACTATCCGCATCATGTAGTATAGCTGGAATTCCAAAGCTAGGTGATTCTGATAATCGAATATTACGTGGAATAATCGTTTCAAAAACCATATTTTTAAAATGCTGATTCACTTCATTAACTACCTGATTAGATAAACGTAAACGTAAATCATACATGGTTAACAATATCCCCTCTATTACTAATTTGGTATTCAATCTTGATTGAATAATTTTTATGGTATTTAATAATTTACCTAATCCTTCTAATGCGTAATATTCGCACTGAACTGGAATAATTACTGAATCAGCAGCTGTTAAACTATTTATGGTTATTAATCCTAAGGATGGACTACAATCCATTATAATAAAATCAAAATCATCTCGAATTACTTCTAATGCTTCACGCATTTTACCTTCTCGATTTGATAAATTAATCATTTCAATTTCAGCACCTACCAAATCAATATGAGATGGAATTATGTATAAATTGGGTACATCCGTTTCTACTAAAGCATCTTTTACTTCAGCTAACCCTACCATACATTCATATATACTATTTTTTACATCTTTAGGATTTAATCCTAATCCAGAGGTTGAGTTTGCCTGAGGATCAGCATCAATAATAAGGGTCTTATAATCTAAAGCAGCTAAGGAAGCAGACAAATTAATGGCAGTGGTTGTCTTCCCCACTCCGCCTTTCTGATTTGCGATAGCTATTATTTTACCCATTTTGGATGTATTTGATTAGTATTCAATTGAACCAACAATATTACAAAATTCCTTTCAAAAATTAGGGGAAAAATGTAAAATTAAATAGTAAATTGCCAATCGATTAGCTAAACCCATTTTATGTCAACAACAAACACATCACATCCTAAAGGACTTTATGTTTTATTTTCCACCGAAATGTGGGAAAGATTTAATTTTTACGGAATGCGAGCCTTGCTCGTACTTTTTTTAGTTAATGCCTTAGCATTCAAACAAGATGAAGCCTCTATTTTATATGGTGGATTTTTAGGATTAAGTTATATCACCCCAATGCTGGGTGGATATATTTCCGATAGGTACTTAGGAAATCGAAATTGTATTTTAATTGGTGGACTTGTTATGTCAATTGGCCAATTACTTTTATTTAGCTCTGCCAGTACGTTTGGATCAAGTATTCCAATGGCCAATAATTTAATGTGGGCCGGTTTAGTGTTTCTCATTTTTGGAAATGGTTTTTTCAAACCAAACATTTCTTCAATGGTAGGACATCTTTATGAAAAGGGTGATTCAAAATTAGATTCTGCATTTACCATTTTCTACATGGGTATAAATTCTGGTGCCTTTTTAGGAATGTTAATTTGTCCAATTGTGGGAGATGTCAAATTAGCAGACGGAACCCGTGTAGTAGAAGCCTTTAAATGGGGCTTTATGGCCGCAGGAATTGCCATGTTAATTGGAACTATTAGTTTTTATTTTTTAAAAAATAAATTTATTGTAAATCCTAAGGGAGAAGCTATAGGATTAAAACCAACTTTCTCTGATAACCAATCAGATGCTCAGGAATCTGAAAAAGCTAAATTTAGCAATACTTCTATTTTATTAACATTACTTGTATTTGCAATTGGAGTAACAACTTTTCATTACCTATTTCAAACAGAAATAGCCAATCCGATTAAGGATTGGATTTATCCTGTTATTTATTCAGCCGGTATTAGTTTAGCCTTTTTAATAATGACGGATTCAACTATTACAAGTATTGAAAGAGATCGAATTATAGTTTTATATATAATTTGCTTCTTTGTGATCTTTTTTTGGGCAGCGTTTGAACAGGCAGGTTCTTCTTTAACTTTTATTGCAGACCAACAAACAGATTTACATATTTTTGGAATTGAATTACCTCCAAGTTCTATTCAAAATGCAAACTCATTTTTCATTGTTTTTCTAGCCTTTCCTTTCAGTTGGATTTGGATGAAACTTCAAAAAAGAAATTTAGAACCCAATTCTCCCACAAAACAAAGTTTAGGTTTATTTTTCTTAGCAATGGGTTATTTAATTATTGCATTGCGGGTTAAAGATTTAGGTCAAGATAAAATGAACGTTATTTGGCTTATCATTTTATATTTATTGCAAACTATGGGGGAATTGTGCCTATCGCCTATCGGCTTATCATTGGTAGCTAAATTAGCTCCGAAAAGATTCTCTTCCTTATTAATGGGGGTTTGGTTTTTAGCAAATGCAGCAGGCTATGCACTTTCTGGGACTTTAGGTGCATTATTACCACCACATGAAATTACTGCAAGTACACAATTACCCTCCTTTTTAGGATTTACGATTCATAATTTATATGAATTCTTTATGGTATTTGTATTACTTTCAGGCATAGCTTCAATCATCCTATATTTCCTTTCAATTGGTCCATTAAAGCGAATGATGCATGGGATTAGATAAGAGGTATGAGGTGGGTTGTTAAATTTTAATAACCCACAACTGTATCATCTCCTCTCGAGTCAGCACCTCCTTGAAGGCGATTATTTGGAAGAACTAATATTCCTTCTACTAAACCAATGCCTCCTACTGGATTAAATTGATATCCTTTTTTAATCAATCGCTCCTGTTGCTCTTTAGAAAACCTTCCATTTTCTACATTTATTTTATCGGGCTTCCATTGGTGATGAAAACGGGGAAATTCTACTGCTTCTTGCATATTTTTACCAAATTCCATTACATTTAAAATCGTTTGAAATACGGATGTAATAATCGTAGACCCACCTGGTGTACCTACAACCATTTTTAACTTTCCATTTTCTTCCACAATAGTTGGGGTCATTGAAGAAAGCATTCGTTTATTGGGTTGAATTTCATTTGCTTTAGATCCAATTAACCCATACATATTAGGTGCCCCAGCTTTTGCACTGAAATCATCCATTTCATCATTTAGCAAAAAGCCAGCACCCTTTACAAACACTTTACTTCCATAAGAATTATTTAATGTTGTAGTAATTGAAACCGCATTACCATCCTTATCAACGATAGAATAATGTGTTGTTTCGGGACTTTCATAACCCTGAAATTGTCCTGCATTTATTTCATTACTAAAAGTTGCTTTTTCAAAAGTGAAATTCGACATACGTTGGTCGCAATAGGCCGTATCAAGTAATTCTTTAACCGGAACTTTTACAAAATCAGGATCCCCTAACCATTTTGCTCTATCCGCATAGACTCTTCTTTCTGCTTCAACTATTAATTGAATAGTTGAATCCGACATTGCACCCCATTTAGCCAAAGGATAATTTTCAGTCATTTCTAATAATTGTGCCAAAGCAACCCCACCGCTTGATGGCGGTGGCATTCCAATTATTTTATAATTTTTATATTTCGTTTCAATTGGATTTCGCCAAACCGCTTGATATTGTTTTAAATCCTTTTTAGAAATGATTCCATTTGAATTTCGATTTTCTCTTGCAATTTGTCGTGCTACTTTACCTTTATAAAAACCTTTCCATCCATTCTTCTGAATTTTAAGTAAGGTTTTGCTTAAATCAGTCTGAATAAAAAGTTCACCTTTTTGCCAATCGCCTGATTCCTTTAACATATATTGTTTACCGGGATTATATTTAACAAAATCATTCTTTTGTCTGTTTAATCCACGTGCTTCTTTTTCTGTGAGCTCTACCCCATTTTTAGCTAATTCTATAGCAGGTTGAAGTAATTCAAACCATGGTAATTTTCCGAATTTTTGGTGCATTTCAACCATACCTGCAACGGTTCCAGGTACACCGACCGACAAAATTCCTGCCTGTGATTTTTCAGGAATACTATTTCCATTTTGATCAAGATACATATCTCGATGACCTTTTAAAGGTGCTTTTTCCCGATAATCCAGTGCATAATTATTTCCTAATTGATTTCTATATACCAAAAATCCCCCTCCACCGATATTTCCAGCAGCTGGATGTACAACTGCCAATGCAAAATTTACTGCAACAGCGGCATCGATCGCGTTTCCACCTTTTTTAAGGATTTCAACACCTACAGAACTTGCAACAGGATGAGTAGTAACTACCATTCCTTGACTAGCTTCTATTAAAGGTTTTGTTGTATGTTGAGAAATGCCTTGAATAGAAAATAATAGTATAAATGAACTAATTGAAAGATATGATTTCATTTTGTTGATTGCTTCATTAATTGAATTAACGAATTAAAGTTAAAATGTTGAAATAAATAAACAAAACCTTTGATTTGGTATAAAAAGAAATTCAGATTAAATTTGTATTTATTTTATGTTTTTCTAACAAACCGATTCGTAAAAGTGGATATTTTTGAGAAAGTAGTCAATAACATGGGACCTATTGGATCACATGCACATTATTCCCATCATTATTTTTCGTTCCCTAAATTAACAGGAGAATTAGGCCCAAGAATGACTTTCATGGGAAAGGAAATGTTAAATTGGTCATTGAACAATTACTTAGGTTTAGCAAATCATCCTGAAGTGAGAAAAGCAGATGCTGAAGCGACTGCAAAATTTGGTCTTGCCTACCCAATGGGAGCAAGAATGATGTCTGGTAATACGGATGAGCACGAAGAATTTGAAAGCCAATTAGCTGAATTTGTAGGAAAAGAAGATGCATTTTTACTTAACTACGGATATCAAGGGGTAATGTCAGTTATTGAATGTATGGTTGATCACCGCGATATCATTGTGTATGATGCCGAATCTCATGCGTGTTTAATTGATGGTATTCGTTTACACAAAGCTAAAATGGGTAGTTATTATAAATTTAATCACAATGACATGGATTCATTGAGAAAAAATTTAGAAAGAGCTACAAAAGCTGTTAAAGAAACCGGTGGAGGAATTTTAGTTATTACTGAAGGAGTATTTGGAATGTCGGGCAAAGTTGGTTCATTGGATAAGATTGTTGAATTGAAAAAAGATTTCAATTTCCGATTGCTTGTTGATGATGCACATGGATTTGGTACAATGGGTGCAAATGGTCGTGGAGTTGGAGAGCATTTAAATTGTACAGAAGGAATTGATTTATATTTTTCAACTTTTGCTAAGTCAATGGCAGCAATTGGAGCATTCATTGCCGCACCAAAAGATATCATCATGTATTTAAAATACAATATGAGATCACAAACGTATGCAAAGGCGCTTCCAATGCCATTTGTTATAGGTGGAATGAAGCGATTAGAATTAATCAAAAAACATCCTGAACTAAGAGAAAAACTTTGGGAAAATGTTCGTTCACTTCAAAAGGGATTAATAGAAAAAGGATTTGACATTGGAGAAACAACCTCACCTGTTACACCTGTATTTTTACATGGCGACTATGATATTAAAGCGGTAACAGCTTTGGTTAGAGACTTGAGAGAAAATATGGGAATTTTCTGTTCTATTGTTGTTTATCCGGTAGTTCCTAAAGGACAAATCATGTTACGTATTATTCCAACCTCTTCTCATACTCAAGAAGATATTGAATACACAACAACATGTTTTGCTGAAGTTCAAAAAAGATTAAAAAATGGCTATTATCGCCAAGATTAACTGATTTTTCACAGTTTTTCACTATTTTTTTAACTTTTAGAACTTTTTTTTGAGTTTTTTGTAGAAAATAATTTGTGAGAATATAGATTTTTACTAAATTTCGATAAATAAATGCTTTTAAGGGGGCATTTTATAACAATCTTATTTTTTACAACCTAAAAATTCAAATTATTATGAGCAGATTTGCACAAGTAAGAGACCTAGTTATGTCATTGGAATCAGATTTCGAAAAATTCTACGACAAAGGAAACCAAGCAGCTGGTACTCGCGTTAGAGGTGGCTTACAAGCATTAAAAACATTAGCTCAAGAAATTCGTACTGAAGTTCAAGCAAAGAAAAATGCTGGAAACTAATTCTCGAATGAATTGACAAAGAAAAAGCCTGATAAATCAGGCTTTTTTTTATGTTAAAACAATTCGTTATTCAATACAGTTGCAATTCCATCAACCATTAACTTACCCCTCTCTAATTCAAATACTTGAGTTTTTATCTCAGCTGT
>JACCDM010538407.1_pt1 | contig 25416 bp, 22 predicted proteins | sample 7445851 | NCBI WGS metagenome assembly JACCDM01 (sample SAMN15323438, study PRJNA562643) | freshwater metagenome | isolation source: river surface water | place: USA:Blue River Watershed | collected 2017-08-16
AATAAATTTTTTCTCTGCAAATTTGTTTCCATCTAAACAGAACAAGTATGCCAAGAGAATACGATCGCCGAAACCTCGATTTTATCCTAAAAGAGGTATTTAATTATGGTTCTTTATGTCAATATCCTCATTTCGCGGATTATACTCCGGATATGTTCGATATGGTTTTAGACTCTGCTGAGCAAATAGCTGAACGACACCTTCGACCACATTTTGTCGATGCCGATCGCAAGCAAGCTGAACTCGTTAACGGCACTGTGCAGGTCCACCCTTCCGTGGAGGCTTATGTAAAAGAAATGGGTGAATCTGGGATGATTGGTGCTACATTTTCGTATGCGAAAGGTGGCCAACAACTCCCATCGATCGTGGGTGGGGCGAATGAATTTATCCGCGGAGCCGCGAATAATTCGATCGTTATGTTTACAGGTTTGAGCAATGGTGCTGCGCACTTAATTGCTAGTTTCGGATCAGAAGAGCTTAAGCAGGCTTATGTACCTAATATGTTAAGCGGCAAATGGACAGGTACGATGTGTTTGACCGAACCGCAAGCCGGAAGTTCATTAAATGATGTAAGCACCACTGCGAAGGACTTAGGAAATGGCACCTATGCTATCAAAGGTCAAAAAATATTCATCTCCGGTGGAGATAATCACTTTTCAGAAAATATCATCCACTTAGTTCTCGCACGTTTAGAAGGAGCACCTAAGGGAACGAAAGGAATTTCGTTGTTTGTGGTTCCGAAGCGCCGACAAGAAAACGGTCAATGGGTTTCCAATGAAGTACTTTCTTTGGGTTTGTATCATAAGATGGGCCAAAAGGCTACCCCCGCACTTCATTTATCTTTTGGGGATAAGGGGGATTCAATTGGTCACCTGGTAGGCGAGCCCAATAAAGGTCTCATGTACATGTTCCAAATGATGAACGAAGCACGTTTAGGTGTGGGAATGGGCGGTGCCTACATTGCTTCCGCAGCTTATCTGTTTTCGAAACAATATGCTTCCGAACGTAGTCAAGGGCGCAAATTGACCAATAAAGATCCTGAAACCCCGCCTACGCTTATCCAAAATCATCCCGATGTACAACGTATGTTGTACTACCAAAAATCAATCGTTGAAGGCGCGATGGGTCTTCTTTTCCAATGTTTTCTTTGGGAAGATTATTCAAAATGTTTAGAGGGAGAGGCGCAACTCGAGGCACAAATCTTATTAGATCTGATGACTCCCGTCGCCAAAACATATCCAGCAGAGCAAGGATTTTTAGCCGTCAATCAAGGTCTACAAGTATTAGGAGGTTATGGGTATACCGAAGATTTTCCGTTGGAGCAAATGGCGCGTGACGCCCGCATTATGTCTATTTACGAAGGAACGACGGGTATTCATGGATTGACTTTATTAGGCCGTGGCATTCCAAGTGCACAAGGAAAAGCAGTTCAAGCATTGGTTAAATTAATTCAGGCCGATATTCAAAAGGGGATGACATATGAAAAAACGAAACCCTATGCAGAGCTTTTGGCCCAAGAATTAGCGAGCTTGAACAAGGTAACTATGCATAAATTAGGTAAGGCTGCGCAGCCTGATGTATTTTTAGCTGATTCCACGCTATACATGGAATTGTTTGGCTTAGTTGTTGTCGCGTGGCAATGGTTAAAGCAAGGTAATGTAGCAGCAGAGGCGCTCGCAAGTCAAGAAAAAGAGCATGATTTTTATTTAGATAAGATTCACACCATGAAATTTTTCTATCATTATGAGGTTCCTAAAGCCTTAGGTTTGACGAAACGTTTGCTTGATGACGAGATTTTGACCATTTTTGAATAATTATAGACTTTTAAACTTCATCATTATGCTTAAAAAGCTCTTTGCATTTGGATTGCTTCTATGCTCTCTGCAAGCTAATGCGCAATACAATGCGTACGAATTGTTTCATCCACTTTGGAATTATGGCCCCGTTTCTTCTGCTCGCTCTGCAGCCGGAACTCCAGGACCCGCTTATTGGCAAAATGTAGCTGATTATAAAATATCGGCTAGCTTAGACGATACGAAGCGCAAAATTTCAGGGGATGTTGAAATTACCTACAAAAATAATTCTCCCGATAAGTTACCTTTTCTCTGGTTACAACTAGACCAAAATTCATTTAATACCCAATCGCGCGGTGGTAAAACAACACCAGTATTGGGTGGCCGTTTTGGCAACGTAGCTTTTGATGGTGGATATGCGATCGAAAGTGTTTTGGTGGATGGTAAACCTGCAAGCTTTATCGTAGAAGATACGCGGATGCAAATTCGCCTAGCGACGCCATTGGTTGAGAAGGCTGGTATCGCAAAGATTAAGATTGTTTATTCATTTACGTCCCCGAAAAATGGTTCTGACCGTATGGGTATTCAGGAAACTAAGAACGGTGACGTTTATACCGTCGCGCAGTGGTTTCCACGCATGTGTGTATACGATGACATTGAGGGATGGAATGTCTTGCCTTACCTAGGCGCAGGTGAATTCTATTTAGAATATGGGAATTTTGAATATTCTATTAATGTTCCAGCTTCCCATATTGTGGTAGGTTCAGGCGAGTTATTAAATCCAGCTGAGGTATATACGGCGGAGCAAATGAAACGTTGGGCCGAAGCAAAAACTTCAGATAAAACAGTTGTTATTCGTTCAGCTGCCGAGGTAACAGATCCAGCATCTCGTCCGGCTAAAGATCGTTTGACATGGAAATTTGCTATCAAGAATGCGCGCGATGTAGCTTTTGCTACATCGAAAGCCTTCATTCAAGATGCATCGATGATTAATTTGCCAAGTGGTAAAAAAGCTACCGCCGTTTCAGTTTATCCTATTGAATCGGATGGCGATAAGGCTTGGGCGCGTTCGACAGAATATGTAAAGGCATCGATCGAGCATTATTCAAACTGGTTGTATGAATATACCTATCCAGTTGCAACGAACGTAGCGGGTATCGTTTCAGGTATGGAATATCCAGGTATTATTTTCTGTGGATACCGCGATCAAACAGCCTCTTTGTGGGGTGTGACAGATCACGAATTTGGTCACAACTGGTTCCCTATGATTGTAGGAACGAACGAGCGTAAATTTGCCTGGATGGATGAAGGATTCAATACGTTTATCAATTTCTATTCGACAGATGCGTTCAACAAAGGGGAGTATAAGAATCCAAAGTTTGATATGCATCAGATTGCTCCGCGCATGTTCCGCGCAGAAGCCGATCCAATTATGTCTATTCCAGATGTTATTCAAGCACGTAATTTAGGTTGGGAGGCTTATAATAAACCAGGTTTTGGATTACGTATTTTACGTGAAAATATCTTAGGTGCTGATCGGTTCGATTATGCATTCAAGCAATACATCAAGAATTGGGCATTTAAACATCCTACTCCGCGCGATTTCTTCCGGGCGATGGAAGATGGCGCCGGTGAGGATTTAGGTTGGTTCTGGCGTGCATGGTTCTATGAATTATGGAAACTTGATCAATCTGTAAAAGACGTGGATTACATCGATCAAGATCCTGCCAAAGGTGCATTAATTACCATTGAAAACCTTGATAAAATGGCTATGCCTGCGATTGTCGAAGTTGAAATGGCTGGTGGCGCAAAAGAGCGCTTTACCTTCCCTGTGGAGATTTGGCAGCGCGGAGGCTCGTGGACATTCAAGACAGCTACTAACCTTCCTATCAAATCGGTAACGATAGATCCAGACCATGTCTTCCCAGACATCAACGGTAAAAATAATATTTGGAAGCCAGTCGCTTACAAAGCTCCAAAAGCAAACTAATTAAAAAGCCCCGATGAAAATCGGGGCTTTTTTTAATGCTTCGTTAAGATCCGACCAATGTCATTCGCCTTCCCTAATTCCTCCTTTAATTTATCATAACTACCAGATAACATCAGCCCTTTGTACTTTAGGAGCGTATTAATGTACTCATCCAACACATCCATTAAGTTGTCTTGGTTTTGGTGGAAAATCTGACTCCACGTTTCGGGAGAAGATTTCGCCAAACGGACAGTAGATTCAAAACCTGTGGAAGCCAATTCAAAAATCCGCTCCTCATTTTTTTCTTTCTCCAAGACCGTATTCGCCAATGCGAATGAGCAAATATGTGAAATGTGTGATATATAGGCCGTATGTACATCATGGTCAATCGATTCCATGTATATCAGATTCATGCCCAATCCATCGCGGTATAAACTTTCGATTGTTTGAACCGCTTCCGCCGAACTTAATTCCTTGTCACAAATCACGCCTCGCTTTCCCGAGAATAAACCATCCACCGCAGCTTCAGGACCTGAAAATTCAGTTCCAGCCATGGGGTGTGTAGATACAAATTGTGTCCGTTTTGGATGATTTTTTAGTGCATCGTAAACGGGTGTTTTTGTAGAACCAACTTCAATAACGATTTGACCTGGTTTTAACTGATCCAAGATTGTTGGAATAATTTCTACCAAAATATCCACAGGAGTCGCACAAACCAATATGTCCACACGATCAATAGCCTCGTTCAAGGGTAAAATCTCATCTACTAGGCGTAAGGTGAGTGCCTTAACAGCATGTGCTGGATTCGCCTCAATCCCTATAAGTTCCGAAGCCCAGCCAGAAGTACGTAGGGATTTTGCGATGGAACCTCCTATTAATCCTATGCCGATAATACCTACTTTTTTAGCGTCCATTGCTGTGATTTTTGATGCGATCAATCGCCGTTTGAAAAACTTCTTCTTTAGCGCATAATGAAACGCGTACATAGTTGTTACCCTGTGAACCAAAAATCCCTCCAGGTGTAATAAAAACGGCATTTTCATCCAATACCTGGTCCGATAAGGCATAGCCCGATTCAACATGTGCCGGCACACGAGCCCAAACAAACATTCCCGTTTGTGCTGGATCGTAGGAACAGTCGACTAAATCCAATAATTCAAATACTTTTTTCTGGCGGGACAAATAAATCTTATTTTGATTTGCAAACCAGCTGGCATCTGCCGTCAATGCTTTCGCCGCAGCCTCTTGCAAGGGCAAAAACATACCTGAATCCATGTTGGACTTGAATTTCAAGATAGGCCCGAGCAATTCTGCCCGACCTAATGCCGCACCAATGCGCCATCCCGCCATGTTATGTGATTTGGAAAGTGAATTCAATTCAATTGCCACGTCCTTCATGCCGGGTACGGCTAATATACTAATGGGATTATCATTCAAGATGAAACTGTACGGGTTGTCATTAACTATTAATATAGAATGACGTAAGGCAAAATCACGCAGTTTCGTGAAGAACGTTAAATCCGCCTTTGCGCCCGTTGGCATATGTGGATAATTCACCCACATAATTTTCACGCGTGTTAAATCTTGTTTGTCTAACGCATCTAAATCGGGCAACCAACCATTTGCCTCCGTTAAATCATATGCTTGAACCGTTGCTCCGGCTAGCGAACACGCTGCTTGGTAAGTTGGGTAACCTGGATTAGGAATCAATGTCACATCTCCCGCTTCTAAATAGGCCATAGCGATGTGCATAATTCCTTCTTTCGAACCGATAAGTGGTAAGATTTCATGCGCAGGATCCATCGCAACCCCATAATGCTTCATGTAAAATGTAGCAAAAGCTTCACGTAACGCAGGAATTCCTTGATATCCTTGATATGCGTGGTTAGTAGGATTAGCTGCTGACGAAGTCAATGCCTCAATCGTTTCCGCGGAAGGAGCGAGGTCTGGACTACCAATACCCAAGTTAATAACCGGAATGCCAGCAGCGCGTAAACTAGCTATTTGCTTAAGCTTTGTAGAGAAATAGTATTCTTCTACGGACTTTAAACGCGAAGCGGGTGAAATGGAAAAGCTCATAAAATAAAAATGCCGACTCACAGGCCGGCGAAAATAAGTTAACATCAAAAACCTATCAAACCGGTTACGCGCAGATGTAATATCCTGCGTAATAATAACCTGCGTAATATGCTGTTGATTTGAAATTCATGTCCCAAAGGTAGGGAAAAAAAGATTTTATGCAAATCCCTTCGGAAAAAGACCTTTAAGGACCTCGGAAACTAGTCCTGGCTCGAACCCCTTGGAAAGTCCCGTCCGATAACACTTTTGATATCTTTCGGCAGTTGTTCCCGTTTTTAAACTCGCTGCTTTTTTAATCAATAGATTTTTTAGCGCATCTGCATAATCTTCCGCTCCGATCTCTTCCCAATGCAGCTGAATCTCCGAATCTGATATGCCTTTTTTACGTAATTCAAATTGAATTTTGCCGCGACCCCATTTTTTCTGATTGAATTTAGAGCGAATGAAAAGTCCGACGAACCGACTTTCATTGAGGTAGTTATTTTCCTGTAACCATTGGATGTAAATCGCATGGTCAGCCTGCGAATCTAATTCATGAATTTTTTGTTTGATTTCGGAGATGCAGCGTTCCTGATAGGCGCAATAGCGGGCCAATTTATTCAGTAATGCGCTGTCCATGGAATTAAGACTCGTGCTCTTGGAATTGCTCGAGATTAAAAAGGTCATTCAAAACATCCACCATCGTGTCAGAGTCACCACGTTTGCACGCCGCCTTTAAATGGATAATGGGTTGCTTAATAATTTTTTGAACCAATGAAGCCGTGATTTTTTCTAGTTTATCTACTTCCTCGGCACTTAAACCTTTTATATGGCGGTTGATTTCCTCCTTGCGGATTTGCTCCAACGCCCCTTTTAATTTATGAATGGTGGGAGAGACTTCCATTTCTTTTGACCAGTCATTAAAGCTTTCAATACTTTCTTCGATAATCACACGCACATCCGGAATAGATGCCATACGAGCCGCTAAAGCCTCATCTGCACGCTCTTTCAATGAATCAATATTATACAACAATACACCCGTAACCTTTTCTACGCCTTCTTCAATACTGCGTGGAACAGATAAATCAATGAAATATTTGAAGGAAAGTAATTGCATTCCTTTTAATTTCTCCTGGGTAATAATCGGCGAATCGGTGCGTACAGACGAAATAATGATATCAGCAGCCTCGACCTCTTTGCACATATCCTCGAAAGGAGCTACGCGGAAGTTTTTACCTTGCGCGACACGTTCTGCCTTTTCGATTGTCCGGTTCATGACCGTTACGGCTGCAAAATCTTTATCTTCTAAATTTTTACATACATCAATTCCAATTTCCCCTAATCCCAAAATGAGAATTTTCGGTGTCACAATGGCCTGAGCTAATTCTTCTGCCAGCGCCACAGTGGCATAGGAAACTGATGCGGCTCCATCACGAAACGACGTTTCTTGTGCAACACGCTTGTTGGAATAAAAAATGGTATGCATTAAACGATGCAAATACGGACCTGCCATATTCAGGTCGGCCGCTAATTGATACGCTTTTTTTATCTGATTGGGAATCTGAAGATCACCTACCACCTTGGATTGCAAACCTGTTGCTACTTCGAAAAGGTGCTGTAATGAATCATTCGTTTCATCTTTTTGGATGAAATAATGAAAATAATCATCGGTATTAGTTAATCCCTTTTCAATTAACAATGCCTTAATTAAGTCATTTGAAATAGATTCTTGCGAGGTATAATATAGTTCAGTCCGATTGCACGTGGATACAATCAATAATTCTTGCAACCCAAACATTTCTTTACACTTAAGTGTAAATGTCCGACTTTCTTCCTCGCTCAAAGCAACCATCTCACGAATGGTGAGTGGTGCGCTACGGTGTGAAATACTTACTGACTTAAACGGTGCGATCATTCGATGACAAGTGCAAAAACTAGTTTACAAAAGTACAACGCAAAAATTAAATTTTGACAAGTCTTTGCAATAAAATCGTAATTTAGATAAAGTTTAATTTGACAAATAATGGACTTCAAAAACAAAACCGTTTTCATCACGGGCGCTTCACGCGGTATCGGTTTGGAAATAGCTAAAAAATTAGCGTCAATGGGCGCAAACATCATTATTGCGGCAAAGACGGCTGAGCCTCATCCCAAGTTGCAAGGAACAATTTTTTCTGCCGCCGAAGAAATTGAGCGCCTAGGTGGACGTGCCCTGCCTTGCATGGTCGATATTCGTGATGAAAATCAGGTTCTTGAAGCAGTCAATCAGGCGGTTGCCACCTTTGGTGGGATTGATATTCTGATTAATAATGCATCCGCAATTCAATTAACTGGAACGCTTGAAACTGAGATGAAACGTTTCGATTTGATGCATGGTGTCAATGCCCGCGGTTCGTTTTTGGTTTCCAAAGCCTGCCTTCCGCATTTGTTGAAGTCGGCAAATCCACATGTCCTTACTCTTTCACCGCCACTAAATTTTGAAGCACGCTGGTTTCAACATCATGTTGCTTACTCGATGGCCAAATTTGGTATGTCGCTGGTAACCTTGGGTATGGCAGCCGAATTTAAAGGGAAAGTTGCTTTTAATTCACTTTGGCCTCGGACAATTATTGCCACCGCTGCAATTGAATTTGCGGTAGGGAATGCTGATATGATGCGCAATGCACGTAAGCCAAGTATCATGGCGGATGCCGCCGCAGTTATTTTATCCCGCGATTTTAAAACGTGTAGTGGTAATTATTTCATCGATGACGCGGTATTAGCTGAGGAAGGAATGACAGATTTTAGTAACTATAAAGTAGATCCTGAGGTGGATGATCGCTCTTTAATACCAGACTTTTTTATTTAATGCGCCTATATCAGCCACCTATTTGGTTGCCGGATGGACATAGTCAGAGTATTTATCCGGCATTGTTTCGAAAGATTCCACAGACGCATACGCATGCAGAACGACTGGAATTGCCGGATGGTGATTTTTTAGATTTGGACTGGCATATGCGGGAAGGGGATCTGACAGAAAAACCTTTACTAATTGTATCTCATGGCTTGGAGGGAAGTAGTCGGCGGCATTATGTCACTGGGCTTATTCGTGCTTTGCCAGATTTTCATGCGTTGGCATGGAACTACCGCAGTTGTTCAGAGGAACCTAATCGGAATTTACGCTTTTACCACAGTGGGGCAACGGATGATTTGGATTATGTTATTCAACATGCAATTTCCTGTGGTGCGCCTGCTATCTACTTGGCAGGATTTAGTTTAGGAGGAAACCTGACCCTAAAATGGTTGGGGGAAAATGCGGAAAAAGCTTCTAAATTCATTCGAAAAGCTGTGGCATTTTCTGTACCTTTACATCTTTCTAGCAGTAGTCAGCAATTGACACGCTGGGAAAACAGCCTCTACACACATCGCTTCTTACAAACGCTATTAGAAAAAGTGACTGAAAAGTCGGCCAGATATCCACAGGATATTACGCCTGCTATGCTTTCTTCTATTCGTAGTTTGTATGAATTTGATGATGTAATTACGGGGCCATTGCATGGATTTAAGGATGCAGAGGACTATTATGAACAAAATAGTTCGTTGTATTTTTTAGGTAGTATTCGCGTTCCTACCCTCGTGGTAAACGCTAAGAACGATCCATTTTTATCGAAGGAATGTCTTCCAGAGACGATTCAGTCCGACTATGTTCAGATTGAATTACCTAAGAAAGGAGGACATTGCGGATTTTTTCCTCGAGATTATCAAGGAGAAACATGGGCTGAACAACGTGCTTCAGCTTGGTTTAAGGAAATTGAAAATTGATTATATGTCTACTAAGGAGTTAGAACAATTAACGATTGTCATCGATTTTGACAGTACATTTACGAAGGTCGAAGGGCTCGATGAACTTGCGCGTATCGCATTAGAAGGAAATGCCAAACAAGCTGAGATCGTAGGTAAAATTCGCGAAATCACGGATAAAGGGATGGCGGGGAATTATTCATTTGCAGATTCTTTGCGTGACCGTGTGGCTCTCTTGCCCGCTAATCGTGCGCATGTAGATCAATTGATCAACTTCTTAAAGGGCAAAATTTCTGAGTCCTTTAAACGAAATAAAGCTTTTATTAAAGAGTACGCGGATCAAATTTTGATTGTATCTAGCGGATTCAAAGATTTCATCGTTCCGGTCGTGGAGGAGATGGGTATTTCCGCTTCGCATGTATATGCAAATACGTTTACCTATGATGCAGATGGAACTATAACGGGTTACGATCAAACGAATTTGCTTTCACAAGATCGTGGTAAAGTAAGTTTATTGCAATCATTGGCATTGGATGGTGAAGTATATGTGATCGGGGATGGCTATACGGATTATGAACTTCGTGAATCAGGTTTAGCGAATAAATTCTTCGCATTTACAGAGAATGTATCCCGTAAGGCGGTGACTGATAAAGCTGATTTTGTGGTTCCGTCCTTAGATGAATTCCTTTACCTCAATGGCTTAAGTCGGGCACAATCGTATCCCAAATCGCGAATTAAAGTATTGTTACTCGAGAATGTTCACCCTGCAGCGGTACAGTTATTTAAAAAAGAAGGTTTCCAAGTAGAGTTATTGAAAGGAGCATTGGACGAAGATGAATTGATTGAGAAAATCAAAGATGTTTCGATTATAGGTTTACGTTCAAAAACCAATTTAACTAAGCGGGTATTGGAACATCCCAATGCAGCACGTCTCATGTGTGTAGGCGCATTTTGCATCGGTACCAATCAAATCGATTTAGCTGAATGTGAGAATCGAGGAATCGCCGTTTTCAATGCGCCTTATTCCAATACGCGTAGTGTGGTGGAATTGTCGATCGGCCTGATGGTGATGTTGACCCGAAATATTTTCGAAAAGTCAAGCAAAATGCATGCCGGTGTTTGGGATAAGTCGGCCACGAATTCCTTTGAAATCCGGGGAAAGAAAATCGGCCTAGTGGGATATGGAAATATCGGTACCCAGATTTCCGTCATTGCGGAGGCTTTGGGTATGGAGGTTTATTTCTTTGATATCGTCGATAAACTAGCGCTTGGTAACGCGAAGAAATGCAATACCCTGAAGGAATTATTGTCGACCGTTGATTTCGTGAGTTTACATGTGGATGGTCGTAAATCGAATACCAATGTGATCGGAAAGCAAGAGTTTTCTTGGATGAAGGACAATGCCATATTCCTGAATCTTTCACGTGGACACGTGGTAGAAATTGGCGCGTTGGTTGAAGCCATTAAAACAGGAAAAGTGTGGGGGGCTGCGGTAGATGTATTTCCTTATGAGCCTAAAACGAATGACGAGGAGTTTATCAATGAATTACGCGGCTTGCCGAATGTAATTTTAACACCACATATCGGAGGTAGTACGGAAGAGGCGCAGGCAAATATTGGGGAATTCGTTCCATCGAAGTTGTTGCAATTTATGAACAATGGTAGCACCTATGGATCAGTAAACTTCCCAGAATTGCAGTTGCCACCATTGGAAAATGCACATCGTTTATTGCATATACACCACAATGTGCCAGGTATTTTGGCTCAAATAAATAATGTATTTGCCAAATACCACGTGAACATTATTGGTCAATATTTGAAGACTACTGAGAAGACCGGGTATGTGATTACCGATGTAGCGAAGGAGTATGCAGACGAAATTGTCAATGAGTTGAAATTGATTGATAATACAATCAAATTCAGAATGTTATATTAATATGAGCACGTTTTTTACACCAGGTCCTGCAGCGTTGTTCCCTACTGTGGAGGCGCATTATGCCGAGGCATTTCGTCAAAACATTGGGTCAATTTCACATCGATCGGGGGCGTTTCGTAAGTTGTACCAACATGCAGATGAGCAGTTGCGCCAACTATTCGCTTTGCCGAAAGAGACGGCTGTGTTATTTACCGGTTCTGCGACGGAGATCTGGGAGCGTGTGCTGATGAATTCAGTGGAGCATGAAAGTTTTCACTTGGTGAATGGATCCTTCTCAAAAAAGTTTTTCGATTTTTCGCAAGAGCTTCATAAATATGCGCATGCGATGCACAAACCTTTTGGTGAGGGTTTCGATGCAGCTGAGGTGACAGTTCCTGAATATGCGGAGTTGATTTGTTGTACGGCGAATGAAACGAGCTCAGGCGTCCAAATGCGAGCTGCAGAGATTCATAAAATAAAGAAGGCCAATAAAGATAAGTTGGTGATGGTGGACATGGTTTCATCCGCACCTTATGTTAATCTAGATTTTAATTTAGTCGATTCTGCGATGTTTTCGGTGCAAAAAGCATTCGGAATGCCCGCAGGTTTAGGTGTTTGGATTGCCAATGAAAAGATGTTGGAGAAGTCGGAGCGCATGAAACTGCACGGTGAGACCGTCGGTACCTATCACGCCTTACCAAGTCTCTGGGAGAATTACAAGAAATTTGAAACTCCTGAAACACCGAACGTGATGGGCATCTATGTGCTGGGGAAAGTGGCTGAGGATTTCAATCGCATAGGGGTAGATGTACTTCGAAAGGAGACGGATCGCAAGGCAAAAGCGCTTTATGATTTTGCGAAAAAATCGGATCAATTTGAGATATTTGTAACGAATGAGTCACATCGTTCGGCGACCGTGGTGGTCCTAAATTGCAAGCAAATGGCGGGGGATGTGATCAAGCAAGTGCAGGCAAAAAGTGATTTTATTTTGGGAGCGGGGTATGGCAAAATGAAGGAGACACAGATACGCATAGCGAATTTTCCTGCAGTAAATTTGGACCAGGTGGAAGCTTTGATTGCTACGCTAGGTTCTTTATAAGATAAACCGAACTATGAAAACAGATCAACCCATTCGTTGGGGTATATTAGCCTGTGGCGGTATAGCCCGTAAATTTGCCGACGACCTTGCGCATGCCAAAAACGGCTTTTTAGCCGCAGTTTCATCTCGAGATATCACTCGCGCACAGGAATTTGCTTCCCATTACGATCCATCCGTTAAGGCCTATGGTTCGTATGAGGAAATGCTTTCGAGTGGGGAAATTGACGTTGTCTACATTGCGTCTCCGCATGGGCTACATTACGAACATACAATGATGTGTTTGGAAGCAGGGATCCCCGTATTGTGTGAGAAGGCCTTTGCGATAAATAGTAAGCAAGTGAATGCAATGATTGCGAAGGCGCGTGAAAAGCAGTTATTTTTAATGGAGGCTTTGTGGACACGTTTTCATCCATCCATTGCCAAATTACAGGAGATTATTGCCTCGGGGGCGATTGGGGAAATTAAACATGTGGTCGCTGATTTTGGCTTTAAGGCTGTATATGATGAGGAGGCTCGTTGGTTTAATCCACATTTAACAGGCGGTTCACTATTAGATATCGGTATTTACCCTTTGTTTATCTCGAAGCTTTTATTGGGCCAACCGCTGGAAATGAAGGCGACGGGCGTCATGGCTCCTTCGGGAGTGGATATGAATTGTTCGATCTCGACGAAATATGCATCGGGTGCAACGGCGAGTTTATTCTCAACTTTTGCCGCACAAACGGATACCACTTGTACGGTTTATGGTACACTCGGGAAGATTTATATGCATCCACGTTTTCATGAAACGAAGGGAATGACCTTGACTATTTACGATGGGGCAGAGACGGTAATGGAGACGGAGCGTTTGGGTTGGGGATACAGTTATGAGGCAGATGCAGTGCAGGAAGACTTGCACGCAGGTCGTACGGAAAATGCCTGGATGTCACATCAATTCAGTCAGGAATTGATGGGTTTATTAGATGAAATTCGTTCACAAATCGGTTTAAAATATCCAAATGAATAAGCTTCTTGTTGCCCTATTGCTTTTTGTAAGCACCTCGTTACTTGCCCAACATCCGTTTGAAAAAGAGATCATAGCGTATGAAAAGCAAGATTCCTTGGCGATGCCAGCCAAAGGCCAAATTCTCTTTATCGGTTCCTCAAGCTTTCGTTTGTGGAAGTCGTTTGCTGCTGATATGCAAGGCTTACCTGCTTCGATTAATCGGGGATTTGGAGGTTCCACTCTTGCGGATGCGTTATTCTATTTTGATCGGATGGTGGTAAAATACCAGCCTAAATGGGTCATCATGTATGAGGGTGATAATGATTTGGCTAAGGGGAAAGCGCCACAGGTGATTGCGGCGGAGTATGATGAATTTAGAGCACGTTTAGCCAAACAAGTTCCGGGCGCCAAGTTGGTTTATGTGGCAGCTCGCCCAAGTCTTGCGCGAACAACATTGCTTGAAAAGCAGCGTGAATTAAATGCATTAATTAAAGCCAAAGGTGACTATTTTATTGACATGCATTCCCCATTTTTCTTGCCCGATGGAACGTTAATGCAAGATATTTTTGTGGCCGACAAGCTTCATTTGAATGAGAAGGGCTATGTTATTTTTGCGAATCAAATTCGTGCATTTGTTCTAACGTATGTTAAGTAAAATCAAACCTTCGGAGCTTTGGTTGCCTGGAATTTCCGTTGATTGTGTGATTTTCGGATTTCATGAAAATCAATTAAAAGCCTTGTTATTGAAATTCATTAAGAGCCCAGTGTGGGCTTTGCCAGGTGGATTTGTAGGCCTCGAGGAAGATGTCGACCAAGCTGCTGCGCGTGTCTTGCATGAGCGGACTGGATTGACTGATATATTTTTGGAACAGTTCTATACGTTTGGCGATTTAGCGCGAAACTACCGGGCGACGGAAGAACATCGTGACGTTAATAGTGCCATGGGGCGTTCAGAGGAAGAGGTTTCATGGTTGTCCAAACGGTATATTACAATTGGTTATTATGCGCTGGTTGACTATTCTAAGGTTGTCGTGAATCCGGGTGACATTTCGGATAAGGCCGAATGGGTAGATGTTGCGTCCTTACCCAAATTGTTTTTAGATCATAATCGAATCGTGCTAAAAGCTTTAGATTCATTGCGTAAATCATTGGATGAGAAATTAATCGCTTTTGAATTGCTGGCTGAAACCTTCACGATGTCTGAATTGCAAATCGTTTACGAAACGATTTTAGGAAAACGTTTGGTTCGAACGAATTTTCAACGCAAGATTTTGAGCTTAGATATCTTAGATCGAATCGAAAAAAAGTATTCGGGAGGTGCGCATAAGGCTCCCTATTTGTATCGACTTAAGCGGTAGACTCGGCTGTATGGTTCTGTGTATTGGGAATCAATCAAGGTTTATCAAAACTACAGGAAAGCAAGGTATCCCCATTAACCAAATGAATAAAGAAAAAAGACCATCTGTCAGTTGACGGATGGCCTTTTTAATTATCCCATGTTATGGTAGACGTTCTGCACATCGTCGTCTTCCTCTAGTCGCTCGATGAGTTTTTCTACATCAGCTACTTGTGCATCTGTTAATTCTTTGGTTTCATTCGGAATGCGTTCGAAATCCGCACCCATTAGTTCATATCCACGTTCTTCTAAAAATTTCTGAATTCCTCCAAAAGCCGTAAATTCCCCATAAATGTTGATTTGATTCGTTTCTTCATCTAAGAATACTTCATCGCCCCCTAAGTCGATCAACTCAAACTCTAATTCCTCCAAATCGATTTCAGGTTTGGCTGCAATTTTAAAGACAGATTTGCGTGTAAAAATGAAGTCCAGCATCCCTGTGGTCCCTAACGATCCGCCGCATTTGGTGAATGAAGAGCGTATATTGGCAACGGTCCGGTTGATGTTATCAGTTGTCGTCTCCACTAAAATTGCGATACCATGTTGCGCATATCCTTCGTATACAATTTCCTTGTAATCTTCTTGGTCTTTGGAAGTTGCCCGTTTGATGGCTCTCTCCACATTCTCCTTAGGCATGTTGACCGCCTTCGCATTTTGAATGATGGCACGTAAACGGGAATTAGCTGTTGGATCTCCACCACCCGCTTTCACAGCAATGACAATATCCTTACCTATTTTAGTAAAGGTTTTGGCCATTTGGCCCCAACGTTTAAACTTTCTCGCTTTTCGGAATTCAAAGGCTCTTCCCATGGGTAGTCTCGGTTAATTATGGTGCAAAAATAATCAAGCCCCATAAGACCCACAAGTCCCTTAAGAAAATAACTTATCTTTGATTTTCTGTTAGACCTATTTGAAACGTATGAATCGACTGCTACTTCTTGCATGCTGTATATTTGGCTTTATTCAACTAGCCAATGCGCAAAAAATCAATGAGCGTTTCCAGGTAAATATTAAAAAAACCACGGGTGCTATCAAGGTTGATGGTGTGCTAGATGAAAACGCATGGTTGGAATCCGCCGCTGTGAGTGACTTCATGATGTGTAATCCCTATGACTCTTTGTGCGCTCAAGTGCGGACAGATGTTAAGATTGCCTACGACGACAAATACATATATATATCAGCAGAATGTTTTTTGAAGGAACCTGGCGCATATGTTGTAGAATCCATGAAGCGTGATTTTGGCTTTGGGGTAAATGATAACTTCTTGGTCTTTATCGATACGTTCGAAGATAAAACAACCGGCTTTGCTTTTGGTGCCAATGCCGCAGGGGCTCAATGGGATGGTCAAATGTCAGAAGGTTTTCGTGTGAATTTAAACTGGGACAATAAGTGGGAATCGGCCACAACGTACAAGACGAATTCTTGGATTTTCGAAGCGGCTATTCCATTTAAGTCCATCCGGTATAAAGATAATATTAAGCGCTGGGGCATCAACTTCTCTCGCTATGATTTAAAGGCCAAAGAAAAATCAGCTTGGGCACCTGTACCACGTCAATTTCCCACTGCATCGCTAGCTTATGCGGGTGTGCTAGTTTGGGATACGCCACCTCCGGCACCCAAAAAGAACATTTCAGTCATTCCTTATACTTTATCAGGTATCGCAGCGAATTACCGCACGGATAAACCCACAGCTTTTCGACAGCAAATTGGGGGAGATATCAAAGTAGCGATCAATTCAGGATTGAATTTAGATATGACGATTAATCCAGATTTTTCACAGGTGGATGTGGATCGCCAACAAACAAACTTGGATCGATTTGAGCTGTTTTACCCGGAAAGGCGGCAATTTTTTATTGAGAATTCGGACTTGTTTGATGGCTTTGGAACTGAAAATATTCGTCCATTTTTCTCAAGAAGAATTGGTTTGACGATAAATCCTCAAAACGGGAATTATGAACAGACGCCCATTACGTATGGTGCGCGGTTGAGCGGCAAGTTAAATCAAGATTGGCGCATCGGGGCATTAAATGTTCAATCAGAGCGGATTGATGCGAAAGGAATTCCCACACAGAATTACTCCATGGTAGCTTTGCAGCGTAAGTTATTTGCTCGGTCAAACTTTGGTATGTACATGGTGAATAAGCAGTCCTTTAGTAGTCCTGAATTACAAAAAAAGTATGGCTTTCAATCATACAATAGGGACGTTGGCTTTGAGTATAACCTAGCATCAGCCAATAATTTTTGGACGGGTTCCTTATTTTATGCCAAAACATTTAGTCCACTTGACAAGCCAAGGGATTTTTCACAAGCAGCATCTTTAGCTTATGGAGATAATAATTGGGTTTTTTCCATCAAAGAGCAATGGGTGGGGGAGAATTATAATCCAGAGGTAGGCTATGTTCCGCGGCTGAATTATTTCCAGGTGCAGACGGAGGGAGCTAAAATATTTTATCCGAAGAATAAGTCCATCAATCTATTTTATTCATCTATAAAACTCATGTCCATGAACCTGTGGAACAATCAGGGTGACTACACAGATAACACGAGTTATGTGTCGTATGAAGGAACTATGAAGGATCGATCTACTTTTGGATTTTATTTATCGTACGATTTTGTCAAGTTGCAAGATGATTTTGATGCTACGCGGATGCGAAAAGCAAAGGTATTGAAAGGTACTGAGCATGATTGGTATGCCTTGAATATGCGCTATGGGTCGTCTCCGATTAAATTATTTACCTATGCACTTACTTCGCGTTTTGGTGGGTATTTTGGGGATGGGTGGCGTACCGGAATCACCGCAGATATTGGTTATCGATTCCAGCCATTTGGAGCTATTTCCATGGCGGTAGATTATAATGACATTCAAAATGTTTCGATACCTGCCACGGATAAAGCACCTGCGACCAAAATAGCCTCGCAATTTTGGATCATACGCCCGAAAGTGGATATCACATTTACCAATAAATTATTTCTCGCTACGTTCTTTCAGTTGAATCAACAAAACAATTTCATGAATTTATATGTACGCTTGCAGTGGCGTTACAAACCGGCGTCTGATTTATTTGTTGTTTATTCAGATAATTACAGTCCAACAAATTTTCAAATTCGTGATCGAACCGTAGTGTTGAAATTGAATTATTGGCTTAATTTGTAAAAATTTAAACGAAAACAAAATATGAAAAAGTACCTAGTAATCTTGTTAAGTGTAATGAGTTTTGGTGCATTTGCTCAAAAGGCGCCTGCATCTCCGCCAGCAGTAGTAATTCAAAAGGTTGGTAAGACAGAAGTAATGGTTAAATATGCAAAGCCTTCTGTAAAAGGACGTTTGGTATTTGGCACAAAAGAGCAAAAAGCATTAGTACCTTACGGCGAAGTATGGAGAACTGGTGCGAATGAAGCAACAACCATCGAATTTTCAAACGATGTGACTATTCAAGGGAAGCCATTGGCAAAAGGAGTTTATTCGTTGTTTTCAATTCCTGGCCCTACTGAATGGACAGTGATTTTTAATAGTGACCCAAAACAATGGGGAGCCTATACGTATAAAGCAGACAAAGATGTTTTACGTGTAACGGGTAAGGTTAGCGAGCATGCGATGACTGAACAGTTCACGATCGGGGTTTCACCAGAAGGTCAAATTACGTTAGATTGGGATAAATCATCTGTTTCAATCTATGTGAAATAAGTGATTCGAATTCTTTTTAAAAGCGACTCCAAAAGGGTCGCTTTTTTTATTGCTTAATTTCTTTAGTTTCCCTATTTTTACCCAATTGTGAGGTTTACCTCTATCATGTTTAATGTACTCCTATGAAAAAAGTATTGATCGCCGAAGATAGTTCTGTCATCCAAAATCTTGCCCGTAAAATTTTAGAATTCCAAAATTTTGAAATTCATGCGGTGAAGAATGGCCAACAAGTATTAGACGAATTAGCCAAAGCTGATTTTGACATACTTTTATTAGACATCAATATGCCTGTCATGGACGGGATGGATTGCGCTAAAGCTGTTCGTGCTTTAGCCGACGCCAAAAAATCTAAAATCCCCATGATTGCCATTACGGGAAATGCGCGCAATTATTCCATGGAAGATTTCAAAGCAGTTGGTTTTGACGATTTCCTAGCGAAGCCACTTAATTTTGATGCGCTTGTTTCGACAGTTAAGTCATTAACTGAATAATTCGATGGCCCAGATCCAAGTAAGGTTTCTGGGTACCGGGACTTCGCAAGGGATTCCGATGATTGCCTGTACATGTGAAGTTTGTCGCTCTACAGATCCGTGTGATCAGCGCCTTCGTGTTTCTATGCACATCGAAACGGAAGGAAAAAGCTTTATCATTGATACGGGGCCAGATTTTCGTCAGCAAATTTTGCGTGCTGGTATTCAGCGGGTTGATGCGGTTTTATATACCCACGAGCACAAGGATCATACCGCGGGCATGGATGATATTCGCGGATTTAATTACGCGCAAAAGGCTAGCATTCCATTGTATGCGCAAGCACCTGTCATTGACCAACTTAAACGTGAATTTGCCTATGCATTTGCCGAAAATAAATACCCAGGTGTCCCTGAAATCGAAGTTCATGAAATAGGTAATCAGCCGTTTACCATTGCTGGAATACGAATCATTCCTATTTTAGTGAAGCATTATTTCTTGGATGTGTTGGGTTTTCGGTTTGGTGATTTTACCTACATCACGGATGCTAATTTTATTTCTGATGAAGAGCTTGAAAAGGTGAAAGGTACGCAGGTACTTGTGATCAATGCCCTGCGCAAAACGACGCATATTTCGCATTTTACCCTCGATGAAGCACTTGAGGTGATTGATAAAATTAAGCCTAAAGCTGCTTACATAACACACATTAGTCACATGATGGGTCTGCACGCCGATGTAACGAAGGAGTTGCCTGCGCATGTACATTTAGCGTATGATGGACTTACTTTGAGCGTATCATGATGAATTTTCAAGCGGTGCTTTTTGATATGGATGGGGTTGTGGTGGATAATTTACCCTACCACGTAGATGCATGGTTACTTTTTTGTGAACGTAAAGGCATTCCGCTCACCCGTGAGATTTTTTACCGGGAATTGAATGGAATGAATTCCAAAGATACCTTTGAATGGTTTTATAAACGCGAAATGACGCGTGCAGAGGTCGAGGTACTTGAGGAAGAAAAGGAATTGATTTACCGCGATTTTTACCGCCCGCATATCAAGCCCGCAAACGGCCTTCTCGTTTTTCTAGAGAAGCTTCGCTCACATGGTATAAAAACGGCATTGGCGACTTCTGCTGGACCAGGCAATATCGATTTTATAGTTGATGGCTTAGGGATTCGGGATCAGTTTGATGCGATTATTGGTGGTGCTGAAGTTCAAAAAGGAAAACCAGATCCCGAAATTTATGTAAGAGCGGCAAGCTTAGTGGGCGTAGAACCTGCCGCTTGCTGGGTGATCGAAGATTCCCTTCAAGGAATTGCAGCTGGTCAAGCGGCTGGCATGCGGGTTGTTGGCCTAAGTACGTCGCATACCGATGAGGAACTAGCTCATACAAATGTAGTTCGAGCGGATTTTACCAATTTATTTGATATTTTAGTTCGTGATTTTTAAGGATTGCTTAATTTAACTTGATGAACAGATTTTACTATTTCTTGCTTATTTTTTGCTGTTTGGTCGGATCTGTCCAGGGACAAAATAGCTTTCCGATGGAGTTTAAACCCGGCCAGCAAGTCGAGGAGTATACCCCAGAAAAGTCTGGAATTCATCGGGTATTGCCCGAGGGATATTCGAAAAGGATCTTAGAAGAGGCTCAAAACCGTTCGGAGTTAGCTACTTTTTCCACGCGTGGAACACAAAGTTCTACGCAAGTAATCGTATCCTATGAAACACCACCACCAGCTAATGTAAAAGCAGTTTTTGAGAAAGCAGCTGCTGTTTGGGCGAATACACTTACCTCAGATGTGCCGATCCAACTTTTTGTTCGGTGGCGATCGCTTGCGACGGGTGTTTTAGGAAGTGCGGGCGCTTCTACTGCTGTCCGAAATTTTGCTGGGGCTAACCGCTTAAATACCTGGTACCCCATTGCACTAGCGGAAAAAATGTCTCACCGAAACTTGAATGGTACCGATCCTGATGTGGTGGCGACTTTTAATTCCGATTTTTCAGATTGGTATATTGGAACGGAAGGTGTTCCTACCACCAATCAAATTGATCTTTTCTCTGTGGTTCTGCATGAATTTGGACACGGTCTTGGATTTATTGGAGAGTTAGGCTTGACGGATGATCAAAGCCAAGGAGATTATGGTCTTCCAGGTATTTTTGATCAATTTATTCAAACGGGAGCTGGGATATCCGTGACCGATACAACGCAAATCGCTAATCCTTCTTTAGCATTGAAAAATGCACTTACCTCTGGGAGTCTCCAATTGGTTTCCCCTAAAGTTTTACAAAATAATAGTGGTTCGAATGCCAAGTTATACGCGCCGCGAACGTATTCTGCCGGATCGAGTGTATACCACGTCGATCAAGCTACCTATAAAGTAGGGGATCCTAATTCCCTCATGACACCACAAATTGCACGCGGTGAAATAACACATCAAGTAGGCCCCATTGTAACATCCGCATTCGCCGATTTTGGTTGGTATTCAACGAACATTATCGCCTCCGATTTGCCCGACTCAGAAAATACAAGCTCTGATATTGCTATCTCAGCGACGGTGTATTCAGACACATTATTGGCCGAGAATTCAGTCAAATTAATGCTGTCCACCAATGCAAGCGTCTTGTCGGCGACCTCCATGCCATTAACCAAAGCTGGTAATACGTATACGTATAAATTACCTCCAGCTGCTGGCAATCGGACAATAAGATATTATTGGATGGCCAATGAAGCTTCCGGAAAAAAAATTACTACGCCAGCGGAAGCTCCGCGGATTGGGAATTCGAACTTTGGAAGTTTTTATGAATTTACGATTGGGGTAGATACGGTTAAGCCCAGAGTTGTGTACTCAAACCGACTAAACTATATTTTTTCTTCACAAACTACGATACCACTAACGACACTATTGGCATCAGATAACATTGGACTTAGTGCCGTATATATGGAATATGCCATTAATAATGGCGCATTGAAGCGAAAAGATTTTCAATTAATCGCAGGTACATCTACAGGATTTTCAAATTCTTTTGTGTTTACCCCAGGTGAAATCAAGTCGGGCGATGTCCTAAAATATAGAGTGGTTGTTCAAGACGCAGCTAAACAAGTCAACACCGTTACGAGTCCAAGTACAGGTTTTTATACCATCAATGTGTTGGGGATTTTGCCTACGGAGACTACCTATATTCAATCTTTTGATTCGAATTCGAGTGATTTTTATTTAAAAGGTATGCGGATTGAGAAGTCAGCTGCAGGATTTCCAACCTCTGCCTTGCAAACAGCACATCCGTATGCAGATGGAACAGAAGAGTCCTATGACGGGGGAAATGGAACAGATAAATTCACAAATTCTGATGCTGTATTGCTCAAGCCAATTAAGCTAAATACGACCAAATCCATTATGAGTTTTGATGAAATCGTACTAGTAGAACCAGGGGAGAAAGGGGAGCCATTTTTAAATGCAAATGGTACGGTTAATCGAAGCTTTTTTGACTATGTAATTGTTCAAGGATCCAATGATGGTGGATTGACTTGGTCAAATTTCCTCGATGGATGGGATTCAAATACAAATACTATTTGGCTAAATGCATGGAATAGTTCCGTGGATGCTGATGGAAACTCAACTGCCATACCGACTGCGGCATTAATCAAAAACCGTCAAATTAATTTATTCGCTTCAGGAAAATTTAAAGCGGGAGATGTCGTGCTGATCCGGTTCCGCCTGCATGCTGATGTTGGCGCGCATGGATGGGGTTGGTCTGTTGATAATTTGAAGATACAAGAACCTATTATTCCTGTTGACCTAGATAAAGATGGCGTAGATGATTCGGAAGATCAGTGTTTGGGCACAGCTCCAGGAGCTAAAGTTGACGCAAAGGGCTGTTCAGAGGCACAAAAATGTGTGGTCTTTAATCCGCCTTTCTTATTCAGACAATCTGAGCAAGTACTTGCTGTGACCTCTGAATATCCGGGAGTAACCTTTATTTGGCTAAGAAATGGAATCCAAATTCCGGGACAAAGTTCTGCTACACTCACGACGACTGAACCGGGTACCTATACTGTGAAGGTGCAAGTCAATACGGTTTGTCAGACACGCGAGTCTAACGCAATTACGATCATCATTCTAGCAAATGAGCCATCTGTGTTAGCTGCAGGCGTTACTTTAAGTCCTAATCCGACTAATGGCCGCGTACGCATACAAGCAAACCTAACCAGTGAGGAGCGGAGCGTTGTCATTCGTGTCTTGGATATGCAAGGGAAATCCATTATCCAGCCAGCTTCATTGCAGGTGCAAGGGGTGCTTGATCACACACTTGATTTGAGCGAGCAGGCTGCAGGCAGTTATCTGATTGAGTTACGGACTGAAAACCGGTTGCTGAATAGGCGGGTGATTTTGCTGAAATAGTACAGTGGTTTTTTCCTTGCAAAGCTTTTTAATTATCTTTGCACTTCATCCGAGAGATCGGTATCATTAAATAAATAGTCTATGTCTTGGTTTACGCGAAAAGATAAAGGGATTCAAACCCCAACAGAGTTTAAGCGGGATTCTCCGGATGGTCTTTGGTATCAATGTCCTTCTTGTAAAAAAGCGCTTCACACGCGTGAGCACCGCCTATTCTCCTTTACCTGTTCAAGTTGTAATTACCATGAAAAAATAGGTTCACAAGAATATTTTGAGTTATTATTCGATCAATCTCGGTATACTGAAATCGATCCAATGATGAGCTCAGGCGATCCACTGAATTTTACAGATACAAAAAAGTACAGTGATCGTGTGAAAGCAACGGAACACAAAACTGGCTTAAAAGATGCTGTTCGTGCTGCTTATGGCGATATGAATGGCTTGCCCATTACGATCGCAGCTATGGACTTCAGTTTCATTGGAGGTTCGATGGGGTCTGTTGTAGGAGAAAAAATTTCTCGTGCCATTGATCACTCCTTAAAAACGAATACCCCATTTTTAATGATTTCGCGTTCGGGCGGTGCCCGCATGATGGAAGCTGGGTTTTCGCTTATGCAAATGGCAAAAACATCGGCACGTTTAGCCTTGTTGGCCGAAGCCAAAATTCCCTACATATCTTTATTGACCGACCCCACTACGGGAGGTGTAACGGCTTCATTCGCGATGCTAGGTGATTTTAACATTGCGGAGCCTGGTGCGTTAATCGGTTTTGCAGGGCCACGCGTTATTAAAGAAACGATTGGTAAGGATTTGCCGAAGGGTTTTCAGAGTGCCGATTTTGTTTTGGACCATGGTTTTTTAGATTTTATCGTGGACCGCAAGGAGATGAAAGATAAATTAAGTGCTTTATTGGCTATGCTAGCAAAGTAGTCAGCGGCCTAAAATAAAAAAAACCTGGTGAAATTAATCACCAGGTTTTTTTATGTCCGAACAGGTAACTTACTCTGCAGTAGCCGCTGCGGCCGCCGCTGCTGCTGCTGTAGCAGCTTTACCACGTGGTTTTTTCTCTTTTTCTGGCGCTGGAATTGGATCCTCAACACCCGCTAAAATACGTCCGCAGTGCTCGCAAACGATCAGTTTTTTCTTATCCTTAATGTCTGTTTGACGTTGTGGAGGTACTGAACTAAAACATCCACCACATGCGCCACGCTTTACTAATACAACAGCCAAGCCATTGATTGCGTTTCCGCGTAATTTCTCATACGATTTTAAAAGACGTACATCTACCGACTTAACCGCTTTCTCGCGATCTTTTAAGCCTTTTTGCTCATCTTCTTCACTCTCACCTATGATCACCTCAAGTTCTTTTTGCTTGATTTCAAGGTCTTTTTTGCGTTCGAATAACGTTGACTCTACGCCAGCGATTTCATCGTTTTTATTTAAAATTTTGAAATCGATTTCTTTGATACGCTTATCTGCAATTTCCATTTCCAACCCTTGCAATTCGATTTCTTTTGAAATTGCTTCGAATTCACGGTTGTTACGAACATTCATTTGTTGCTCCTTGTATTTTACAATAAGCTTATCAGAATCTTTTTTAGAAACCTTGTAATTCGCAATTTGCTCTTCAAATGATGCGATTTCAGATTGGAATTTAGTTAGACGTGTTTCTAAACCTGCGATCTCATCCTCTAAATCACGAACCTCTTCAGGTAAATCACCTCGTACTTTCTTGATATTGTCTAAGGCTGAATCAATGGTTTGAAGCTTTAATAATGCTTCTAACTTTTGGGCAATTGTAGTTTCGGTAACTGTAGCCATTATTATTGTTGCGTTTGAAAATATTAATTCGCTCTAATCTCTAAGCAA
>JACCDM011064141.1_pt1 | contig 25401 bp, 24 predicted proteins | sample 7445851 | NCBI WGS metagenome assembly JACCDM01 (sample SAMN15323438, study PRJNA562643) | freshwater metagenome | isolation source: river surface water | place: USA:Blue River Watershed | collected 2017-08-16
AAGGAACTCCAGGAAATCATCGCGATTCTAGGTGTCGAGGAATTGAGCGAAGAGGACAAGGTCACTGTGGCCCGTGCGCGCCGCATCCAACAGTTCCTGTCGCAGAACACCTACATGGCCGAGAAGTTCACCGGTGTGAAGGGTTCGACCGTTCCGCTGAAAGACACCATCGAGGGCTTCGCAGCCATCGCTAACGGTGACCTTGACCACGTGGCTGAGCAGGCGTTCTTCAACGTCGGTGGCCTAGACATGGTTATGGCTAACTGGGAGCGCATCCAGAAGGAAACCAAGTAATAATGGCAACTCTTCGTGTCGAACTAGTAGCAGCCGACCGCGCGGTCTGGGCTGGCGAGGCCAAAATGGTCGTTGCCAAAACAGTCGAGGGCGAGATTGGTCTGCTACCTGGTCACGAGCCGATGCTTGCCATCCTGGCTTCTGGTGAAGTTCGCATCACGCTCGAAGACGGCGCTGGTATCAAGGCAAACGCCGAAGATGGCTTTCTGTCGATCGAGCATGATGTAGTCACCATTGTGGCGCGTCACGCCGAACTGGCCTAGACAGTTTCAAAAGTAAAAACCCCGTCCGGTTGGGCGGGGTTTTTATTGTTTTGTTTAGCCATTGCCTGGCTTCTTTTTATCTTCGGGCGAGGGCATCGGCTTGATCGCCTCACGTTGCTCCTCGACGATGATTGCCGCGTTGTGAGCGCTAGGTGCAAACAATTCGTTCACGACGCCGAGCGCCCCGCTCATGGCACCGCTAGTTCGCTTCTTGCCAGTCTTTTTGGCGTGCATCCTTGCCGGAATGCTCGCGATAATGGCAAAAACTACGATCGCCGTAAGCGTGATTAGCAGTTCCACTAAAGTAGCCCGTTCGGTGAAGTGCTTAGTCTTGCTCGGGGCGGCGCTTGGCCGGTGCTTCACGTCGGTTAGCGGCTGGAACCCACTTGACGTCACCGCCGTGCTTGATGTTCGCGTAACGGGCTAGCACGAATAGTAGGTCGCTTAGGCGGTTCAGGTATTTAACCGCGAGGATGCTCACACCGCCGTCTTTGTGACCCTTCTTAGCTGGCTCTGTGCCGTGCGCTTCGATGGCGTGCCAGGTGGCGCGCTCTGCACGGCGAACCACGGTGCGGGCTAGGTGAAGGCCTGCTGCAACGCCTGAGCCACCAGGAATGATGAACGAGTCGAGCTTTTCAAGCTTCGAGTTGTAGTAGTCGATTGCCTCTTCGAGGGCGTCGATCCAGGTGGCATCCACGCGAAGCGGCTCATACTCGTAGTGTTCGTTTAGTGGGTTCGAGAGGTCGGCGCCAAGGTCGAACAGTTCGTTTTGAATCTGTGAGAGCAGGCCAAGGGTCTTCTCATCAAACTCGCCGTGAGCTAGCGAAACTGCCACACCGATTGCGCTGTTCGCCTCATCAACATCGGCATAAGCCTCGATGCGTGGGTCGGTTTTGCGCACTCTAGAAAAGTCGCTCAAGCCGGTCATACCTTCGTCGCCGGTGCGGGTGTAAATCTTGGTGAGTTTGACCATGTCTCAAGTTTAGGCTTGTAATCATGTTGTTCCTTCTGCCACCCTCTGAGACCAAGCAAACCGGCGGCAAACCGCTGAACATTGGTCAAGTTGCGCTTACTTTCGGGCAGCTAAACGAGGCCCGCGACCAGGTTTACGCAGCCCTAAAGGCTCTGTGTGAAGGCGAAGCGGATGTCGCTGCCAAGGTTCTTGGGCTTGGCAAGAAGCAGCTCGACGATCTGCAGGTGAACCTCGAGGTTCAGACTTCGCCAATAATGCCAGCGCTTGATCGCTACACAGGCACTCTTTTCGATGGCCTGCACGGGCGCGGACTCAAGGGTTCGGGCACCGAGTTTGCCTCGTTGGGCGACGCTCAGCGAGAGCGAGCCAAAGACAGCCTGTTGATTCAGTCGGCACTTTTTGGCCTGATTCCGGCCATGAACCTGATTCCCAACTATCGGCTCTCAGCCACCACTCGTTTGGCCGGTTTGTCATTGAAGGATGTCTGGACGCAAGCCCACGAGCGAGTCTGGCCACGCCTCGAAGATTCGCCGCTTATTGATTTGCGTTCAAAGTCTTATGCCGAACTGGCACCCATTCCTGAATCGGTGCCAAGTTTCTGGGTTGAGGTGGTTGCCGAAGGCGCCGATGGTCAACGTCGAGCGTTGAATCACTTCAACAAAAAAGCTAAGGGCGAGTTTGTTCGTGCTGTGCTCTCTCTAAAGACGCCGGTATCAAGCATTGCCGACCTAAAGCGCGCGGCTAAAACAGTGGACTTGCGACTCGAGGAGTCGAAGGCCCAGCTGGTTTTGATTACTAAAGAGTAATTACTTGGTCGAGTCGATCTTGACTTCAGGTTCGATCACGCCGTCTTGTGGCCAAACAATCGGTTCAGGAAGCTTGATCACTCCATCAACAACCGAAACGTAAACCAGCGGGTAGCTGTCGTTTTCGGCATAGAGGGCAAAGCTGGGCACTGAGAACATCTTTCCGTTGGCGTCATAGATGATTCCCTGTACCGTCTTCGAACCAACCACTCTGTAGGTTGGCGTTAACCCCTTATGCAGGTCATCCCAGCGCCCCAGCGTGCTGGTCAAGGTCGAAGCAATGTAAAGCTCAGCGCTGCCAGATGCCATCCAGCGGTAGTCGCTCATGCGCTTGACGGTGTCTTTCGCAGAGATGGTTGAAACCTCAGCTACCTTGGCCGCGTCGACGGCGAAGCCATTCAGGCTGCTGATTTTGCCGCTGTTTCCCCAAGAGATATCCCACGAAAGTCCTGTGGATTTGCCATCAACCTTGATCGGCGCAAATGCATAGAGGCTCTCAGACGAACGGTTTAGTGTGATGTCAGCGGCGGTGGCTTCAAAACCCAATCCGCTGAAGAGTTCGAGCGCACGCGCGATTGCCTGCTTGTCGCTTGGAAGTTCAGCTTTCACAGGCGCATTCTCGACGCAATAGGTCACATCGGGCATCTCTGCAGAGGTCTCTTCTTTGACACATTCGCCGATGACCCAGGCGTTTTGATTTGAATAGTTGAAACTCAATGCACCGTTGGTGTCGGTTACGTACACATTGATTGGGCCAGACTGAAGGTTGAAGTAGGTCACATTCTCTGTGCCACCGCGAGTTTCGACTTCGTAGGTTTCGGTGACAAAGCCGCCGTCAATATTGAGCACTCGCTTGATCGACGCAGACAGCTCTTTGGCTGTGGTGTAGTTAACAAATTCGTAGATCGAACCGGTACCAGTGTCACTGCCTAAGTTTTCATCCGCGACGTACTCGATCATGTTTGGATTGCCCCAGTAGCTTGAACTACCAACCTTGGAATCGCCTGCTACACCTGCAGACACGTTTCTCTGGCCCAGCCCTTCACCAGTGCCCATTTCTAGAGTGAAGGTTGGCTGCGGGTTCAGGGCGCCGACCAACACAACCGCTGCAACGGCAACCGAGGCGGCTGCGCCTGCGAGGCTGAATGAGGCTAGTTTGCGGTTCAACCCGAGACGCTCGACCAAGCTTGGCTTGGCAGCAACCTTGGTGGCGTTTTCTAGGATGCTTTCATCGAGCTTGGGAGCGCGAACGCTCTTGGTGGCTTTTTGCAAAGCTTCGACTGCATGGTCTGATTCGAATTTGTCGTTCATGTCAGGTTTATGTTCGCCGTTTCAGCAATCTGACAAAAGTTAGCCCAGTTTTTCGGCGAAGTTCTTGCGCGCGCGCCCAAGTCGTTGGCTTGCCGTGTTTGGGGTGATCTCTAGCGCTACCGCCAACTCGTTTACCGACAGCCCATCGAAGGCACTCAAGGCGAGGATGTTGCGTTCGGCAGGCTTCAGCGCACCCCAAGCCTGCGCAATCGCAACATTGGCGATTCCGAGTGACTCGGCAGATGGCGCCGATGCGTCGGTGTCGAGAAGCGGAAACCAGGAGCCTCGCTTGGTTTCTTTGCGACGGTGGTTCGCAATCACGTAACCGCCAATTCGATAGAGCCAGGCCAGTTCAGAACCTTGCAGAAAGCTGCTGCGCTTGCGCCAAGCGATCTCAAAGATTTCGCTGGCAAGGTCGTCGACTTCGTCACGAGCAACGCGTCGCACCAAAAACTTTGAAACTGCCGGCAGGTGTTGGCGAAAGGTTGTGACGAACTGTTCTTCGTTCATGTCACTTCACTTTCTTGATTTGCCGAACGCCTGTCGGTCGCACGTCTCCTGAATAGGTTATGTCGATTGGCTAACCAATCTGACAACGGCAGCCTTGCCCTGAGGTTACCTGCCCCTCGCCAGGTAGCAGCCAGGGGAGTGGTCGGCAATCATTCCAGTGGCCTGCATCAGTGCGTGCATGGTGGTTGGGCCAACAAACCCAAAACCCAGTTTGCGCAGGGCCTTGCTTAGGGCGGCAGACTCGGGGCTTTGGGTAAGACCGCGCCGGTCATCCGTCGGTTTGAAACCCAGGATGAACCGCTCGAGCCCGCCGTCAAGCTCAAGTGCCAGGCGCGCATTGCGAATGGTTGCCTGGATCTTTCCGCGGTGTCGAATGATGCCATCGAAACCAAGCAAACGCTCGACGTCGGCTTCGGTCATTGCCGAAACCAGCTGCAGATCAAAACCGTGAAACGCTTCGCGAAAACCTTCGCGCCGCTTGAGTATGGTCAGCCAAGAAAGCCCAGCTTGAAAACCCTCAAGCGATAGCCTCTCGAACATCGCCTGATCGCCAGCAAGGGCAGTGCCCCACTCGTTGTCGTGATAGTCGAGATAGACTTCGTCGTCATTTAGCCAACCGCATCTGGCCAAGCCGTCGGCGTGAACGCGAACGGTCATTAGTCGCGGTAGTCGATCGACTCGTGCGCCAGCAACCACTTCTTGGTAGGAATGCCATCGCCACCCGAATACCCGGTAATCTGCCCTGAAGTGCCCATAACTCGGTGACAACCGACTACGAGGGGCACGGGGTTAGCCCCAACCGCGCCGCCCACCGCTCGAACCGCCTTCGGGTTGCCGATTGCTTTGGCAATGTCGGCATAGGTGGCTGTTTGACCCCAGCCCAGCGCCGCAATCTGCTGCCAGACGGCCTCTTGAAATGCGGTGCCGTGCAGCTCAACGGCAAAGTCGAGAACCTTGCTCTTGCCCTTGAAGTAGTCGGCCAACTGCATCTTTGCGATGCCCAGAACTTTGGCCCGCCCGCTGGCGGGGCAAGCCGTCTCGCCCATGGTGAGAAAAACGATGCGCTCGCCGCGAGCATAAACATTGATGTTGCCAACGGGGCTGTCGAAGCTCAGGCTCGAATCAAACTGCGGAATCTTCATTTGCCTAGGCTATCTGTGCCCGTGAGACGGTGGCGCAGCATCCAGCAATTTGTTGATAAGTCGTTATTTTGCGCAAAAGAAAACCCCGAGAGATCACATCTCTCGGGGTTTTCAAAAGTGCGGCTAAACGACCTTAGAACAGGTTCCAGGCCTTGGTAAGCGAAGAACGCAGGGTCTGCTCAAGCCAGTCGAACTCGCTCTGACCAATGGTCAGTGGCGGAGCCAATTGCACAACGGGGTCGCCACGGTCGTCTGAGCGACAGTAGAGGCCAGCGTCATAAAGGTCGGTCGAGAGGAACCCGCGAAGCAGCTTCTCAGACTCGGCGTCGTTGAAGGTTTCGCGAGTTGCCTTGTCTTTGACTAACTCGATGGCATAGAAGTAACCCTCACCACGAACGTCACCGACAATCGGCAAGTCTTTCAACTTCTCGAGAGTCGACTTGAAGGCCGGTGCATTGCGGCGCACGTTGCCAACGAGGTCTTCTTCATCAAAGATGTCGAGGTTCTCGAGCGCAACCGCACAAGCAACTGGATGCCCAGCAAACGTATAACCGTGCGGAAAGATTGCCGTGCCCTTCTTGAAAGGCTCGAACAACTTCTCGCTGATCATCAGAGCACCGAGTGGCTGGTAGGCCGAGGTGATGCCCTTGGCGCAAACGAGCATGTCTGGCTCGAACTCGTAGAGCTCTGAGGCGAACATGGTTCCGATGCGACCAAAGCCGTCGATGGTTTCGTCGGCGATGATGAGCACGTCGTATTTGTCACAGATTTCGCGAATCTTCTTGAAATACGACTTAGGTGCGGTGAAGCATCCACCAGAGTTTTGAACCGGCTCGAGAATGAACGCCGCAACGGTGTCAGGGTCTTCGAACAGAATCATTTCTTCAAGGCGGTTAGCGGCCCAGTCGGCAAAGGCTTCTTCGTTTTCGAAGTCATCTTGCGCCCGGTACCAGTTGGTGTTCGGCACGCGGAAGGTGCTTGGAACCAGCGGCTCGAACTGCTTCTTCATCGCTGCGATACCGGTTAGCGAAAGCGCTCCGTGCGAGGTGCCGTGGTAGGCAGTCATGCGCGAAATAACCTTGTGCTTCATCGGCTTGCCGGTCATCTTGAAGTACTGCTTGGCTAGCTTCCAAGCGGTTTCGTTAGCCTCGCCACCACCGGTCGTGAAGAACACGCGGTGCAGTGACTTTGGTGCATACGAGAGGATGCGCTCAGACAGCTCAATCGCAGGTGCGTGTGTGTTCGACCAAATCGGAAAATAGTCGAGTTTCTTCATCTGCTTAGCTGCGGCTTCGGCCAGACGCTCGCGACCGTGGCCAACGTTCACAGCAAACAGCGACGAGATTCCGTCGAAGTACTTCTTGCCGTTCTGGTCCCAGAAGTGGCGTCCTTCTGCCTTGGTGATGATTGGGATTGCGCTTTCGTCAAACTGACTGTGGCGCGTGAAGTGCATGAACACGTTCTGACGGGCAGCGTGCTCGAGCATCTTGATGGTTGGTTCTTGACCCGCTCTGCGGGCATCAAGAATCGGGGTGAGGCGTTCAGTGCTGCCTTTGGTCGGCGCGGCTGCGGTGCGTTTCTTGATGACCTTCTTCAAGGTCTCACCCAGCTTGCTTCCTCTGCTTTCCTGGATTGCCATTTGATATCACTCTTTACATTGGTTTTGTTTGGCTGGGGTGCATCATCGCGTTCCCCAGTTATAGAGCTGCTTGTGCAGTTTGAGATAGACAAAGGTCTCGGTCTCTACTACTCCGGGCAGCGTCCGGATTTTTGAATGAAGCAGCTCGATGAGTTCGTCATCGTCCTCACAAACCACCTCAACCAAAATGTCAAAACTTCCTGCGGTCAGAACCACATAGTCAACCTCACGCATTTCGGTGAGTAACTCCACCAGGGCTCGCGAGTCGCCGCTCGTGCGAATGCCGATCATCGCTTGGCGGTTGAATCCCATTTGCAGCGGGTCGGTGACGGCAACCACCTGCAGAACGCCGGAGTCGGTAAGTTTCTGAACCCTCTGGCGAACCGCCGCTTCGCTTAGACCAACCGCTTTGCCGATTTCTGAATATGAACGACGCCCGTCGATTTGCAGTTGCTGAACGATGGCCTTGGCCGTGTCATCCAGGTGCACCGTTTTGGTGCGTGGCGTCTTAGTCATGCTTTCGATTCTGCCAGTATTTTTGTTTTTTTGCTTCGAATTGGTTAGGTAAATGACTTTTCGCAACTGATTTGTGACAATTCGAGCCAATTTTGCTACGAAATCATTACTAGGATGCTCTTAAGTCCCGTTTCTACTAGGCTGAAAGTGCTTCGTTTCGTTTGACCACGAACGTTTCGCCACCACTCAAAGAGGAGTAATCGCATGTCGATTCAAGAACTTAAAAACTTCGTAAACGGTGAAAAGGTTTCGGCCTCATCGGGCGAGACCCTAGACATCATTGATCCGTCAACCGGTGAGGTTTATGCGACCTCGCCAAAGTCGAGTGCCGCTGACATCGACGCAGCCTATAAGGTTGCAGACAAAGCCTTCGACGTGTGGGGCAACATGACCCCGAAAGACCGTCAGCTCGCCCTCTTTCGCATCGCCGATGCTCTTGAGGCTCGCGCCGAAGAGATGGCAGACGTCGAAAGCAAGAACACCGGAAAGCCTCGCCCGACTTTGGTCGACTACGAAGTGCTTGTTTCGGTTGACCAGATTCGTTTCTTCGCCGGTGCTGCACGCAACCTAGAGGGTCGCGCAACCGCCGAATACTCCACCTCGCACACGTCATCAATTCGACGTGAACCAATTGGTGTGATCGGTCAGGTCACACCTTGGAACTACCCACTCAACATGGCCACCTGGAAGTTCGCGCCTGCGCTTGCGGCCGGTAACACCATCGTGCTCAAGCCTTCAGACACCACGCCGGCTTCGACCCTGCTGCTCGCCGAGATAGCACAGGAGTTTCTGCCAAAGGGCGTGTTCAACGTCGTGACCGGAGACCGCGACACGGGTCGTGCGCTGGTCGAGCATCCAACCCCACAAATGGTTGCCATCACCGGTTCGGTTCGCGCTGGCATGGAGGTTGCCAAGAGCGCAGCCTCTGACCTCAAGCGCGTTCACCTAGAACTAGGTGGCAAGGCGCCGGTGGTGATCTTCGCCGACGCTGACCTAGATCGCGCAGCCGAGACCCTGGTCGTTGCCGGATTCTTCAACGCCGGTCAAGACTGCACCGCGGCAACCCGCATTTTGGTTCACCGCGACGTTCACGACGAGTTCGTCGCCAAGTTGGTTGCCAAGGTCAAGACCGATGCCCTAACCGGTGCACCTCACCGTGACGACATTCTCTTCGGCCCGGTGAACAACGCCAGCCAGCTCGACCGCGTAAAGGGCTTCATCGAGCGTCTTCCAGACCACGCGAGCATCGCTGTGGGCGGTAACGCAATTGCGGGTGGTGGCTACTTCCACGAAGCCACCGTGCTCACTGGGCTAAAGCAAAAAGACGAGCATATTCAGAGCGAAATCTTTGGCCCCGTAGTTACCGTTCAGTCGTTTAGCACCGACGAAGAGGCGATGACCTGGGCCAACGACGTCAACTACGGATTGGCCTCATCGGTCTGGACTTCGAACCACACCCGTGCCATGCGTTTCGCCAAGGGGCTCAACTTTGGTTGTGTCTGGATCAACGACCACATTCCCCTGGTTGCCGAAATGCCTCACGGCGGTTTCAAGCACTCGGGTTATGGCAAAGACCTTTCGATGTATGGCTTCGAGGACTACACCCGCGTCAAGCACGTTATGCACTACATCGGCGACTAGTTGTTCACAGTTTCAAAAAGTTGAGGTCTCGGGCGTGGCTCGGGGCCTCAAACTTTTTTCATGGCCGCTATCTGGATGCTCCCCTCCCTAGTTCTGGGTCTCTATCTGGGTTTCTCGACCGGCATGTGGCAACTTGCCATGATGTCTTTCGGCTCGGCACTTATCGCGCTCCTGGTGGCCCGTTCGCGTCGCTCGAACGGGGTGAATTCGCGCCCCGAATCACAAGAATTCTCGGTTTTGGGTCGTCTCATCTTGTTCGGTGGCAAGCGCGTTGGTCAATTTAGATGGTGGATGTCGCGACCACTGCGTTCGGCAGCGGGCCGTTACCTGGCCGAACTCGAACAATTGCGGTCGGTAGTCGCAGAACTTGAAGTCGCTTTGCGACCTGGCTTCAGGTCGAGTGCTAAGGGCCAACTTTGCGCCGTGCTGGGTGTTGCGAGGGGATCACCCTTTGAGTTCGATTTAGGCGAGGCGCCGCACACGTTTGTCATTGGCCCAACCGGATCAGGCAAGAGTCAGTTTTTGCGAATCGTGAGCAAGTCGCTGGCCAACCGATACCTGCCAAGCGAGTTAGAGCTTCGGCTAGTCGATTTCAAGGGTGCGAATTTGTTTCACGGTCTCGGCCTCGAACCGTGGCTGGGCGACAGTCTCTCTGATCTAGACGACAAGGCAGATGATTTTTGGCTGCGCTTGCAGAGCGAACTCACTGAGCGGGAGCGCAACGAACTAAGGCTGCTTCGGGGTGAGAGCACAGGTCGCTTTCCAAGGCTGGTCGTGATAGTCGATGAACTGGCCGAGGTTTTGCGCAACCCAATGGCCGGCCAAACTCTCACCTCGATCGCTGCCAAAGGCCGTTCGCTTGGTGTGCACCTGCTTGTCGCAACTCAGGGGCTCTCGGGTATTCCGAGAGATTTGCTACTGAACCTGCGAGCGCGCGTTGCACTTTCGGGGGTCGACCAGGTTGAACTGGTGCAGCTGGGGGCTAAGGCGAATCAACTGCACAGCCCCGATTCGGCAACGGTCGCAGCAAGGCTGATCAGGCATCAGCACCCAGAGGCAGATTTCGTATTTGCGGTCGGTTTGGTCTAGAAACCTAAGCCAGCACGCTCTCTAACTTCTCTGTGGCAATGCCGTGGGCGGCACCAACAGGTTCGTTCACGAGTTTGCCATCGTGCGTGTTCAGGCCAAGCGCCAGTGAGGCATCTGCCTGACAGGCCGCTAACCAGCCCTTGCCGGCCAAGGCCTTGGCATAGGGGAGCGTTGCGTTGGTTAGCGCGTAGGTCGAGGTGTGCGGCACCGCGCCAGGCATGTTCGCGACGCAATAGAAAATCGCGTCGTGCACCTGGTAGGTGGGCTCGGCGTGAGTGGTCGCGTGTGAGTCGGCAAAGCATCCACCCTGGTCAATTGCGATGTCAACCAGAACGGATCCTGGGCGCATGGCCTTGACGTGGGCGTTGGTAACCAACTTCGGTGCCTTAGCGCCGGGAATCAGTACCGAGCCGATGACTAGGTCTGCGTCGGTAACCGAACGCTCGATTTCGTAGCTGTTACTGACGATTGTGCGTAGTCGGCCTGCATAGTGGTGGTCGAGCTCACGAAGGCGAGCGATGTTGGTGTCGAGAACCGTGACGTCGGCACCGAGCCCAACGGCCATGGCAACCGCATTGGTTCCGGCAACGCCGCCACCGAGAACAACAACCTTGGCAGGGCGAGTGCCTGGCACGCCTCCGAGTAGGGTTCCGTTGCCACCGTTGTGGCGCATCAAAGTCTGGGCTCCAACCAAAACCGAAAGGCGACCGGCAACCTCGCTCATGGGAGCGAGTAGCGGTAGTTGGCGGTTAGGTAGTTGAACGGTTTCGTAGGCGATCGCAGTTACCTGGTTTTTGACCAGTTGCTGAGTTAGTTCGAGATCTGCCGCCAAGTGCAGATAGGTGAACAACACTAGGCCCGGGCGAAGGTATTGGTATTCGGGTTGGATCGGCTCTTTAACCTTGAGAACCAGGTCACCGGCTGCCCAAGTGGATGCCGCATCGGCAGTGATGGCAGCCCCGGCTTTGACGTACTCTTCGTCGCTGATTGACGAACCTTTGCCTGCGCCGGCCTGCACCGAAACCTGGTGCCCTGCGGCTACTAGTTCGTGCACGCCCGCCGGGGTGATGGCTACACGGAATTCGTTGTTCTTAATCTCGCTAGGTACCGATACCCGCATGGTTCTCCTTTGGGCGACTCCTTCGTCGCACACCTCTATCAGCCTAGCGTTTTGTTACTGTCTCTTCGACTTCAGTTTCAGGCCGAAACGCTGGTGACCAAAAAACTTTCTGCGCTAACCAAAAAATGACTTTTGGGCTTAGGTTTATGTGGCAGTATTTTTCTAGTGCTTCATGCACTCCCTTGTTGGTCGGGCTATGACAGCCCACTAGTTTAAGGAGCCGGCCGGTGACTAAGCCACTTCCGCAAGACCCAATGATGCTCGAGCTGATTAAGCAGGCCCGACGTCACCAGATGACCAGACGTGCAGCCCTTGCGGGTGCCGGTGCGACCGCCGCGGCAGTCGCGTTGGCCGCTTGTGCACCAGGTGGCTCTGACACCCAACTCACCCCAGCAACAGACGTTTCAGACACCGAGAAGACTCTGGTCTGGCACAACTGGTCGCTTTACATGGATGAGCTAGAAGCCGAAGACGGAAGCATCAGCTACCCAACCCTCGAAAAGTTCACCGCAGAAACCGGCATCGCGGTCGAGTACAAGATTGAGATCGAAGACAACGACACCTACTACGGCAAGGTCAAAGACCAGCTGGCTCAGGGTGCCGACATCGGTGCCGACGTTGCCTGCCCTACCGAGTGGATGGCCGCTCGCTGGGTTAACAACGGCTACGTGCAAAAGATGGATGCAGCCAACATTCCAAACAAAAAGAACATCGCACCTGCCTACCTTGGCGCCCAGTTCGACCCAGAGCGTGACTACACCGTTCCCTACCAAGGCATCTTGGCTGGAATCACCTATAACAAAGAAGCTTTCAAAGAGGCAACGGGCAAGGATGCCCCAGCTTCACTGGAAGACCTTTGGGACCCAGCTCTAAAGGGTCGTGTTGGCGTTCTTTCAGAGATGCGCGACACCATCGGCCTAATTCTTTTGGCCAACGGCATCGACATCACCGACCCGAACAGCCTCACCGAAGACGCGTTCATGAACGCCATCGATTTCTTCGCTGGCAAGGTTTCTGACGGTCAGATCGCTCGCATCAAGGGCAACTCTTACAGCGAAGACCTAGAGAACGGCGACACCATCGCTGCCATCGCTTGGTCTGGCGACACCGTTCAGCTGAACCTGAGCGCCGGTAATGAGAAGTACGGCTTCTTCATTCCAGACTCGGGTACCACCATTTCTGCCGACTTGTTCACCGTTCCGATGGGTGCAACTCACAAGAAGAACGTAGAAGAGCTCATCAACTTCTACTACGACCCAGCCAATGCAGCCATGCTGGCCGCTTGGGTGAACTACGTCACTCCGGTAGTTGGCGCTAAAGAAGAAGCCATGAAGATTGATCCGGCTCTCGCTGAGAACCAGTTGATCTTCCCTTCAGAAGAATTCTTGAAGAACGCACACGGCTTCAGATCACTCACGGGCAAAGAGGAACTTTCGTTCACCAAGGCCTTCCAAGAAGTATTGCTGGGTGCATAAATGGCAACAGAGTTTGTTGCCAGAGGTTCGAATCTTGATTTAGTTGGAATCCGCAAAGAGTTCCCAGGCTTCACCGCCATCGAAGAGCTCGATTTGCACATTCCTGCTGGCGAGTTCTTCGCGTTGCTCGGCCCTTCGGGCTGCGGAAAGACGACCACCCTCAGACTGGTTGCCGGTCTAGAAGCTCCAACCAGTGGTCAGATTCTCATTGGCGGCAAGGATGTCTCGCACACCAAGCCACACGAACGACCGGTCAACACCGTGTTTCAGTCATACGCCCTGTTCCCGCACATGTCTGTGCTTGAGAATGTGGCCTTCGGACTGAAACAGCGCAAGATTGCCGACCCGTTGAAGCGAGCATCCGAAGCTCTTGATTTGGTTCAGCTCGGTCACCTTGCCGGGCGTCGACCTCAGCAGCTCTCAGGTGGCCAGCAGCAGCGAGTAGCGCTTGCCCGTGCACTTGTGAACCGCCCTTCGCTCTTGCTTCTTGACGAACCGCTGGGTGCTCTAGACCTCAAGCTTCGTCGCGAGATGCAGATTGAGTTGAAGGCCATTCAGATCGAGGTTGGTCTTACCTTCTTGCACGTCACTCACGACCAAGAAGAAGCCATGGATATGGCCGACACGGTTGCCGTTATGAACAAGGGCCGCATTGAGCAAATGGGTGCGCCAGAAAAGCTCTATGACCGACCAAAGACCGTCTTTGTGTCAAAGTTCTTGGGCCAGTCGAATCTTTTTATCGGAAAGATTGTCGAGACCAGCGCCAACTCTTTGAGCATCGATGTTGCCGGTTACAAGATTTCGGTTCCAAAAGACCGTGCCGAAAAGCACACCGGAAAGATCGCTATCGGCGTTCGCCCCGAGAAGGCAGATCTCTTCCAGAAGAAGCCGGCAGCGAACTCGAGTGAGAACTTGATTGGCCCTGGCGAGGTTAAAGACATTCGCTTCACGGGTGTGAGCAATCAGTTCTTGGTAGATGTTCCAAACATCGGTTTGGTTACCGTCTTTGAGCAAAATGAGGGCAACAGCACCGTCGAGCTTGGCGACCAGGTCTGGATTTCGTGGAAGGTTGAGCACTCATTTGGGCTTGCCGATCTTCCGATTGACACAGTCGACGAGGAATAGGCCATGGCTTTCGCGGCGTTTGGCCACAGCGGCGGCTCTAAGAGCGATTTCAAGACTCCTCGTAAGACATCACTAAAAGTTGCGATGGCGCTGCTCATACCGGGCATGCTCTACCTTGGTCTGTTCTTCATCACCCCGCTGGTTTCTCTGGTTGTCACATCTTTAGAGGTGCCAGACGGCTCTGGTGAAATCGGCCGCTATGACTTTGGTTTCGAGATTTCGAACTACTGGGTAGTCATTGAAACCTACTGGCCGCACATCGCGCGCTCGTTCTACTACGCACTCATGGCAACCATCTTGGGTCTGCTGATTTCTTACCCACTGGCCTATTTCATCGGTGTGAAGGCAAGACGTTTTCCGATTTTGCAGGGTCTGATGTTGACCCTCGTGATCGCGCCCTTTTTCATCTCGTTCCTGCTTCGCACCTTCGCCTGGAAGCAGTTGTTCTCGAACGAATCGATCATCGTCACCACCCTGCAGAGTTGGGGCGTGCTTGCCCCTGACCAGTATTTGGTTGGCACCGACTTCATGGTCATTTTCGGTTTGACCTACAACTTCATTCCGTTCATGACCCTGCCGCTTTACACCTCACTAGAGCGCCTCGACATTCGCCTGCTTGAAGCAGGTTCTGACCTATACGCAAGCCCAGCCAAGGTCTTTGGCAAAGTAACCCTTCCGCTCTCGATGCCCGGAATCATCTCGGGCACACTGATGACCTTCATTCCAATCGCCGGTGACTATGTGAACGCAAGCAGTCAGTTCTTGGGCTCCTCTGAGACGGCAATGATCGGAAACGTGGTTGAGGCAAACTTCTTGCGAATCAATGACTACCCGTCAGCATCCGCTCTCTCGGTTCTTTTGATGGCTGCCATTCTCGGTCTCGTCACCTTCTATGTGCGACGAAGCGGAACGGAGGACCTACTTTGAGGTTCTCGCTCGGCAAATGGGCTCTTCCGATTTATACGGTTCTGGCCTTCATCTACATTCTGATTCCGATCGTTTACACGTTCATTTTCTCTTTCAACAACAGCTTCAAATCGAACATCTCGTGGCGTGGGTTCACCTTCAACAACTGGCTCAACGTGTGTGGAGAGCCGGGAGTGTGTGACGCATTCGGCACTTCGGTGTTGATCGGTGTGATCTCGACGGTGTTAGCGACGATCCTCGGCACCATGATTGCCATCGCGCTGGTTCGCTACGAGTTCAAGTTTCGCTCTCAGGTCAGCCTGCTTTTGTTCCTGCCGATGGCAACACCAGAAATCGTGCTCGGTGCTGGCCTTGCCTCTCAGTTCTTCAACATCGGTGTTACCAAGGGCCTCGTAACCGTGATCATCGCTCACGTGATGTTCTGTCTATCGTTCGTGGTCGTCACGGTAAAGGCGCGCGTTGCGAGCCTAGACCCAGCCCTCGAAGAAGCCGGCGCAGATCTCTATGCGACGCCAGCCCAGGTGTTCCGCCGCGTCACGCTGCCTCTGCTCACCCCAGGCATCATGTCGGCGGCGCTGCTCGCTTTCGCGCTCTCATTTGACGACTTCATCATCACGAACTTCAACGCAGGCCCGGTCGACACGTTCCCGAAGTTCGTCTACACGGCAGCAGCAAAGGGCATTCCGGCCGAGGCTAACGTGATTGGCTCTGCGGTGTTCTTGGTGGCGATCATCACAGTGGTGCTGGTTCAGTTGAACTCAGCCCGCAAGCAAAAGCGCTTGCTAGCCGGCAAATAGCCAACCTCTAGGCAAACAGAGCTTCGACCGCCGCGCGGAAGTGCTCGGTGTGACGCTTCACGTCTTCGATGGTGTGCGCCGGCGACATCAGAGCCATGTTGTGGAACGGTGTCATCAGAATGCCGCGGTTTAGTGCGTGAAGGTGCAAGAACTGCTGAAGCTCGAAGTCGTCGGCATCGGCTGCCTCGCGACCGGTGCGTGGTGCGGTTTCGCGGAACGAGTATTCCGACCGACATCCAAGTTGAGAAACCTGCCAAGGCACGTTGAATTCGTCGATAATCGCCTGCACGTCAGCCGTCCAAACGTCGCAAAGCGCTTCCATGCGCTCAAATGCTTCGGGGGTTAGAACCTGGGTCAGGGTGGCTGCTACTGCGGCCATCGAGAGGGCGTTTCCGGCGAGAGTGCCACCAACGCCACCGACGTCGATGTGTTCTAGGTGAAGGCTTTCTGACACGCGCTGGGTGAGCTCCTCGCTCATACCGAAGGCACCAGCGGGGATGCCCGCACCGATGGTTTTACCCAAAACCACGGCGTCTGGGTGCAGTCCGCGACGAGCGGTCATTCCGCCAACGCCCTCTGACAGGGTGTGAGTTTCGTCGTGAATCAGGATCACGCCATACTTGGTTGTCAGCTCGCGTAGCCCTTCGAGATAACCGGGTTCTGGCAACACGATTCCGATGTTGGTCATGGCCGGTTCGATTAGTGCGGCCGCAACCTCGCCGGTAGCGAACGCTCGCTCCGCGGCATCCAAGTCATTGAATGGAACCACGATGGTGGTCTCGGCTGGGTCAACCTGAGGGCCGATGTTGTTTTGGCGAGAGACGGTGTTGCCGGCATCGTCGAGGTTTGCAAAGGTCTCGTCAACCGTGCCGTGGTAGCAGTAGTCGTGCACCAAAATCTTCGACCGGCCGGTTACGTGTCGGGCATAACGCAGAATGTGACGGTTGGCGTCGGTAGCGGTGAGGGTGAACTGCCACTTCGGCACCCCAAAGCGTTCGGCGAGCGTGGCTGCTGCGACGGTTGCGTCGTCGGTTGGCAGCATGAAGGTGATGCCTTGCGCCAGCTGTTTGGCGATTGCATTGACGGATGCATCGGGGGAGTGCCCAACCATAGCGCCGGTGTCACCCAGACAGAAGTCGACGTACTCGATGCCATCGACGTCGGTGAAGCGAGAACCCTTGGCGTGGGCGACATAGACAGGGTAGCCACCGGGCCACTTTGCCATCCAAGACATCGGCACGCCGCCCATCATCGGGCCCAGCGCTTTCTGGTGGCGCGCAAACGAGCCGGGGTGGTTCGCTTTGAAGGTTTCTACTTCTTTTGCAAAGAGGGATGCGAGTTTAGTGCGGTCAGCGTATGGCAAGTGAATCACCCTTGATTCTTGAGTTGATGGTTGGTGTCTGTTTGGGTCGTTTGGCTAGAGGTTGACGAGGCCGGCTTCTAGAACATCCAAAGCGTCGTTTAGTTGCGCGTCGCTGATCACCAGCGGTGGCAAGAAGCGAATCACGTTGGCGTAGGTTCCGGCATTTAGCACGAGCACACCGTTTTGGTGACAGTGCTTCACCAGGGCGTCTACAGCAGCCGAGTTCGGGTTGTGGGTGCCTGGCTCAACGAATTCGATGGCAATCATGGCGCCGCGTCCGCGAACCTCGCCGATGACCGGGAACTTGGCCTTCATCGCCTCTAGGCGTGAGGTCAGAACCGACTCGATGCGCATGGCCTGCTCTAGAACTCCACCGGCTTCAATTTGCTTGAGCACGGCTACTGCTGCCGCGGCTGCAACCGGGTTACCACCGTAGGTTCCGCCGATGCCACCTGCGTGTGACGAGTCCATGATCTCTGCGCGACCGGTTACTGCCGAAATCGGCATACCGCCGGCAATGCCCTTTGCGATTGTGATCAGATCTGGCTCGAAGCCGTCTTCATACTGCGAGGCGAACCACTTGCCGGTTCTGGCGATACCGGCCTGAACCTCGTCGGCGACCATCACGATGCCGTTTGCCTTCGCCCATGCGCCTAGGGTGCGCAAGAAACCTGGAGCTGGAACGATGAAGCCACCTTCGCCCTGGATCGGCTCGATCACGATGGCTGCGAGGTTCGTTGCTCCGACGCGCTTTTCCATGTAGGTGATGGCGCGGACTGCTGCCTGCTCGCCGGTCATTCCTTCAGGGTCGCGGAACGGGTAAGACATTGGCACGTGGTGAACGCCAGGTGCGAACGGGCCAAAACCAGAGTTGTAAGGCATGGCCTTGAAGTTCATCGCCATTGTGAGGTTGGTGCGGCCGTGGTAGCCGTGGTCAAACACCGCGATCTCGCCGCGGCCGGTGAACTTGCGGGCAAACTTGACGGCGTTTTCTACGGCCTCAGCACCTGAGTTGAACAGAGCCGAGCGCTTTTCGAAGTTACCCGGGGTGTACTTGTTCAAAAGTTCACAGACATCCACGTAAGGCGTGTACGGGGTGACGGTGAAAAGTGTGTGGGTGAGCTTGGCTACCTGCTCTTGAACGGCTGCGACAACTGCGTCGTTGGTGTGACCGATGGTCACCACACCGATTCCAGAACCGAGGTCGGTGAACTGGTTGCCATCAACATCAACCAATGTCGCGCCGTGCGCGTGGTCGATATAAACCGGTAGTGCCGCGCCAACACCGTGAGAAACCTCTTTGAGGCGCTTCGCGTGCAGCTCTTGCGACTTAGGACCAGGAATAGCGGTTACGATTTTGCGCTCTAGCGCCACTGTTTGCTCGCTCATGGTTCCATCCTACGCCCGACTGCATTTCGTTTGGTTGCGAAAGGTTAGTGAGTTTGGGCTGTAGCGCTCTCGGCTCGATTGGTTTGGTCGATTATCAGTGGCAAGATGGTCAGGTGCGTCGCGTAATCATTCTTGGTTCTACCGGCTCGATAGGCACTCAAGCCATCGAGGTCATTCAGGCGAATCCTGACCTGTTCGAGGTTGTCGGCCTTGCGGCCGGAACAAACAGCGATTTGCTGGCATCGCAGGCCGCTGAACTCGGGGTTAGCGCATCCAAAGCGGTCTTGGGTGCGCTCGCCGCAACCGAATTGGTTGAAAACACCGATGCCGATGTCGTGGTGAACGGAATCACCGGCTCGATTGGTCTCGCCCCAACACTTGCGACGCTAAAAACCGGCAAAACTTTGGCCCTCGCCAACAAAGAATCACTGATTGTGGGCGGTCGTCTAGTCACGGATGCTGCGCGCCCCGGCCAGATCGTACCTGTCGACTCTGAGCACTCGGCGTTGGCGCAGTGTTTGCTCGGCGGCACCGCTGCCGAGGTACGCAAACTCATTCTGACCGCATCCGGTGGCCCGTTTCGAGGTTGGACTCGTGAGCAGCTCGACTCGGTAACGCCCGGGCAGGCCCTTGCTCACCCAACCTGGGTGATGGGCAAAGTAGTCACCACCAACTCGGCAACACTGGTGAACAAGGGTCTTGAGTTGATCGAAGCTCACCTGTTGTTCGACGTGCCTTTCGATCAAATAGAGGTCACGGTTCACCCGCAATCGGTGGTGCACTCAATGGTCGAATTCGTCGACGGTTCGGTGTTGGCTCAGTGTTCTCCGCCGAACATGAAGCTTCCCATCGCGCTGGGTATGTCTTGGCCAGACCGTCTCGACTCGGTCGCTCCGGCCTGTGACTGGACGCAGGCGGCAACCTGGACCTTCGAGCCTCTGGATGAGCGAGTGTTTGGTGCGGTTCGCCTGGCTCGCCAGGTTGGGTCTGCCGGGCTAACTTACCCTGCCGTTTACAACGCTGCGAACGAGCAAGCGGTCGAGGCGTTCCACTCCGGCCGAATCGGTTTCAACCAGATCGTCGACTTGGTTCACAGAGTGGTTGATGCACACGAGCCAGAGACCGAACTCAGTCTTGAGTCTGTGTTGCGAGCCGAAACTTGGGCTCGAGACCGCGCCGACGCGCAGATTGCAACGGCCTGTTAGCAACATCCAGCATTTTGTCAGAAGCGCTAGTTAGGTTTGCCGCATGAACGAAACCCTGCTCTACATTCTCGGAATCCTGATCATGGTGTTCGGTTTGGCGCTTTCAATTGGCCTGCACGAATTCGGTCACCTCATTCCCGCGAAGTTGTTTGGCGTTCGTGTTCCACACTGGGCAATTGGCTTTGGCCCGAGACTGTGGGCTAAAAAGTTTGGTGAAACCGAATACTCGGTGCGTCTGATTCCACTCGGCGGCTTCATCACTCTGATTGGCATGTTTCCGCCGGCCAAGCCTGGCAAAGCTGACTCGAAGCGCTGGTTCGGCAACGCCATAACCTCGGCTCGCGAGGCGCACAGCGAGCATATCCAGCCCGGTGACGAGGGGCGCATGCTCTACCAGCTGCCGGCCTACAAACGCATCATCGTCATGGCGGGTGGGCCATTGGTCAACCTGCTGCTCGGCATCACGCTGATTTCCATCGCACTTTCTGGAATTGGGCCAAACGCTCGGGTGGCCAAGATTGACCAGGTAGTCGCATGTGTCGATCAGATGATTGATGGCAACGCAAAGTGCGATGAGGCAACCACTCCAACACCCGCAGTTTTGGCTGGGTTGCAGCCTGGTGACGTTGTTACCGCGGTCGATGAGATGCCGGTCGATTACGCCTCAGACCCATTCGCGAAAGTTGTAGCCGCCCCCGACACCTCACACGTCGTGACGATTCTGCGCGACGGCAAAACCATAGAACTTCAGCTTCGGTCAGCCTTCGCCGCGCTGCCATACGCCGACGAAAAGGGCAATCTCGCGGTTGATGTGCAGGGTAAACCGCTTTTGAAAGAGCGATCGTTCGTCGGTGTTCGCTATGCGGTTGAACGTTCCCCTCTACGCATCGATGATTCGCTCACTGCGGCTGGTCAGATGACTACCGACACACTTGGCTTTATCGTGCAGTTTCCGGTTCAAGTTTTCGACTCGGTCTCGGGTCTCTTCACCGGGGCAGAGCGCTCGCCGAATTCGGCAGTGTCGATTTTGGGTATCACTCAGTTCGCCGGTGAGGTAACTGCCGACGAGACATCTGATTTCAGTGACCGGGCGTTCAGCAACCTCATGCTTCTGGGGTCGCTCAATCTTGCACTCTTTGCCTTCAACATGATTCCGCTACCTCCACTCGACGGCGGGCACATCGCCGGGGGTGTTTATGAATACCTCAAGCGCGGCGTCTATCGAGTGCTCAGAAAAGCAGACCCGGGTTATGCAGACACCGCGCTCATGGCGCCGGTAGCTAACTTCATGTTTCTGGTTCTGTTGTTGGCCGGCTTGGCCATGATTCTGGTCGACATTTTCAACCCGCTCACCCTCGGGTAACGGAACAAACCCACGGCTTTTATGCTTGTAACTACGAGTTAGACCGAAAGCGAGCAAGTTCCAGTGGCTGCCATCAATCTTGGATTACCAAAGAGCCCACCACCGACTGTTGCGCCCCGTCGCAAGACACGTCAGATCATGGTTGGCAAGGTTGCCGTCGGTGGTGACGCACCAATCTCGGTGCAATCGATGTGCACGACTCAAACCACAGACGTGAACGCTACCCTGCAGCAGATCGCCGAGCTCACCGCCTCTGGTTGCGACATTGTTCGAGTCGCTGTGCCAAGCCAAGACGATGCCGACCGTTTGCACCTGATCGCTCGCAAGTCGCAGATTCCTGTCATTGCCGACATCCACTTTCAGCCAAAGTATGTTTTTCAAGCCATCGATGCGGGCTGTGGTGCAGTTCGCGTAAACCCGGGCAACATTCGCCAGTTCGATGACCAAGTCGGTGCGATTGCCAAGGCTGCCAAAGACGCGGGAGTTTCGATTCGCATCGGTGTCAACGCAGGTTCGCTAGACCCACGTCTGCTGCAAAAATACGGCAAGGCAACCCCAGAGGCGCTAGTCGAGTCAGCGGTCTGGGAGGCATCGCTTTTCGAAGAGCACGACTTTCACGATTTCAAAATCTCGGTGAAGCACAACGACCCGGTCGTCATGATCAAGGCCTACGAGATGCTCGCCGAACGCGGCGACTGGCCTCTGCACCTCGGTGTTACCGAGGCAGGTCCGGCCTTCCAAGGCACCATCAAGTCTTCGGTTGCCTTCGGCGCTCTGCTCGCCAAGGGCATCGGTGACACCATCCGTGTTTCGCTTTCAGCGCCTCCGGTCGAAGAAATCAAGGTTGGCTCACAGATTCTAGAGTCGCTAAACCTGCGCCCACGCAAGCTCGAAATCGTTTCGTGCCCTTCATGTGGCCGCGCTCAGGTCGACGTTTACACCCTGGCAAACGACGTGACCAAAGGGCTCGAGAAGCTGACCGTGCCACTTCGTGTGGCTGTTATGGGGTGTGTCGTGAACGGCCCGGGCGAAGCCCGCGAAGCAGACCTCGGCGTTGCTTCAGGTAACGGCAAGGGTCAAATCTTCGTGAAGGGCGAGGTAATCAAGACTGTCCCCGAGAGCGAGATTGTGGCAACCCTCATCGAAGAAGCCAACCGTTTGGCAGTCGAGATGGACCCAGCGCTTGTCGGCAGCCCACAGGTGCTAGTAGCCGAGAAGTAAACCTCAGGCGCTGCTAACCTAGGCGTTATGCCTATTCGCCTTTCATCGCTGTTTTTGCGAACCCTCAGAGAAGACCCTGCTGAGGCCGAGGTAGCCAGCCACAAGCTGCTACTGCGCGCCGGTTACATTCGTCGCGCCGCACCCGGCGTTTACACCTGGCTTCCGCTGGGCCTTGCGGTGAAAGCAAAGATCGAGCAGGTCGTGCGCGAAGAGATGGCTAATGCCGGTGCGCAAGAGGTGTTCTTTCCGGCTCTGCTACCTCGCGAGCCATTCGAGGCCACCGGTCGCTGGACCGAGTACGGCGACAACCTGTTCAGGCTTCAAGACCGCAAGAAAGCCGATTACCTGCTTGCGCCAACCCACGAAGAGATGTTCACCCTTCTGGTGAAAGACCTCTACTCGTCATACAAAGACCTGCCGTTAGCCCTGTACCAGATTCAAAACAAATACCGCGATGAGGCCAGACCTCGCGCGGGGCTCCTTCGCGGCCGCGAGTTCGTGATGAAAGACGCCTATTCGTTTGACGTGACCGACGAGGGGCTAGCCAAGGCCTACCAGGCGCAACGTGACGCCTACGAGCGCATCTTCACCCGACTCGGTGTCGATTATGTGATCGTGAAAGCGGATGCTGGCGCGATGGGTGGCTCGGCATCCGAGGAGTTTTTGAGCCCGAGCCCGATCGGTGAAGACACCTTTGTTCGCTCACCCGGCGGCTTCGCTGCCAACGTCGAAGCGGTAAAGACTCCGGCCCCAGCAGCATTGCCGATCGAAGGATTACCCGCAGCCGTTGTTCACGACTCACCGAACACGCCAACCATCGCGACTCTGGTTGACCTCGCCAACACGCAGGTCAAGCGCACCGATGGGCGCGACTGGACCGCCGCCGACACTCTCAAGAACGTCGTGTTGGCGCTGACCTCACCCGAGGGCAAGCGCACGCTGGTTGTCGTAGGTCTGCCGGGCGACCGCGAGGTTGACGCCAAGCGTGCCGAAGTCGCGTTCGCTCCAAACGATGTCGAACCAGCAACCGAGGCCGACTTCGCGGCTAACCCGGGGCTCGTGAAGGGCTACATCGGCCCGGTGAAAGATGGCCAAGCGGTTCTCGGCGAGAAATCCGCGACCGGCATTCGCTACCTGCTCGACCCTCGCGTGGTCGATGGCACTTCATGGATTACTGGCGCGAACGTTAGCGAAAAGCACGTGTTTGACCTCGTCAAGGGGCGAGATTTCGACGCCGACGGTGTTGCCGACATTGCCGAGGTTCGTGCCGGTGACTTAGCGCCAGATGGTTCGGGCGCTCTCGAATTGGCTCGCGGCATCGAAATCGGTCACGTATTTCAGCTTGGTCGCAAATATGCTGAGGCGCTCGACCTCAAGGTTCTCGACGAAAACGGCAAGCTGGTCACGGTCACCATGGGTTCTTATGGAATCGGTGTGACCCGACTGGTGGCCGTGCTGGCCGAGGCTAACCGTGACGAGAAGGGCCTAATCTGGCCAGCCGCGGTGTCACCTGCCGATGTTTACGTGGTTGCCGCCGGCAAAGACGAGGCCGTCTATGAGGCTGCCGAGCGCTTGGCCGCCGACCTAGAAGCCGCTGGAAAGTCGGTTATCTTGGATGACCGTCAGAAGGTTAGCCCAGGAGTCAAGTTTGGTGACGCCGAACTAATTGGTGTGCCGCAAATCGTCATCGTTGGCAAGGGCCTCGAGACCGGTGAAGTCGACCTCTGGAACCGTCGCACGGGCGAACGTCGCTCGGTCAGGCTAGAATCGGCTCTAGCAGAACTTGCCTAAGAGCAATTTTTGCACCGTTGAAAACTAACTAGTGGCCGAGGAGGCGTCTTCATGGACATCGATTTGAGAGTTCTAAAGGCCCTTGAGAGCGAAAAAGAGATTCCGTTCGGTGAGCTCGTTGAGATCATCGAAGGTGCAATTCTTGCCGCTTATCAAAAGACCGTAGGCGTGATTCCGCGCCGCGACGCGCCAGTTCACACTCGTGCCCACCTTGACCGCAAGACCGGTCAGGTTCAAATTTTCGACCGCGAGGTAGCTGAAGACGGCACCGTTGCCGATGAAGAGCGCGATGTAACTCCTGAGAACTTCGGTCGTATCGCCGCCTATTCGGCCAAGCAGGTAATCACCACCCGCCTTCGCGCGATCGCCGATGAAGGTTTGATGGGGGAATTCTCTGGCAAGGTCGGCGACATCGTTATGGGAACCATTCAGCAGGGCACCCGTCCGCACATGATCGCTATCGACCTGGGCCCGCTTGAGGCGCAGCTACCTGCCGAAGAGCAGGTTCCAGGCGAGGAATACACCCACGGAAAAAAGATTCGCGTCTACATCACCAAGGTTGAAAAAGGCACTCGCGGCGGGCCGATGATCACCGTTTCGCGTCGACACAAGATGCTCGTGCGAAAGCTTTTTGCGCTCGAGGTTCCCGAAATCGCCAGCGGTGTCGTTGAGATCATGCAGGTAGCCCGCGAAGCCGGTCACCGCACCAAACTTGCAGTTCGTGCGACCGAGCCTGGCGTTAACGCCAAGGGTTCGTGCATCGGTCCACTGGGGCAGCGTGTGCGCGCTGTTTCAGCCGAGCTGAACGAAGAAAAGATCGACATCGTTGACTGGAACGAAGACGTAGCCAAGTTCGTGGCTCAGGCGCTATCGCCAGCCAAGGTTTCGAGCGCATATGTGATTCCATCAGACGTCGACGGTCGCCCACACGTTCGTGCCCTCGTGCCCGACTATCAGTTCTCACTTGCCATCGGCAAAGAGGGCCAGAATGTTCGCCTAGCCGCCGATTTGACCGGTGCAAAGATTGACATTCAGCCCGAGAGCATCCTCGACGGCGAGTAGTTCTAGCCCAAACGCAAGGCTAAGGGCTAGAATGAAACCTGTTAGAACCTGCGTTGGTTGTCGCCAACGTGCTTTCCAGACCGAACTCCTTCGAGTCGTCTGTGCCGATTTTCGAATCGAACCAGACCCGCAAGGTGTTTTATCAGGCAGAGGCGCGTGGGTGCATCCGAGTTCAAACTGCACCAAAACCGCTTTGGAGCGCAGAGCATTTGCTCGGGCGCTGAGAGTTTCGGAACAGCTTGACGCAACGGCTCTGATCACATTCATAGAACAGGCAGAAACGATGTTGGCAACAAATGAGTAGCTCGAAATGAGAGCCCAACAGCTTTAACGGCCTGCCCTGCTCGGGGTAGGCCCCCGAACAGAGGAAATTAATGGC
>JACCDM010670666.1_pt1 | contig 25397 bp, 21 predicted proteins | sample 7445851 | NCBI WGS metagenome assembly JACCDM01 (sample SAMN15323438, study PRJNA562643) | freshwater metagenome | isolation source: river surface water | place: USA:Blue River Watershed | collected 2017-08-16
GACCAATTCAAGCCCGTGGTTGGTGGTGCAAACGCAAATGTCGCACTGGCACTGGCCAGGCGAGGCGAACCGCAGAAGTTTTTAGGCAGAATTTCGACGGATGGATTCGGAAAACTAATCAGGAATCGCTTAGCTTCAAACGGCGTCAATCTGGACTGGTCAATCTCAGCTAAAGAGCCAACCACGCTGGCGATTGCAAATATAGATTCGGCTGGGGTTGCCACTTACGCGTTCTACATAAACGGAACAGCGGATTGGGGTTGGACTGAAGCCGAACTTCCAACCCTAGAAATGCTGCAACAAGTCAATGCTGGTTGCATTCAATTTGGTTGCCTAACCATGGCAATCGAACCGGGAAACTTGGTTATCGAAAAATGGCTCGAGGGAATCAAGAAAGCTGATCAAATAACTCTCAGCCATGACCTTAACATCCGAAGCGCGCTTGGTTTCAAAAGAGAAGTAGAACTAGAGCGAGTGCTGCGAATAAATAATCTTTCGCACATCATCAAAGCTTCAGATGCAGATATTGAGTGGCTCTACGAATTAGAACCAGGTTCCAACTTGGATGAAATTGCCAACAGCTGGTCACAGGGCGGAAAACTTGTGGTGATTACTAGGGGTGGCGATGGCGCTTCGCTCTATCGAAGCGGCGAAAGACTTGACGTAACGGCGCCGAAAATAAACCTCGCCGACACAGTCGGTGCTGGAGACACCTTCATGGCCAACCTGCTCGGGGAACTAGCCGGCTTGGATGCTCTTGGCTCCGCACCACTTAGTCGCCTGGAGCGGCTAAGCAACGATCAGTTGATTGCCTGCGCGAGTTTTGCAGCGGTGGCGGCCGGAATAGTCTGCGAGCGACAAGGCTGTGAACCGCCCACCAAGGCCGAGGTTGAGAAACTAATCGCGCTTGGCAAGTGAGACCAGGGCTCGAAGCTCTGTCTGCCCCTTGCGGGATTTTATTTCCCAGCTGTGACTGAGCTCGTCTAAAAGCGTCGAACCGACTCCCAATTCACTGCCAATTTCTGGCACCGAGCCATCATTAATCACGCTAATACGAAGGAAATCATTTTGCGCCTCAGCGATTTGAATGGAGATGTTCTTTGCCTTGCCGTGTTTCACCGCATTGCTAACACCCTCACGTGCGATTTCCAACACGCACTGCGCAACAATCGGACGCTTAGTCAAATCTGAGTCCAGGTCTTGGGGTAGTTCAATCTGCACTTCGCATATTCCAGACCAGAGCTCTTGGATTTGCTCCAATACCGCGCGCAGTGACTCGCCTTCCAAGAAGTCAGGTTTGGAAAGTCTCGCAATAGCGCTGTCGATCTCACTCTTCACCGACTGGTTGACTTTTTCACTGGGTCGTTTCAGTGAGGAAAGCTTCAGTGCGGCGGCATACATCGCGGCCTGCACGGGTCCATGCAGAACGGTAGCGATGTTGCGCTGAATTACCCAAGCTTCCTGCCTCAAAGCTGCAGTGAGGGCCTCAAGCTTTACAACCACCTGCTGCAAATTTTCCTGGGAAATCAAAACTTGGATTTTTACCATTTGATAGACAAACAACAGGCTTGAGAGGGCGACATTGAAAATGATTGCTTGAAAAAAGTAGCTATTACCGAGCTGGCTAATTCCAAGTAGCTCAAGAGGGAGCGCCGCGAAACTGGAAACAACTGCAACTAGCATCACAATAACGAGTGAAACTAGCGGCGATGCCGAGAACCTTGACAGGATAACTTTTGCAAGTAGCAGAAACCCAAAAATCAATAAAAGCATCAGAGTGAGCAAGTAAGTGCCCTCCACTGGATCCGTCAAGACCGCTAGGGATGGATAGCCAAGCAATATGTATAACAAGAAATAAAGTGGTAACGGAATCATGGAACCGATATCCACCAGCTTCGGAAGTGTTGCACTTCGCTCTCTAATTACCTGAGCTCCCGAAAGCTGCCTAGGGATTGTTCGGCTTAGCGCCAAGTCTCGGCTAAGAGGCCGAACCGTGTTTTCCACAAGCGCCATTAGGTTTGCAACCGCGCTTTTTAGATCAGCGGAATTCTTTGCCACAGACAAGTTCTTGTAGAGCCTGCGAAGTTGGGGCTTGAGCTGATTTTGAACCTTGTCTAAAAGTGCGTTTCTCAGCTGAGAGATCTGAGATTGGAGGGTGGTCTCCAAGAACTTAAGTTCCTGGCCTCGACTTTCCAGCTCTTTATTTAGATTGGCTTCTTTTCCAAAGCTAAGGACAATCAGTTGCATCGATGCAAAGGCCGCCACCACAAAAATCGGTGCGCTGAGTAGCCGGTAACTCAGCTCATCGACTGGAACAAAGCCGAGCTGGCTTCCAATTAGATAAACCATCAGCCCACGAATCAGTCCCGCAAGCGCAACTATCGCTAGCACCGCAAGCGGTCGAGACTTTTTCCAATTTCGTCTTCCGCTGATTCGAAAAAGAACCTCTAATAACGCGACAGTGAAAAGCCAGAACAAAAGTGCGAAGAGTAGCCAACCACTCAACGGTCCGCCCAAACGAATTTGCTCCAGGGTTATTGCTGAAAGCATGAAGGGGATACCGAGCAAAAGGTAGATTCGCCAGCTTGTTGCTCCTGGTGAACCAAAGTCGGTGATTAGTTCGCGGAGAGAGTTTTCGGGGGCGGAGTAAACCTTGTTCATTGACTCTTGCCGGAAATTTGGAAGTAGCGAGCGGCTGCCTCGACTCTTGGGTTACCGCCAGAATTTTGGTCAATCCCAAGAATGTCGAAGATGCGCGACACCATGGCCTCAACCGCTCTTACGGATGTGCCACGAGTCTTTGCGATTTGGTTATTGGTTGAACCTGTGGCGAGCAGTTGAAGTACTTCAAGTTGGCGCTTCGAGAGATTTAGATACGGGTTCTCAATTGAAATGTTGTGCTTGTAGGAATCAGGAACGTTTTCCTTTAGAACTGCTTCAAGGGCTTCAACCAATTCATCTCCGGAAAGAAGTTTCGACTTGTGAAGATAAGCGGCATTCTTTGGAAGCTTGGCTGCGTCTCGGTTTCCAAGCCTTGGGTCGGGGAGATTTGTGAGGAAGACCACTCCAATTTCTGGAATCTCGGTTTTCACAACATCAACTAAGTCAAAGCCATTCGGGCCAGGACCCAACTCAATGTCGACAATCATGGCATCGGGATCAACTTGCTTGCAGACCCGTCTTGCATCCGCAGCATTGGCCGCTGTGGTAACCGCGAAACCAGCAACCTCGAGGGCTCTTCCAATGAGGTCGCGAAGCAGTGGTTCGTTTTCAACGACCACTACCTGACGGTTATACATTTGCGCCTCCGAGCCTTAGAAAAACAGCCTAATTCCAAAGCGCTATTTCCACACCCAAAGGCCAAATCCGGCAAATGTCCTCGGCTGCGGCTTTACTTAGAGAGTGAAGAATCGCAATGGGCACTGGTCTTTTGACTCCAGGGATTTGATGCGCTCCAAGTGCTCTCACTGCACCAGGGTCTCGGTGGGCAGAGAGCTAGGGATAGCAGATCTCAAGGACCTGCTCGATCAGTTCTATGTGAAGCCTGACAACCTGGCCATTCGATATGGAATGAAGTTTGAGTCACAGCTTGAAGAACAGCTGGTCATAAACCTGGGCGATCTGGTTCAAGCCCCTAAAGAGCAATCCATGGAGCAAACCTTGGAACTTATGAGCCAAGGAGTGCCAGTCATATATCAGGGTGTGCTGAAAGGTGGTTCTGGGGCAATAGATTTTTCGGGTAGGCCAGATTTCCTGCTGAGAAATGACTATCGATTTGTTTTTACAGAGAGCGGCCTAACCGCAAAGCAGATTGACGGCTGGTCCGGGGGTTACACGGCCTGGGACGCGAAACTCTCCTCGACGCCGAAACCCGACTACCAAAATCAGGTAGGGCTTTACTGCGATGTTCTGAAGCAACTGGAGCTACTTGGAAGTGGGCCCTCCGGGTTGATTCTTGGAAGCAAAGAGATTGCTGAGTTTTCGAGTCAGGTGCTTATCGCACAGATGATTGAAGTTAGAAATCCATTTATTGCCACTTTAGAAAAGATCATCGATAAATCTCCCCAGCGCGCGGAGGATCTTGGAGAACTAGTTTGCGAAGCCAGTAGCTACTGTGAGTCGTGCGAGTACCCACTGCTGTGCGATGACCAGAGAAGAAAATCTCTGCACCTGCAACTTATTTTCAACATCACAAAACCACAGATTGAATCACTAATTCGGGCAGGGGTTAAGAACGTTGTCGACCTAGCGAAGTTCGAAGGGGAAACCGACAAGTTATCTGAATCTGTAATTGCAAAACTGAAAAGACAAGCTGGGTTGCAACTGCAAAACTATGAAACCGGCAAGCACACCTATGAAATTCTTGATAGCTCGGCGATCAGTTCATTGCCAAAGCAATCCAGCGCAGACATCTACTTCGATATGGAAGGGTTCGCCTTTTTTGAAGGTGGGCTCGAGTATCTTTTTGGCTGGATTGTGGGAGACCAAGAACCGAGATTCGAATATGAGTGGGCAGATGATAGGGCAGAGGAAAAAGTTGCGTTTGTGAACTTTGTGGCTTCGATGAGAGACCACCTGGCAAAGTATCCGGATGTCCACATTTATCACTACGCACACTATGAGCAGACCGCGCTAACGCGATTAGCACAGCGCCACGGTGTGATGCAGCGAGAAGTCGCCGAATTGATTGAGAGCGGAAAAATGATTGACCTGTTCAAGACGGTGAAAGCCGCTCTGGTTTTAGGTCAAGAGAGTTATTCGATTAAGAAACTCGAGAACTACTACTCCTTCAAGCGAGTCTCACAAGTCAAGGAAGCCACAGGTTCCATGGACTTTTATGACAGATATCGCGAGGCTTTAGTTCAGGACCAAAGCGAGGCAGAAATGCTGAAGCGCCAGGTGCTTGATTACAACCAAGATGATTGCCTTAGCACGCTGGCGCTTCTGCGCTGGCTTCGAAGCCTTACATAAATACTGCGGTGTCCAAAGCAATACCAGGACCCCAAGTGGTGGAGACGGATCCCTTTACTAGGTAGCGTCCCTTTGAGGTTGATGGCTTTAGACGGACAACTTCTTCCATTGCAGCGCGCAGGTTGTCTGCTAGCTGTGCCTCGGTGAAAGATGCCTTTCCAATAATGAAGTGAAGGTTTGACTGCTTGTCGATGCGGAACTCAATCTTTCCGCCCTTGATGTCAGTAACGGCCTTTGCAACATCCATGGTCACGGTTCCGGTCTTTGGGTTTGGCATTAGGTTACGAGGACCTAGCACCTTACCTAGACGACCGACCTTACCCATGAGGTCTGGGGTTGCAACTGCGGAGTCGAAGTCGGTCCAGCCGGCCTCAACCTTTGCGATTAGCTCATCGCCACCGACTTCGTCGGCTCCTGCTTCTCTCGCTGCATCTGCTGCTGCACCGTTTGCGAACACGATGACGCGAGCGACCTTACCGGTTCCGTGAGGCAAGGAAACTGTTCCACGAATCATCTGGTCAGCCTTGCGTGGGTCCACTCCCAACTTGAGTGCGACCTCAACGGTTGCGTTGGTCTTCTTTGAGCTGGTCTCTTTTGCAAGAACTACTGCCTCATCGACTGAGTACAGCTTGCCAGCTTCGATCTTTTCTGCGGCTTCTCTATAAGCCCTTGAGCGCTTTGCCATTCTGCTTTTCCTTATCTATAGGTCACAGTTGTGGTTTTTCGGACCAAGCGTTGGTCCTCCCACGACTTTTCTTTTTCTTTACTGCTCGACGGTAATACCCATTGAGCGGGCAGTACCAGCGATGATCTTTGCTGCTGCATCAACGTCGTTTGCGTTGAGGTCAGAAGCTTTCTGCTCTGCAATCTTGTAGAGCTGGTCCTTGGATAGCTTTGCAACCTTCACGGTGTGAGGGGTTGCGCTTCCCTTTGGAACTCCAGCAGCCTTCTTGATTAGCTCTGCAGCAGGTGGTGTCTTTAGGACGAAGGTGAACGAGCGGTCTTCGTAGACGGTGATTTCTACTGGAACGACGTTGCCCTTCTGGTCTGCGGTTGCGTTGTTATACGCGGTGCAGAACTCCATGATGTTCACACCGTGCTGACCTAGAGCAGGACCAATTGGAGGAGCTGGGTTAGCAGCGCCTGCCTGGATCTGAAGCTTGATCAGTCCGGTGACTTTCTTCTTCGGTGCCATTTGTTTTCCTTTAGTTGGTAGTTGAAACGCTTAGTTGAGTGGTCCGACCTGGTTGAATGCGAGCTCTACTGGAGTCTCACGCTCAAACAGCGAAACCAAAACTGTGACCTTGCCAGACTCTGGCTTGATCTCTGAAATTGTTCCTGGGAGTCCGGCGAATGAGCCGTCCTTGATCAGGATGCTCTCGCCAACCTTGAAGTCGATCTTGACTGGAATGCTCTTGCCCTTGGCCTTGCCTGGGGTTGCAGCCTTCGCGGTCTTGACTTCTTCGCTCTCCTCCGGAGTGAACAGTGGCTTGAGCATCTCAAACGCTTCTTGAGGGCGAAGCGGGGTTGGAAGCTGTGAATTGCCAACGAACCCGGTGACCGCTGGAGTGTGACGGACCAGTGACCAGCTATCTTCGTTCATTTCCATACGGACCAGAACGTAGCCAGGGATGCGAACCTTGGAAACTAGCTTGCGCTGACCGTTCTTGATCTCGATGGTTTCCTCCATCGGAACTTCAATCTGGTAGATATCGTCACCACCGGCTAGGGCTAGCTTTCTGGTTTCAATGTTTTGCTTTACGCGACGCTCGTAACCTGCGTAAGAGTGCACCACGTACCACTTGCCTGGCTGGTTTCTAAGTTCGAGGCGGAACTTACGGTAAGGGTCTTCTGCATCTTCCGAAGCTGAAGTGTCTTCCGCAATTGCCGCAGCGGTTGGCTCTTCGATCTGGAAGCCATCGAGTTCCTCGACTGCTTCTACTTCTGCTTCCACCAGATCAACGATGTCCAAGTCAACGTTTTCGTTGATTGAATCCTCTGCGATGGAGATTGGTTCGCTCTGAGTGTCTTCAGGCTGGTTTTCGGTGACGTCACTGAAATTTAGTTCTGACATTTTTAGTCCTTATCCTGCAAACACGAAGCTGACGACGTTGAAGAAGATCCAGTCGAGACCGGAAATGATTGCCATTACAACCGCAACGAATCCGAGAACAACACCGGTGTAGTTGAACAACTCTTTACGAGTTGGACTGGTTACCTTTGAAAGTTCCTGAACTACCTGACGAAGAAAAAGACGCGCTTTGCCAATTGGTGACTTAACCTTCGCACCATCAGCCTTGGCTTTTTCAACCAGGTCTTCAGAAGCCTTCTCGTTCTCTTCTGTCATTTCCTAACTTTCTTCCTTGTTTGCAGGGCGGACAGGACTCGAACCTGCAACCTGCGGTTTTGGAGACCGCTGCTCTACCAATTGAGCCACCGCCCTATTTAGTTGAACCTTCCGAATTCCAATTGCCAGAGGGCTTGGTTTCGACCGGCGAGCAAAAGGTCACACTTCTAGAGTGAAATCTAAGATTTGTGATTTTTGCCAGATTAGTTTTCGGCAGATGTCAACTTGCTAGAAGTTTAGGGGTCTAGAAAGCTTTTCGCAATGCCGGTTTGGCCTAGATGGTGGGGGTTTGGGCCAGTAATCTTGAGGCTATGTCCCTGCCACGTATTTCCTCCAGAATTGCCGCGATTGCCGAGTCCGCGACCCTCAAAGTAGACGCCAAGGCCAAGGCTTTGAAGGCTGAAGGCAAGCCTGTGATCTCCTACGCGGCTGGGGAGCCTGACTTTGCCACCCCCGGGCACATTGTTGAGGCGGCAATCAAGGCGGCCGCAGACCCCAAGAACCACCGCTACACCCAGGCCATTGGGCTCCCTGAACTTCGCGAAGCGATTGCAGAAAAGACCAAACACGACAGCGGAACACCTGTGACTGCCGGCCAGGTCGTGGTTACCAATGGTGGAAAGCAGGCCGTCTACCAGGCATTTGCTGTCCTAGTGGGCCGCGGTGACGAGGTCATCGTGCCCTCCCCCTATTGGACCACCTATCCCGAGGCCATCAAGTTGGCCGGCGGAACCATGGTCGAGGTGTTTGCAGGGGCTGACCAGGACTACAAGGTGACCGTTGACCAACTGGAGGCTGCCTACACCTCGAAGACCAAAGTGCTTTTGATGTGTTCGCCATCGAACCCAACCGGCTCGGTCTATACCAAGGAAGAGATCGAGGCCATCGGGCGCTGGGTTGAGTCAAAGCCAGGTCTATGGGTTATCAGCGACGAGATTTACCAAAACCTCACCTATGACGGTCTGAAGGCATACTCGCTCACCGAACTGGTTCCAGAAATCACCGACCGCACCATCATGGTAAACGGAGTTGCAAAGACCTATGCGATGACTGGTTGGCGCCTGGGTTGGATGGTGGGTCCTCAGGATGCCATGAAGGCGGCTGCAAACTTGCAGTCACATTTGACTTCGAATGTTTCCAACATTTCTCAGGTTGCTGGAATCGCGGCACTAACCGGCGATCAAGAGCCGGTTGCACAGATGCTCGCCGCATTTGATCGCAGAAGAAAAGTTGCTGTTGCCGAGATGAATAAAGTGAACGGTTTTGTGACTCCAACCCCCAAGGGTGCTTTCTACGTCTATACAGACGTTAAGGGTCTACTCGGAAAAACTTGGGGTGGCAAGGAAATTCACACTTCGCTAGAGCTAGCAGATTTTATTTTGGAGACTGCGGAAGTTGCTGTGGTTCCAGGTGAAGCATTCGGTCCCTCTGGTTACATCAGAATGAGCTACGCACTAGGTGATGACCAGCTACTCGAGGGAATCCAGAGACTGCAAAAACTATTTGCTTAAAAACCAATCAGGTTTGGTTCCGGAACTAGATTTACTCCCCAAGTTGCCGCGACCCGCTCCTGAATGTATCGAGCAAGTTCAATGATTTCCTGACCTGTTGCACCACCGCGATTCGTAATCGCCAACGCGTGCTTATTTGAAACCGCAGCTTTAGAGCCTGCGAGTTTGAACCCCGTTGGAATTCCTGAATTTTCAATTAACCAGCCTGCCGAGAGTTTTACGTTGCCGGTTCCATCTTTCATGTCCCACTTGAGCATCTCGATTGGAAACTCGAGTGATTTGCTTTGAGAAACTACCGGGTTCGTGAAGAACGATCCGCAAGAGACGCTGTCGGGGTCTGAATCTGAAACGACCATTCCCTTAGAGCTTCTAAGTTCAATGACGGTGTCTCTGACCTGCTGCAGCGGAAGCTGAGAGCCATATGGTTTGTCTAGGTGGTTGGTGATCTGACCAGAAGCCATTGGCACACTTAGGCCTCCAAGATCTTGAAGCTCAAATTCCACCCAACCAATTACGCCTTCAAGGCCGTGCTTTAGTTTGCTGTCGCGATAGGAAAAACCCAACTCCGAATTGGAAAGAATTCTTACCTCGTGCGTCTCTTTATCTAAAAACTCAATTCGGGTAATGGTCTCTGAAACTTCTTGACCATAGGCACCAACATTTTGAACCGGTGTTGCACCAACAGATCCCGGAATGCCGCTCATTGCTTCAATCCCCGCGTAACCCTTGGCTACGCAATAGGCAACAAACTCATCCCAGTTCTCGCCAGCTTGCACTTTGAGTAAGACCTTGTCGTCTTGTCTGGTTTCCTCAATGCCACGATTACTGACCAGTAGAACGTTTAGATTCTCAACATCGTCACTGAAAACAGTGTTGCTTCCTCCACCCAAAACAAAACAAGGTTCGTCACTAAGCCAAAGTTGCTTGGCAGTCTCATAAAGCTCTTGGGTGGTTGTCGCGCTGAAGATTTTCTTTGGCTTGCCCCCGACTCGCATGGTTGTGAGTTCAGCTAGAGACTTACTTAGTTCCGAGGTCAAAACTGCACCCAAACTTGAGCCTTGCCCAAAACCGTTTGCTCGGCGCAAATTGCAGTCAGGTCAACTCTTGCCCTGCTACTTTCTTGATCAATAGCAGCAATAGTTGCAGTTACTGAAACCACAGCAGGTGAATTTGCTGGAACAACCACGGGCTTGGTGAAGCGAACTCCGTAATCCACAATTCGAGCCGAGTCTTTGATCCACTCGACAACGGGCTGAACCGAAAGTCCCATGGTGAGCATTCCATGTGCAAGAACACCGGGTAAGCCAACCGCTAGCGCAATGTCATCACGGTAATGAATCGGATTAAAGTCTCCCGATGCGCCGGCATAACGAACCAGGGAATCACGGTTCAACTGATAGGTCTTCTCGGCAACCACCTGGCCGATTTGCAAATCTGAAAGCTGCATCACTCGCCCCTCACCACAAGAGTCGAGATTGCGGTGCAAACCAATTGATTTGAGGCGTCAAATATCTCTGTCTCGAAGGTAACCATGTGGTTTCCAGCAAGTGTCTTTACGCTCGCCACCGAAAGTTCGCTTGTCAGTAGGTCTCCAGCGAGCACAGGTCTTTGATAAACAAATCTTTGTTCCCCGTGCACCACTCTCGAGAAATCAAGTTGAGCATCGGGGTCATTGATTACCAATGCCAGAGACTGCTCTTGGATGACTACTGGAAAAGTTGGAGGAGCTACAAGATCAGAATGCCCCAGAGACTTGGCAACCTCGAGATCTAGGCTTTCTGGAGAGGCATAGACCGCGCGGCCGAATTCCCTGACTTTCTCCCTGCCAACGAGGTATGGAGAGGTACGCGGATAGCGCTTTCCTTGAATCTCGGGATTGACCATGGGTAAAGGCTATTGGATTTGGTAGCTGAGGCGGGGCACGATCCCGCGACCTCACGATTATGAGTCGTGCGCTCTAACCAACTGAGCTACTCAGCCTCGATTTGCAGCGAGTGGACCCACTGTAGATCGAGCCCCGAGACAGGATTGAACTGTCGACCCCTTCCTTACCATGGAAGTGCTCTACCACTGAGCTATCGGGGCAATGCGCCAAAGGGCAACCGGGCAAGATTAGCACTACCCAACTGGGCTAGGCAAACGCCAAATCTGCAAGTCCAGGGCCTTTGCCTCGAGGATGAGCTGGTCTCCAGAGCGCTTTATTTGCCCTCCGCCAAAGAGATTCTCGGCCTTCCTAGTGTCAGAAACAGAGTCGACCGGGAATTGGATTCGACCACTGTTGCCTCGGGTGGCGAGCACAAGAATGGTCTCTGTTTTTATCTCTCTGGCATATACCAAGGCTTCATCAGATGCATATATCCAGCGCAACGAACCCTGCTTCAAAGCCTTGGATGCCTTTCTAATTCGGCCAAGCTGGGCGTAAACCTCAAGCATCGAGGAATCGAACTTTCGTTCGCCGTTCCACGGAATTGGCGTTCTAGAACTTTCCCCGTTGTATCCATCGAGGCCAAATTCGTCCCCGGCGAAAATGAGAGGAATTCCGGGGAAAGTGAATTGCATTCCAGCTGCAACTTTCTGTGCGCCGGGAATTGCAAATGTCTTGAATCTGCCGGTGTCATGGGTATCAAGCGCATTTAGATTGTTTGCACGCATATGCCATGGGAATGTTCCCGCAAACCTAGCGTGAAGCTCAGTGAAGTCTTTGGCTGAAATGCCTCTACGACCTAGTCCAACCTGGCTTTCGTCCCTAGTCTCCTTGGGATTCCAAAGCCAACGCCAGAGCGGACGAGTGAAATTTGCATATGTCATCGCGCCCATATACCCATCCCCTGAAAAGAGATGCGCAGCGTCCGATGTTGCCTCTCCAATTAGGAATGCATCTGGGTTGGCATCCTGAACAGTTTTTCTAATTATCTGACCGACTTCTTTATTCATGTTGTCGCCGTGAATCCATCCGGTCATGTTTGCAACATCAATACGCCAACCGTCAAGTTCATAAGGCTTTTGAAGCCACTTAGCAACTACAGATTTTCTGCCTTCGATAAACCTTTTTCGCAGCTCTTTTGAATTCCAATTTAGTTTCGGTAGCGAGGGAACACCCCACCAGCTTTCATACTTTTTGTTGCCCTCCGAGAAGTAATAGAACTCGCTCTCTTTGGCTGAGGGATTTTTGTAAGCCTTCAAGAACCATTCGTGTGCGTTTCCCGAGTGATTAGCTGTCAGATCGCCCATCACTTTGATGCCAAGGGTATGACATTTCTTCACCAACGCAATCAGGGCTTCGTCCCCCCCTAGCAATGGATCAACTTCATGGAAGTTCTTCGAGTCATAACGATGGTTTGATTGCGCTGGAAATATTGGAGTCATGTAAAGCACGTTTGCGCCGATTTTCTTCAAATGGTCCAAGTGCTCGGCTGCTCCCAGAAGGTCTCCGCCAAAGAATTGCTCGGAAACGCCAGGCCCTGTCCCTTGGACTTCAGCGTCCCATGTTTTGGCTATCGCCCAATCTGGAGTCCGGTGTCTGGCTGCATCACTGCTCTTGGCAAAACGGTCTGGAAAAATCTGATACATCACAGCATTCGTCGTCCACTTCGGAGCATTGCTATAAACATTGATATTGAAATCGTCGCGGTCAGGTTGATCAAGTTCGTGTAGACCAGTGGCGTTGTACCAGTAACAGGGGCCCCCGGTGAGTTCAATAAAGAACCGGTAATGAACATCAGGGTTGTGCATTACAACAATGCCCTCGTACCAGGTCCACTTTCCCTTTTTCACGGAAGAAACAAAAGGCTTCGAGAAAAAAGCTTCGCCAGAATCGCTGTTGCGAAGTAGTACCCGCTTTACACTGCCGAGGCTCGCGTGGATTCTGATTTTGACTTTGACTTTTTCGCCCAGCGCAGGTCTTTGATTTGCGACATACAGAGGTGAGCCATCATGGTGGGGAAGCAGCGCCATGCTTGCCAAATTTAACCCTTCACAGATCCAGCAGTTAATCCCGCAACGATGTACTTCTGTAGCGACAAGAAAATAACAACGATTGGAATTGAAGCAATTATGGAACCTGCAGCAAAAGCTCCCCAGTTTGTAGAGAATTGCCCACCAATAAATTGCTGAAGACCAACGGCAACTGTTCTGGTTTCCATTTCAACCAAGAAAAGCCTGGCCAAGATGTACTCATTGAAAGTTCCTATGAAGGTCAGCAGCGTAACAACGGCCAAAACTGGTGCTGCAAGTGGAATAAAGATCTGCCAATAAATCTGCATGGGAGATGCGCCGTCGATTTTGGCCGCCTCATCAAGTTCCAACGGAATCGAGTCAACGAATCCCTTCAGCAGCCAGATGTTTACTCCCATGGAACCACCGAGGTACACGAGCATCAAACCAGCTTGCGTTCCAAGTCCAATCTCAGGAGCGAAATTGTAAACGCGCTCCATAATCACAAATACAGCAGCCAGCGCAAGAATGGCGGGGAACATCTGTACCAACAACAGAGTTTGCAAACCCAGCTTTTTACCTTTGAATCTCAGGCGGCTAAATGCAAAGGCTGATGCCGCTCCGATAACCACAGAAACGATTGATACGAGTCCGGCGATGTAAAGGGAATTCCACATCCAGGTCATAAATGGAATTGTGGGATCGGTGAAAAGTTGCGTGTAGTTGATAAATGAGATCTCGTTGGGCACGAAGGACGTAACCTGCAGGCTTCCGGTTGGATTCAAAGAAGAAATCACAACCATATAAATTGGGAAAAGGGCAAATCCAACAGCGCCCAGGGCAACTGCGTGGCGCCACAAGTTATCTCTCAGCCACTTGGTCATACGAACTCATCCAATACTTTTGATTTCTTGACGCCATATAGAGAAATCGCAGCGACAATTACAAAGATGACTACTGATATAGCGCTTGCGAGCCCTAAATCTTGAACATTCGAACCGAATGCAATTTGGTAGGTGTAACTAATCAGGATGTCCGTGGCACCGGCTATCTCACCGTCAAGGGTTGCTCTAGGTCCACCCCCGGTAAGCAAATAAATCAGGTTGAAATTATTGAAATTGAATGCAAACGAGGCGATAAGTAAAGGAGTCAGAATCTTGAGGAGCAGAGGTAGCGTAATCTGCCAAAAAATCTGCCTGGGGCTCGCTCCATCGATGGCAGCAGCCTCGGAGTAATCAGCAGGGATTGCCTGCAATGAGCCGCTGGAGACCAAATAGAAGTATGGGAACCCAAGCCACAGGTTGACAACAATCACTGCCGCCCTGGCAAAGTTTGGATCCAAGAACCAGGCAATTTGCTGCCCAAGCAGAGCGTTAATAGCACCGAACTCGGTATTAAACATTCCGGCCCAGACCAAAATGCTCATGATGCTCGGGATTGCATAAGGAAGTATGAGGATTATTCGATAAATGCGTCTGCCTCGAATTGCCTTATTCAGAGCGAGGGCCAAAAGTAATCCGAATGCGAATTGGGTCAGCACAGTCAAAAATGCAAATGTGACCGTCCAGATAAATACCCCAACTAGAGGTTCTCTAACCTTTGGGTCTGAAAACAGTTTGGCGTAGTTCTCAAACCAGATTGGCGCGCGCCAGCCAGGGATCAGGACATCTTCGGAATTATTTATGTTGGCGTAATTACCCCGCCCGTTATCTTTGTAAACATCGCCTGTTTGAATGTTCGTCAAAGAGTCACTAGCAGCGTCGTACTCTAAGACCTGGGTGTACAGCGAGGCTACTTCAAATCCTTCAAGAACTAAGTAGTAGCTGTCCTCCGAATAAAAACGAAGGCTTGATAATTCTGAATCCATAGCAGCTAACTCATCAGGAGGAAGAGCTTCAAATCCTGGTGCGGATACTGCGACTTCGAACTCATTTAGTTCAACATCTGTGCTTGCAATTTCTACCTTGGAATCACTATCAGATATGAAGTAGGTGCCGGCCAAGTAGTCCGTGGCGAGAAGAGCTAACTCTCCGTTTTCCAAGCGTCCGACAGTTACGTCGTATGTGGTCATTGATTCGTCTTGGACAACGCCAAGAGCTTGTACTCTTTCGAGTGCCTCAGGCTTGGAAATATAGTTTCCGGTTCGATACTGGAAACTGGACATAACAATGGTGTACAGGATTGGTACAACCACAAAACCAATTAGAAAAATGATTCCGGGCAAAAAGAATTTCAGAGGTACCGAGACATTAGTGAAATAAACCCAAGCAATTGCAATCATGCTTAGGGCAAGAAACGCAGCAATTGCAATTTCGCCCGCTGTGAATGCGCTGATTGCCAGTAACCCAAGAATTGCGAGAGCTATCGAAACGAAGATTACTTTCGCAATTACCGCTAGGGGTCTTCCGCTAACTAGATTCATGTGTTTTCCAAGAAGTGTTTTGGTGTGCTGCCGTTTATAGACAGCACACCAAAACAACTAGCCCTTTACTTTAGAGACTTGCTGCCTTCGGCAACGTTCTTCTTGAATAGGGTGTTCAGCTTCTTGGTTTCTGCTGCGACATCCTTACCTTCAGTTAGAACTGCAGTCCAGTAAGCAGGTAGTGCGTCCCAGTAGTTCTTTCCTCCGGCTGAGTTTCCAAGGATGTCACCGATCTGTGGCATTCCTGCCTGGTTACCGGTCCTGGAGAATGCCTTAGCTCCGTCTGATACGGCGCCAGAAGCGGCCTTGTGGGCTGGTGGACGCTGCTCGTGACGTGCGTACAAGACGACACCAGTTGCAGAGCCAAAGAAGTTGTTCAAGAACGACTTCGCACCAGTGGCATTGCCATTAGTTTCTGCATAGGTGGTCAGCATTGCGCCAGAAACGCTGGCAAATGACTTACCAAATGTTGTCTTGGTCATGCCTGGTACGGAGACAAGGTTGTTCATGTTGAAGCCCTTGGCTACGTAGTCCTTCCACTCCCAGTTACCAATCACAGCGTAAGGAACCTTGCCAGCCAGGAAGTTGTCTTTGCAGCCAGTGTCGCTAGCTGGGAAGAATCCAGTTGACTTGCCCTTGCTGTCTAGTAGGTACTTCTTGACGTTTGCTGTCATCGCAGTCACGTCGATTGGATCCTTGGTTGTTAGAACTGCACCCTTTGAGTCAGTTGCATAAGGTGCTCCGCCAAGTGCATTAAGAACTCCAATTGCACCAAAGGACATTCCACCACCCGCTACACAGAGACCCGCACTTAGCTTCTTTGAGGTCTTGTTCTTGGTGTAGAAGTCAACCATCTCAGCAAATGTTGCTGGCTTCTTGCCGCCAGTTAGTTTGGTATTTACCAACATTGCGGTGTTGTTCATGGAAATTGGAATACCGTAAAGCTTTCCTTGGTAGCTAAGGTCAGTAAGCGCTCCTGCGGTGTAATTCGCGCGCACAGACGCTGGAAGGGTGAGAGGGGCAACCTTGCCATTCTTCACACCGGTAGCTACCCAGTCATTTGCACCAATTACTACGTCAGGGCCAGTGTTTGCTGTCGCCTTGTCTAGCGCCTCTTTTAGAGCGTCGAAGCTTGAGTAAGAAACAACCTTGATCTTGTATCCAGTTGCCCACTCGCCTTCGGTTTGGTCAGCAAGACTTCCAAGTGCCTTGGAAAGAGCTGGACCACGGGTCTCATCCGCCCATACGGTGATGACTTTGTCTTCAGCCATTGCTGGAGTTGCGCCAAGCAATGATGAGGCAACAACACCTAAAGCAGCTGCGAGACTAACTATCTTCTTTGAATTCATTAGTTCTCCATGTTTGATTTATGCGTCCATTTGTAGGAGCGCCTCTAAAAGATAAACCAGCAATATATGTAAAAAATATGTAAATTGTCCTCTTTGATAACGAAATTATTAAGTTATTCGCGGGCCTTGAATATTCGATTCCCTAGGCGGAAAACGTTTACAAATTTCATCGATTTACAGAACAAGGCGTAACAAAAGGTTCTATTCTTTTGCGCATGTCTGAAATTTTTACAGCTAACCCAGTAAAGGGCCACGAGTGGTGGCGTTCCGCAGTTATTTACCAGATTTACCCTCGTTCCTTTGCGGATGGCAATGGCGATGGTATGGGCGACCTCAAGGGAATCACTGAAAGACTCCCGAAGCTCAAAGAGCTTGGAGTAGACGCTGTCTGGTGTTCGCCTTTTTTCAAGTCCCCACAGAAGGACGCGGGCTACGACGTTGCCGACTACCGTGACATTGACCCGCTTTTTGGAACTCTCGCTGATTTTGACAAGATGATTGAGGTTGGAAATGAACTGGGCATCAGAGTCATTGTTGACCTTGTCCCGAACCACACTTCAAGTGAACACGTTTGGTTCCAAGCCGCACTCAAAGCAGCTCCAGGATCTGCGGAACGTAACCGCTACATCTTCCGTGATGGCAAGGGACCAAATGGAGACCTGCCACCTAACAACTGGCCATCAGTTTTCGGTGGCAATGCATGGAGCAGAGTAACTGAAGCTGACGGTAATCCTGGTCAGTGGTACCTACACATCTTCGACTCGTCACAACCAGATTTGAACTGGGAGAACCCGGAGGTTCTAAAAGAGTTTGATTCGATTCTGCGCTTCTGGTTGGACCGCGGAGCAGCTGGTTTCCGAATCGACGTGGCTCACGGAATGGTGAAGGAAAAAGGTCTTCCGGACATCGACAACGCAACCACCACCATGACCGGCGAATCTGGAGATACTCCAAAGGATCGCGTGAAGCCACACCCACACTGGGGCCTCGAGGGCGTTCACGAAATTAACCGTCGTTGGAGAAAAGTTCTTGACGAATATCAAGACCGTGCAATGTGTGGCGAAGCTTGGGTGCTTCCATTAAGTCGCATGGCCACTTGGGTACGCTCCGATGAGTATCACCAGACATTTAACTTTGGATACTTAGAAACTCCTTGGAAACGTGAAGACCTGAAGAAGGTCATTGACGAATCCCTTAAAGAATTCGGAGCGGTTGGTGCCCCTTCCACTTGGGTGCTTTCAAACCACGATGTGATTCGCCACGCAACTCGCATGGCCTACGACAAGATTCCGAAGCAGGGTGACGGAATTGGGCCTGACTACCCACAGCCAGACACCGCGAGAGGTTTGCGCAAAGCCCGCGCTGCGAGCGCATTCATGCTGGGATTACCAGGTGGCGCATACATCTACCAAGGTGAAGAGCTAGGTTTACCCGAGCACACGACCTTGGAAGGTGAGTACCGCCAAGACCCAACCTACTTCCGCACAAAGGGCGAGCGAGTTGGGCGAGATGGTTGCCGTGTTCCCATTCCTTGGGAAGCGCACAAGCCAGCATTCGGCTTCTCGGAATCCGGCAAGTCTTGGCTGCCTCAGCCAGGTGACTACAAAACTTACGCAAGAGATCTGCAGGAGGGCGTTCCTGGTTCTACTCTCGAGCTTTACAAGCGCCTATTGAAAGTCCGCAAGCACTATGCGATGGGCCACGGAAGTTTTGAGTGGGCACCAGAGCAAGCTGGTGATTCATCTCTAGCGTTTGTAAACAACGGCGTTCTCGTTATTGCAAACTTCGACGGGTCACCAATTTCATTGCCTGCAGGAGAAGTTCTGGTAACGACGCAGCATGATCTGACTGCCGAGGGAATGCTTGAGCACGACCAGGTTGCTTGGATAAAGATTTAGTTTGAGAACGGTGGAGCAAAAAACCGCAAGTGATTGGTGGCGCTCCGCTGTTATCTACCAAATCTATCCTCGTTCTTTTTATGACAGTAACGGTGATGGGATTGGTGACCTAAGAGGCATCATTTCAAAACTTGAAAAGCTGGTTGAACTCGGCATTGATGCCATCTGGCTATCACCCTTCTATCGCTCTCCTCAAAAAGACGGCGGATATGACGTTTCCAACTACGTTGATGTTGATTCAATTTTTGGAACACTCAGTGATTTTGATGAATTGGTTGCAAAATCACACGCTCTTGGTTTACGCGTAATTATCGACCTGGTACCTAATCATTGCTCAAGTGACCACCCATGGTTTCAGGCAGCTGTAAATTCATCAGAAAATTCTGATGCACGCAAGTATTTTCATTTCAAAAACGGTAGGGGTGAAAAAGGTGAGTTGCCACCAAACAATTGGCAGTCAATGTTTGGGGGTCCAGCTTGGACGAGAATAAAGAACTCTGACGGCAGTTTGGGCCAGTGGTATCTGCATTTATTTGATTCCTCGCAACCGGACTTGAATTGGGAAAATCCAAAAGTTCGCCAAGAGTTTGAATCAATACTTCGCTTTTGGCTAGATCGAGGAGTGGATGGTTTTCGGGTTGACCAGCCCCACGCGATGGCCAAAGCAAAGGGCTTGCCAGACCACCCTTATGCGGATGAAGCTGGAGCAGGTTTCATTGAAGGTCGGGAAGCTCCGCCAATGTGGTTCCAAGATTCAGTGCACGAGATCTTCAGAGACTGGAGACGAATTCTTGATAGTTATCCGGGTCAGCGGGCAATGTGCGGAGAGGCTTATGTTCTCCCGCTTTCTCTTATGGCGCTATGGGTGAGAAGCGATGAATTCCACCAGACCTTTAATTTTCGGTTTTTGGACGCTGACTGGGAAAAACAAAAACTCAGGGCGGCCATTGATGAATCCTTCGAAGCATTTGGAAGGGTAGGTGCACCTTCGACTTGGGTGCTAAACAACCACGACGTCATGCGCCACGCCTCTAGATTCGGCGGTGAATACGGTCGGGCAACGGCTTCGGATGGTGTGGGTCCAGATGGGCCTCAACCAGACAATTCTTTAGGACTCAGGAGGGCAAGGGCTGCCACCCTATTCATGCTTGCTCTTCCAGGTTCCAGCTACTTATATCAGGGCGAAGAGCTTGGTCTTCCTGAACACACCACCCTTGAATCTAAATACCGCCAAGACCCAACCTTCTTTAGAACTAAAGGTGGACGGGTGGGACGCGATGGTTGTCGCGTTCCGATTCCCTGGTTGAAAAATCAACCAGCGTTTGGTTTCAGTTCAAACGGAAAGTCCTGGCTGCCCCAACCAAAGACCTTCGCTGATCACTCAAGAGACATTCAAGAAAAAGATGACGACTCGACCTTGAATCTCTACAAAGCAGCGCTCAGAATTCGATCAAGTATGAATCTTGGAAGCGGAGAGTTTGCCTGGTTTGATGACCTGGAGAACTCTAACGAAGTGCTCGCCTATAGAAACGGTGAACTACTTGTTGTCCACAATTTCGGAATTATTGATCTACCTGTCCCCTATGGTTATGAGGTTTTGTTAGCCAGTGAAGGTAAGAATAAAAAGTGTTTGGGCGCCAACCAAACATTGTGGTTGACGCCCAGGGTTAGGTAAAAAGGGGGAACCTAACCAAACTTAGGTGCCGTGAGTTTCTTTCTTGGCCACCAGAATTTATCTCCAGACATAAATGCCAGAGCGGGAACAATAACAGTTCTAACCAGCAAGGTGTCTAATAGCACACCGATACAAACGATGATTCCAATTTGGTAGAGCGCAATTAGCGGAAGAACTCCAAGAACCGCGAATACTGCAGCGAGCAAGATACCTGCGCTGGTAATCACTCCACCAGTTGCAGAGAGTGCCTTGATCATTCCTTGCTTGGTTCCTAACTTGACAGCCTCCTCTTGGGCTCTGGACACAAGGAAGATGTTGTAGTCCACACCAAGTGCGACCAGGAACAGGAAGGAGAACAAGAACACGCTGAGATCCAGTGCAGGTAGTCCAAGCAGATTCTCGAAGATCAACCAGCTGGCACCAATCGAAGCAAAGAACGAGCCCACAACAGTGGCAAGTAGCAACACCGGCGCGAGGAAAGCGCGCAGCAGAAGCACCAGCACAATGAACACCAGAATCAGAATCAGTGGGATCACTAACAACTGGTCATTTTCGTATGCGGTTTTGACATCCAACGATTCCGCGTCAAGACCACCGACAAGTGCTTCTGCTCCTTCAACGGTTGCAAGTTCCGCTCTGAGTTCACGAATCGAGTCATACGCTTCTTCAGAACCAGCCTCTGCATCCAAGATGACGTCGATCCGAGTGATTTCTCCATCACTGTCACCGGCGGTAACCGTGTCAACACCAGAAACTGCTTCGGCCTTAGCTATGACCTCTTCGACCTTCTCATTATTTGCGATGACAATCGTGGGCGTTGTGGCGCCAGCAGGGAATGCCTCTGCCAAAACTTCCTGACCAAACACTGCTTCGGGCTTTACTCGGAATTGCTCAGTGCTAGCTAGGCCAACCTTTACTCCTGATGCACCAAATGCCAGACCTGCGAGCACAATTACGCCCAACACTGACACGATAACTGGCCGGCGGGAAACGCCCTTACCGAGCTTGCCCCACAGTCCGCTCTCGGACTTGTTCACTCCACCAAATTTTGGCACGAACGGCCAGAACAGTCCGCGCCCAAACACTACGAGGGCGGCTGGAAGAACTACGAGGGCGGCAATCATCGCAATCACAATTCCGGTTGCACAAACCAATCCAAGGGAGCGGTTTCCGCCAAGCTCAGCAAGTGTCAAAGTGAGAAGCGCAAGAGTGACTGTTGAACCGGAAGCGATGATTGCTGGACCTGCTCCTCGCAGCGCCTGAGCCATTGCAACGTGACGGTCTTCGTTCAGAAGTAGTTCTTCTCGATAGCGAGCAATTAACAACAGTGCATAGTTGGTTCCGGCACCAAATACCAAAACAGACAGAATGCCAGTTACCGAGCCATCCGGGACAATCCCAAAGAAGTTAGCAACCTGTCTTCCAAGTTGACCTGCCATGCCATCAGCAGTTCCAACCACAAGGAGCGGAACCAACCAAAGAACTGGTGAGCGGTAGGTAACTAGAAGCAAGATTGCGACAACTGCGACCGTTGAAAGCAAAAGCGTGAAATCCGCACCTGCGAAGACACCATTGAGATCTGCCTGGAAACCATCCGGTCCGGTGAGGTATGCCTCAAGTCCGGCAGGCATGTCTTCTTTCGCAATCGCACGCATTTCGGCGACACGTTCGGATACAACCTCTGTCAAATCTGTCTGGTCTAGCGGGACAGTAATTACAGCTGTTGTGCCATCTTCAGAAATCTGGGCTGGTGGGACAAACGGCTCACCATTGAGTTCCGCATTTGTGAATTCCAAAAACTTTTCGTTGGCTCCACCCGCTGGCATTTGAATCATTGGATCAAATTCACCCTGCAACCACTTGAGTTGCTCTTCGGTGAACTCCGAATCTGAGGCGTAGACGATGACCGCTGCGGTGTTGTCTGCTCCCGGCAGGTTCTCAAGTGCCTTGGAAACTAGACCTGTCTCACTGGTTTCGGAAAGACCATTAGTGGGGCTAGTCTCAGTCTCTGCTGCCCTCAGTGGCCCAAAGGCCAGTAGGGCGAAAATTAACCCGATTAGAAGGGTGACCCAGGCGCTCTTTCGCCCGGTAATGAAGTTGATTAGTGCTCCCACGATTTCTCCAGTCGTCTCTGGTGAGTTCAACCAGTCGAACAGACTCAAATTCCCCAGATCGGAGGCAAATTAGCCAAAACGGGACGATTTGGGCGGGCTTGCGAGGAAATGCTAGTTCTCTAAGGTCTTTCCAGTAGCCGCATGGGCTGCGGCCATGGCCCGCTTGCCGGCAGGGACGGTAATCGCAATCAGCGCAATAACCACGGTGGCGGCACCGGTAACAATCAGCAAAAGCTCTACTGAAACCACATCAGCTAGAGGCCCCAGAGCGGCCATGCCCAGAGGCATGGCAACAGACATAACAATTCCGACAAATCCGAAGACTCGACCCTGCCTCTCAGGCTCAACCGTTTCTTGGAGCAGTGTCATTGCAGATGTTGAGAAGGCTGGGACCGCGAGTCCAATAAAGAAGAACAAGCTAAAGAACAAAATCAGATTGGTCGTGAAACCCATCGCAATCGCCAAAAGTCCAAAAATTATGGATGTTCCGATGATTGCCCAAATCCGATTGAGTTTGGCGGCCAAAATTGCCATTAACGCTCCACCAGCAACCATTCCAATACCGAATGAAAGCTCGAGAACTGTCAGCATCCAAACCTCCGAACCGAATGTTCTAACCAACATCAATGGAGAAAGATTTGATGGTGCGACAATTAGCAAGAACACAATTCCGAAAATAGCCATGACCCAACGAACTAATTCGTGGCTGAATATGTAACTAATTCCATCCTTCAAGTCTGTGAAGTAACTCGGTTTGTCTGCATCTAGCGCTCTTGCAAGAGTGGGAACAGAAACAAGGGCAAGCAAAGAAAGCCCAATTACGGCAGTCACAAAATCTATAAAGAAAATTGCAACGATGGACATATTTGCATAGACGGCAGCTGCTGCTATTGGTGCAAGCAGTCCAAGTGAAGATTGGATGCTGCTGTTTATTCCATTGATTTGCATAAGTTTTTCGTTTGGAACAATCTGTGGTAGCAGCGCAGAAATGGCCGGCATCTGAACACCAGCACCAACTGACCTCACGGCCATAACCAGATAGATCAACCAAAGATCATCCACACCCGAAAGCATCAGCAGTGCAAGTCCAAGGGTTGCAATTGCGATCGCTGAATCGGAGACGATGATCATCATCTTGCGATTTACTCGGTCAGCCCAAACCCCTGCAAAGATCGAGACAATCGCTTGAGGCAAGAAGCCAAAGATAGCTGCGAGAGCTAGCACCAAACCAGATTTAGTCGTGAGGGTTAAGTGCCACATGATTGCGTACTGGACCAGGTAGGAACCAAATGTGGTAATTGTCTGGCCAACAAGAAAAATTGAAACCTGACGCTTCCAGCGGGTCAAGATGTCTTGCCCCTCGCCCTTCGGGTCTCTCTCGGTTGATTCTTGAACTGTGGTCACTTAGTGCCTGCCTGACTTGGAAAGATAAGAAAATCCCACCAGCTCAAAGCTGGCGGGATCTCCCGATGTGGCTAGTGAGGGATTCGAACCCCCGAAGGCTGAGCCGGCTGATTTACAGTCAGATCCCTTTGGCCGCTTGGGTAACTAGCCGAGCACTTTGGGTGCAAGGGTCAAGGATAGTGGATTTCGGGCTTTCCCGACTAGCCAAGAGGGACTGTAAAGATTTACAGTTCTCTAATGGTTGGAATTATTGAGGTCGCCCAGCACGCTGGGGTTTCCATTGCGACAGTTTCCAGAGCGCTCAATGAAAAATCCCACGTCTCTTCCAAGGCTAAGGAAAAAGTTCTCAAAGCTGCTGCCGAATTAGGCTACGTCCCCTCTTCTTCCGCCTACACACTTGCTACCGGCAGAACCAAGAACATCGGACTGGTGACTCCATACGTTGATCGCTGGTTTTTCGCAAATGTGATTGATGGGGCTGTCAATGAGCTCACAGATCATGGATATGACGTCTCTCTTTACAATCTTTCCGGTGGTGCTGACCAACGGAAGAAGATTTTTACAGACCGTCTGCTTAGAAAACGAGTCGATGGTGTTCTGACAATTGCCCTAAAACCAACTGATGCTGAGCTTTCAAATTTGTTTGCAGTTCAAAAACCAGTGGTTTGCATTGGCGGTCAAATTACTGGTTTGCGCACACTGGCTGTAAATGACAAAGAAATTGGAAAAACAGCCACCGAATACTTGATTAAGCACGGGCACAAAAAGATTGCAATGATTTCTGGTAACCCTGGAACGGAAATGGATTTTCATCAGCCGTATTTGCGCAGGACTGGTTTCCAGGATGCGATGCGCGCCGCCGGTTTAGAAGTTAAGCCCAATTGGTTGTTGGGGGCGGATTTCAACGTGGAGACTGCCTACTCGGCAGCTATGTCGATGCTGGAACATCAAAAGGAACGACCCACGGCAATATTCTGCGCATCCGATGAGATGGCCTTCGGTGCTCTTCTAGCAGCTAGAAAGCTCGGTATCGCAGTGCCGCAAGATTTGAGCATCATCGGAGTGGATGGTCATGAGCTGGGAGAGTTCTACGGACTAACAACGGTAAGTCAAAGCCCAAAGCGTCAGGGAGCAAAGGCCGCTGACATGCTCATTGAACAGCTTGAAAACAAAGAGGATCGCAAGAAGCGCCACAAGGATCTGTTCGAACTGCCATTTGAACTCATCGAACGAGGTTCCGTAGCAAAACTGTCGAAGTAGCTAAACTCTCAGCCATGGCAGATTCCTCTTTTGACATCGTTTCCAAAGTCGACGAACAAGAAGCAGACAATGCTCTTAATCAGGCGGCAAAGGAAATTGAGCAGCGCTATGACTTCAAGGGCACCGATGCCTCCATTGAATGGAGTGGCGACAAAATTCTGATGAAGGCCAACGCTGAAGACCGAGTCAAGGCTATCCTGGACGTATTCGAGTCCAAACTCATCAAGCGCGGCATCTCGCTCAAGAGCTTGGATGCCGGAAAGCCCTTCCCATCAGGCAAGGAATACCGCATCGAAGCCAAGCTAAAAGATGGCATTGACCAAGAGAACGCCAAAAAAGTGACCAAGATCATCCGTGACGAGGGCCCAAAGAGCGTGAAGACTCAGATCCAGGGCGACGAAGTTCGAGTGTTTTCCAAGAGTAGAGACGACCTACAAGATGTGATTGCGCTGCTAAAGGGCAAGGACCTTCCGGTCGACCTGCAGTTCACTAACTACCGTTAGCCAAGGGCTA
>JACCDM010723160.1_pt1 | contig 25372 bp, 25 predicted proteins | sample 7445851 | NCBI WGS metagenome assembly JACCDM01 (sample SAMN15323438, study PRJNA562643) | freshwater metagenome | isolation source: river surface water | place: USA:Blue River Watershed | collected 2017-08-16
AGTCGTCACGAACACTTAGCACACGGGAAATTGAATCTGGATGATCTAAACATTTCACAGCAAAGTAGATTGCGTTTTTATCATATGACATGGCAATCAAGGTGTTTTTGTGTGCAGCTTGTCCCGGAAAAGGTTTTACCTGAATAAATTGTTCAGTGGTCCAATTTGCTACTTTCCAAACTGATTCCTCAAATTTTCCATCTAAAATGATTTTTTCATCCGTCCTTTTAGCAATTAAATTATGCTGACCGCAGGTATTACTAGTAAAAATGAATAGTAAACTGAAAGAAAAAAATAATCGTAGCGCCAAGGACATGTAACTTTAAACCGCAAAGTTACCTAAAGGTTTACTTTTTTCGCAACAACATGAAGGCAATTTTCATAACGCTCAAACGTAACCCAACACTTCTTCTTGATTTTCAGTTCATAAAGTATTTTGGAAAGCGTTTCTTGTAAAAATTGTTTATCACAAGAAGTCACGCTCGAATTCTTAACGATTTTAAATCTAGAAAATGAAAAGTCCATGCTGTTTCCATTTAAATGCGGACTCCGTTGAATAGAATTTATATTCTTTTTTCCGAGACGTTTCACACTATGTGTGGTTCGTGTAAGCGATGTAACAATGAACTTGCTTCCTCTCAGGGGTGTGTTTTCTAGTTCTTTCTCAAAGCGAACTCCAATTTCTTTAAGCAAGCGATTTGCATATGGAACAAGAAGGGGATATGAAAATGTAAAATCATCAAGTGTATATCCAACGTTGGGTTTTACCTTTTGTAATTTCCCTTTTCGTCGATAAGAATTCAGTTGATTGTAATTCGAACAAGGTTTAATTCCTGAACGAGAAGAAGTTTTTAGGTAGTCTTTTACTTTGTTTTTTAACAGGAAACTGTATTGATTTGTAGAGAAGTTATTTACGCACTCCTCTTTTTTTACTGCGGCTGAATTGGTTTCAGATTTCTTTGTGGAAGCAAATGTATTCAATACTTCACCTTTTATTCCAGAGGTAAAAAGAAGTAAAGGAACGAATGCTATGATATATAGTTTGTCTTTCATGGTCTTTAAAAATAAAAGAAATAAGCACACTCGTGATGATTTACTTAACTTTGTTATCAAATGAGTACTTTTGATAAACTTAAAGAACAGCTTTTGTTACAAGAATGGCCTAATGTGTATTTGTTCAAATTCATTGCGCCTAACGAAAACGAAAAGATTGCTAAAGTAAGTTGTTTGTTCGATGAAAATAGTACATTAACTATGCATCCATCAAGTAACGGAAATTACATGAGCATCACGGTAAAAGAAGTTATGATGTCGGTAGATGATATTATTAAAATTTACGAAAAAGCAGCAGAAATTAAAGGAGTTATTGCACTATGACACAGAAAGTAATTGAAATATTATTTATTACGTTTGGAATATTGATGATTATCGTAATTTACAGGTTGATATTACGTCGTTTAAGTAAAGGAAGGGTAATTCATAGCGACTTTTGCACTTTGTATAGTTTGGAGAAAAGTCCAGTGGAAGAAACGGTTGAATTCTATTTCACAACACCAGTAGCTCAGCACATTAGATTCTGCATTTGGAATCAACATGATGAATGCACCGAATTAAAAAATGAAGAGATGGCAGAAGGTGGACACATCGTACGTTTTGATACCAGAACTTTAGAAAACGGAATTTATACATTCGGTATTATTACCGACCAACAAAAAACTATTAAAAAGTTTGAAATTCGAAATTAAGACTCTTTGTCTTTTCTGATCTTAATTCGCTTGCGCTTTTTAGAAATTTTATACCTTCTTTTCGCAAAATCATCTGATGGAATTTGTGGTTTTGAAAAACGAACAACCACTCCCACATTCGTTTGAAGGTAAGCCAAATTAATAATGTTTTTTGAGGCAGGTAGTTTAAGCATTGTTTGAGCTTGAATACCAAAATTGTTAGAAACCCACAAATTAACTCCTACACCAGCATTCGCAGTTAGTCCAAAAGTTTTGTGAACATTAATACCACCGCCCATCAACACATAAGGATCTATTAATCCAGATCCCAAACTTTGCCCAAAAGAATACCTCGAAGAAATGTCCAAATTAAAACGCATTAGGCTATCGTATCGGTAAGTAGTGTCGGATTCTTTAACTGGATAAAGAGTGGATGATTCAAAAACCAAAGCTCCCTCAATACTCCAAGGTTCGTATAAGTGTCGATCGAAAAAAATTCTACCTGCTGGACCACTATTTTGGAAAGGACCTACATAATTTTTGTTGAATACATAACCAGAGGTTAACCAAGAAGCACCGAACATGTAGTCGTATTTGTCTTTATTGGTTAAATTCTTCTCTGGTTGAGCAAATAAAGAAATGCTAAAAAAGAAACTAAAACAAAAAATAACTTTTCTTAATGTCATGCCGCAACTTGATGATGCGAAGTTAAACAAATTTATTTCTGTCAAAATCAATGTTAAAAACTAATTAAAAATAATAATTCAACGCAATCTTTGGTTTCAGTTACGTGTTAATCATTAATTTTGAATGCATGGCAAAACAGACCGTACATAGGCTTAAGTTTGAAACTGAAGAAGAAGGAAATATTCTGGGAATTTCTTCTGGATTTGCCGATTACAGAATGGCTTGGGAACTCAACAACAAGTTAGACTTACAACTCATGCTCAGTGATCAAACGATTGAGGTTTTTGATAAAAAATCTGCTGTTAACAACGCGTTTCGTTTACACCATTGTTTTGTGGAAGAAACTCACACGAATTATTACCTCATACGAAATAAACAACATCATGCTTTGATGGTTTCAGAAAGACCACAGATAGATTATTATCTCTTCATCAAGGAATTACACGTTATTGAAATAGAAGAAATTCTATCAAAATTGCGTTCAATTAATGGAATTTCTGCTGTGTTTGATTTTTCAAATGAATACTTTGAAGCTACCGATTACCTTACTTTTTAAAATAGACACTCGAAAAATATGAAAAAAACAAAAATTGTAGCAACACTTGGACCGTCCTCTTCATCAAAGGAGGTATTACGTGATATGATACTTGCTGGGTTGAATGTGTGTAGAATAAACTTTTCTCATGGATCTTATGATGATCATGCCGCAGTCGTTAAGACTATTAGAGAATTAAACGAGGAATTGAATACCACAGTTGCTATTCTTGCGGATCTTCAAGGCCCTAAAATCCGCACCAATGAAATGGAAGAGGGGACTGTTTTGGAAGTTGGTGCCGAGGTAATTATTCAAGTGGAGAAAATTATTGGTAACAGTAACCGTTTTTCTATAAATTATCCCCTATTACCAAAAGAAGCCAAAAGTGGCGAGCGCATTCTTCTCGACGATGGAAAATTGGTTTTGGAGGTAAAGAGTAGTAATGGTAGTACTGAATTAACTTGCAGTGTTATTCAAGGAGGAATACTTTCATCTAAAAAAGGAGTAAATTTTCCGAACACTAAAATATCCTTACCATCGCTTACCGAGAAAGATCAGTTGGATTTGGAATTTGCATTAGAACAAGATGTTGATTGGGTCGGGTTGTCATTTGTGAGATCTGCACGCGATATTATTGAATTGAAACACAGAATTTCGTCCAGAGGACATCACGCAAAAGTTATCGCTAAAATTGAAAAACCGGAAGCTTTAGAGAATATTGATGATATTATTAGTGAAACAGATGGTATAATGGTTGCTCGTGGTGACCTCGGTGTAGAAATTCCCTATCAAAACGTTCCATTGATTCAAAAAATGCTCATTGAAAAAGGCATACGTCACGCAAAGCCTGTCATTGTTGCAACACAAATGATGGAAACGATGATTTCTAGCATGACACCGACGCGCGCAGAAGTAAACGATGTGGCAAATGCTGTGTTAGATGGAACGGATGCTGTTATGCTATCGGGAGAAACGTCTGTAGGTAAATATCCTGTCGAAGTCATTAAAACTATGAGTAATATCATTCATGAAATGGAAAATTTTGAAGGAATTTATAACAAAGAAGAACTTCCAGACCGTAACCAAAATCGGTTCATTTCAGATTCCATTTGTTTCAATGCGTGTCGATTGTCACAACGCGTAGAAGCCAAAGCTATTATTACCATGTCTTTTTCCGGTTATACGGCTTACAAAATAGCATCACAGCGTCCAAATACCGATATTTTTGTATTTACTAGTAACAAAAAAATCATGGCACAATTAAACCTAGTTTGGGGAGTAAAGGCCTTCTTCTACAATAAACGAATTTCTACGGACCACACGATTGCAGATATTAAATACATCATGAAGTCAGAGGGTTACCTAAATATTGGAGATTTGGTTATTAATATTGCATCTATTCCATTGGAAGATTTAGGAAGTTCCAATATGTTGAAATTAAGTTACGTAGACTAATCGAATTCTCGTTAAAAATTAGTACCTTAAGGGTAAAAGAAGAATAATGGAGAAAATTTGGGAAGTGAAGGGGGAGAATATTGATTCTTCGGAGGTTGACTATTTGTGCAACCGTTTCAAAATTGAAAAAACAATTGCAAAACTTTTATGGCAAAGAGGACTAAGAAAAGAGGAAGAAGTTCTTAAGTTTTTCAATCCGTCCTTACAAGACTTGCACGATCCATTCATGTTGACAGATATGGGTGAAGCCGTTGAGCTGTTAGTAAATACAATGGCTAAAGGTGAGAAAATCATGTTATTTGGCGATTATGATGTCGATGGAACCACAGCTGTAGCTACAATGTTCCTGGGAATTAAGGAACTTCACCAAAATTTAATTTATTACATCCCAGACCGCTACACAGAAGGTTATGGACTAAGTATTCAGGGAATAGACCTTGCCAAATCACAGAATTGCACGCTTATTATCACCTTAGATTGCGGTGTGAAAGCAGTTGATAAAATTGCTTATGCACGAAACCTAGGGTTGAATGTGATTGTTTGTGACCACCACGAACCAGGCGAGGAGCTACCGAATGCGCTTATTTTAGATCCTAAAAGAAAAGATTGTAACTATCCGTTTAAAGAACTTTCGGGTTGTGGAGTTGGATTTAAATTACTGCAAGCGCTGTACAAAAAGAAAGGGTTACCAGACAATCATTTGTTCGATTTACTCGACTTTCTGGCGATAAGTATTGGGGCAGATATTGTTTCAGTTACTGGGGAAAATAGAATTTTAGCTTTCCACGGTTTGAAAAAGTTGAACACTAACCCGCGATTATTTGTAAGAAAGATTGCCGAACTGTCCTCCAGAAAGTTGCCTTTTACCTTAACAGATGTCGTATTTATATTGGCGCCAAGAATTAATGCAGCAGGGAGAATTAGATCGGGAATGCATGCGGTCAATATGATGCTTTCAAATGATAGTCAGGAAATTAACACTTTAACCGAGGCGATTAATAACGACAATAAAATTCGACGGGAATTTGATGAACAAATTACGAACGAAGCACTCGATCAAATTGATGCTGATATAGAATTCAAAGGCAAAAAATCAACAATTGTATATAATCCTACATGGCATAAAGGTGTTGTTGGTATTGTGGCTTCGCGTTTAATTGAAACACATTACCGTCCTACCATAGTACTTACTAAATCAAATAACCTGATAACCGGTTCCGCGCGAAGTATAAATCACTTCAATCTCTATGAAGCCTTAGAGGCTTGCAAAGATATGCTAGAACAATTTGGAGGTCATGAGCATGCAGCTGGCCTAACCTTAAAAGAAGAAAATTTAACTGAGTTTTGTGAACGTTTCGATCGTTTTGTACAAGAAAATCTCTCAGATTCCAATATGATTCCGGAACAAACAATTGATATGGAAATTGATCTGGCAGATATTTATTGCCATCAACCCACAACTAAAATTCCACGATTGAAGAAAGCAATTGATGCGTTTGAACCTTTCGGTCCAGGAAACATGAAGCCAGTTTTTCGAACACAAAATTTGTATACAATTGACTCTAGGGTACTCAAAGAAAAACACCTGAAGCTGAAAGTTCGACAACCGCAAAGTAATTTCACGTTTGATGCCATTGGCTTCGGTTTTTCTTCAAAAGAATTAGAAGTTGCCAGTGGACTTCCTTTTGAAATGGCATATACGCTAGAAATTAATGAGTTTAATGGTAAAACAAATGTTCAATTAAACATTAAAGATTTACGCGCTATGTGTTAGCATATTCATTACTTTTGAAGTTATGTTTACAGGAATAATCGAAGGAATTGGTGAGGTTGTCAGGGTACAACATGAAGTGAGCAACGTTCATTTTGAAATATTCAGCCCTTTTACTCATGAATTGAAAATTGACCAAAGTGTTGCTCATAATGGTTGTTGTTTGACAGTTGTTAAATTATCAGACACTTCCTACACCGTAACGGCAATTAAAGAAACATTGGATAAAACAAATTTACGCTATTGGAAACCGGGAACTCAAGTGAACCTAGAACGGTGCATGCAGCTGAATGGAAGACTAGATGGGCACATTGTACAAGGACATGTGGATACTGTTGCAGAATGCGCCGAAATCATCGACCAAAATGGTAGTTGGAAATATAAATTTACCTATTCCGGGGATTTCATTACTGTCGAGAAAGGTTCAATTACAGTAAATGGTACGAGTCTCACCGTAGTAGATTCAGAAAAAAACTCGTTTTCGGTTTGTATAATTCCTTACACGTTCGAAAATACAAATTTCAAACAGCTTAACATCGGAGATAAAGTGAATATTGAATTCGATGTGATTGGAAAATATGTTCAAAAACTACTCGAACTAAATCAATAAAAATTCAACGTTATATTTTGAGTCACAGTGCTTGAATTTGGAATATTGAATTTTGATTGTGTCCAATTCGGTGGCCCAAAACTGCCCATGGCATTATTCGAAAACGCAAAGCCTTCAGTTGGAATATTCAACCAATTTTGATCAATTTGTTGATTGTCATTTTCGTCATGGAAAATGGCAAATGCATAATCTCCAGGAACAATGCTATCCAAGGTAATGGTCATATTTGGCCCCGTACAAACTAGGAAAAGCTCAGCCAAGGCTTGATTAGGATCATTAAAACTACTCGAGCTATTGTAAAGTGCAAAATTTACCTTTCCATTTGTATTTTGCATACCACTCAAATTTATTACTAAAGTTGATAACGTATCTAATGTCGTAATTCCTCCGCCTGTGGTATCCTGAGGATTTGGTATGGGGTCAGGTTGAGGTTCAATATTCTTTTTCTTACAAGATAAAATGCTTATCAGCACGACTAAAGAAAATAGAAAAAGGCTTGTTTTTTTTCGCATGAGTATAAATATACGAATAAAACAAGCCTTAAAATAAATTGTTCGTTAATTTTAATGCAAAAAAATTATTTTGCCTCGTTGAATTTCTTTTCTACCACATTCCAATCAATAACTTCAAAAAAAGCTTGAATGTAATCAGGTCTTCTGTTTTGATAGTTTAAGTAATAGGCATGTTCCCATACATCTAATCCTAAAATTGGTGTCCCTTGACATCCTTCACCCATTAACGGATTATCTTGATTCGCTGTTGAACAAACTTCAAGCGTACCGTTACTCACACACAACCAAGCCCAACCTGATCCGAAACGTGTGGTAGCAGCAGCAGCAAACTTTTCTTTAAACGATTCGAATGAACCAAAGGTAGTGTCAATCGCTACAGCTAAGTTTCCAATTGGAGTACCTCCACCATTTGGGCTCATAATTTCCCAAAACAAATTATGGTTCCAAAAACCACCACCGTTGTTACGAACAGCAGGCTTGTCTTTACAATTTTGAAGAATGTGTAAAATCGATTGCCCTTCTAATTCAGTTCCAGCAATTGCGTTGTTCAAATTAGTCGTGTAAGCTTGATGATGCTTAGAATAGTGTATTTCCATGGTGCGCGCATCGATGTGCGGTTCAAGCGCATCATAGGCGTAAGTTAATTTTGGTAATTCGAAAGCCATAATAATAAAATTTAAAGTGTAAAGTTAATCATACACAACAAACAAAAGGATAAAGCTTTATGTTTTTTATCCAACACATTTTCTAAGTACCTTTACCATATGAATAACGAAAGACCACTTTCTGATTGGATTCCAATGTCTCTCAAAGAAGCAGAAAAAAGAGGTTGGGAAGAGTTTGACGTTATTCTCATTTCTGGAGATGCCTATGTCGATCATCCGGCGTTCGGAACAGCTGTAGTGGCTAGGATTATTGAAGACGAAGGATTGAAAATTGGCATTGTTGCTCAACCAAACTGGAAAGACGATTTAAGAGACTTTAAAAAGCTTGGTAAACCAAAACTATTTTTTGGAGTAACTGCGGGATGCATGGATTCCATGGTAAATCACTACACCGCGAATAAAAGATTAAGGTCAACTGATGCATACACTCCTGGCGGTCAAGCTGGGTTTAGACCTGATTACGCTACTACTGTCTATTCGAATATTTTAAAAGAACTTTATCCAGATGTACCTGTACTTTTGGGAGGAATAGAAGCTTCTTTAAGAAGGGTAACACATTACGATTATTGGAAGGATGCCTTGATGCCTTCAATTTTGGTTGATTCAAAAGCGGATGCACTCGTTTATGGAATGGGTGAGCAACCCCTTAGAGCCTTTTTACAGATGTTGAAAAAAGGTATTCCTTTTCATCATGCAAAAACGCTAAATCAAATTGCTTTTATCCAAGACGAGAGTATACCTTTACCAAAAAATAAGCAATGGGAAACAGTTGAACTTTCCTCACATGAGAAATGTCTTACCGATAAAATTGCCTATGCGGCGAATTTTAAAATTGTTGAAGTTGAATCTAATAAGTGGGAAGCAAATCGAATCATTCAGAAGGTAGGTGACAAGGTATTGGTGATAAATCCACCTTACAAGACGATGACGGAAAATGAAATTGATAAATCATTTGATTTACCTTATACGCGTCTGCCGCATCCAAAATATAAAAAACGTGGCTCTATTCCAGCCTATGAAATGATTAAATTCTCCATCAATATGCACCGTGGCTGTTTTGGTGGATGTAGTTTTTGTACGATTTCAGCACATCAGGGAAAATTTATTGCCTCAAGAAGCGAAAAATCTATTCTTAAAGAGGTCGAAGCCGTGATTGAACACCCTGAGTTTAAAGGTTACATTTCTGATTTAGGCGGACCTTCAGCCAACATGTACAAGATGAAAGGTAAAGATGAAGCCATTTGTGCACGCTGTACCTCGCCAAGCTGTATTCATCCCGTCATTTGTAATAATTTAGACACATCTCACAAACCTTTAACAGAGCTTTACAGAAAAGTAGATGCACATCCAAAGGTGAAAAAAGCCTTCGTTGGTTCCGGAATTAGGTACGATTTACTAGTTGACGACTTCAATAAAAATAACGAGGATGGAAATCACGACGAATACATTGAGCAAGTCGTTACACGGCATGTCAGTGGTAGATTGAAAGTCGCACCTGAACACACTGCTGATGCTACGTTGCGAATAATGCGAAAACCTTCGTTTAAGTATTTTCATAAGTTTAAGGAGAAATACGATAAAATTTCAGAGAAGCATCATTTGAAACAACAATTGATTCCTTACTTTATTTCTTCGCATCCCGGGTGTGAAGAGACAGATATGGCAGAATTAGCGGCAGAAACGAAAGATATGGGCTTTCAATTAGAACAAGTGCAAGATTTCACACCAACCCCTATGACAGTTGCGGAGGTTATCTATTATTCTGGAGTTCATCCGTATACATTGAAGCCAGTTAAAACACCAAAAACAAAAGAAGAAAAACTAAATCAAAATAGATTTTTCTTTTGGTATAAACGCGAAAATCAGCAATGGATAAAACAACGATTGGAAAAAGCAAAAAGACCTGATTTATCTACAAAATTGCTGGGTGAAAACACCGATAAAAAGCCGATACCAACTTGGCTTGAAAAAAGAAGGGGTAAATAAAAAAAGCGGGTTTCCCCGCTTTGTTAAAGATTTGCGATTACAACTTCTTATTGAAGTTCGCAATCAACAGTTACTCCCAATGCACTTGCGTCACCATTGTCACAGTCAACTTTAGCATCCGATTTAGTCATGTCTGAAATCGTTCTAGATTCAGATCCACCAATCGAAGAAGTACATGTACATGTCCAGTCTTTTTTACATGAAGCCAAGGCTAACAGACCAACACATAAAATCATTAATTTTTTCATAATCGTTTTTTTTCAAAAATAATCATTTATTTCAAAAGTTGTTTAGCTATTTGCACCGCATTTGTAGCTGCACCTTTTCTAAGGTTATCTGCTACAATCCAAAGGTTTAATGTATTCGGTTGACTTTCGTCTCTTCTGATTCTTCCAACAAAAACATCATCTTTCCCTTCGGCGTATCTTGGCATCGGGTATGTATATGTATCCAAATTATCCTGAATCGTAATACCTAATGTATTGTTAAGAATAGAACGTACTTCCGAAAGATCAAAATCACTTTCAAGCTCGATGTTTACTGCTTCAGAATGACCTCCAACAACAGGAACGCGAACCGCTGTGGCCGTGACATTTATTTTCGGATCAAGAATTTTCTTCGTCTCGTTAGTTAATTTCATTTCCTCCTTCGTATAGCCATTTTCGGTAAAAACATCACATTGCGGAATACAATTTTTATCGATTGGATATTTATAAGCCATTTCGCCAGAAATTTCATGTCGCTCATTGTCCATTTGCTGAACAGCTTTAACACCAGTACCTGTGATGGATTGATAGGTGGAAACAACCACGCGTTTTACTCCGTACTTTTTGTGCAGCGGCGCAAGAACCATTACCAATTGAATCGTGCTACAATTTGGATTTGCAATTATTTTGTCTTCTTTCGTTAAAAGATTCCCGTTAATTTCAGGAACAATTAATTTCTTTGTTGGATCCATTCGCCACGCAGACGAATTGTCGATAACAGTGGTGCCAACCTCCGCAAATTTTGGAGCCCATTGAAGAGAAGTTTCCCCTCCAGCTGAAAAAATTGCAATATCTGGGCGCATTTCCACCGCTGTTTGCAATCCAACTACTTTGAAGTTCAAACCGCCAAATTCAATATCCTTTCCAACTGATTTTTCCGATGCAACAGGAATTAATTCTGTTACTGGGAAATTTTGCTCTTTTAAAACTTGCAACATAACGTTTCCAACCATTCCTGTTGCTCCAACCACTGCCACTTTCATATTTAATAGTATGATAAAGTTATAAATGTAAAATATCGATTGTAAAATTAATATATTTGGTCTTGCATGAAATTCGGCGCAACTTTTTTATTGATCTTTTGGTTTTTGGTTTCGTTTACTGCTTACGGACAGGTTACAGATGATTTCTCTGATGGTGACTTTACAACTAATCCAACGTGGAGTGGAACTGAAAGTGAATTTATTATTAATTCAAACCAGCAATTACAATTAAATAGTTCAATATTAATTAGTTCTTCTTTATCCGTACAACATAATTTAACGTCTATAGATAATAAAGAGTGGCGTATTTGGGTTAAACAATCGTTTGCTGGTTCATCTGCAAATTATGGAAGAATTTATCTAACATCAGATAACCAGTCTGTTGCGCTTTGTCAAAATGGCTATTATTTACAAATGGGTGAAGCTAATTCTACAGATGCAATAAGATTATTTCGACTTTTCAATGGCACATCAACGGAGATATGTTCTGGTCCAATAGGACAAATTACAAGTGGAATAAATGCTTCATTAAGAGTAAAAAGAAATTCATTTGGTGACTGGTTTTTATATGCTGATTTTTCTGGAGGAGCCAATTATATACTGCTAGGTTCGGGGAATGATGCAACTAATCTTATTGGAGTCACTTTTGGAATAAACTGTGTTTACACCTCAAGCAACGCCAACAAATTCTTTTACGACGACATTTACATTGGAAATGAAATTATAGATAACCAACCACCCGTTTTAACTTCGGCAACTGCAGTTTCTTCTACTCAAGTGGATGTCTTATTTAACGAATCGCTTGACCCAACGAGTGCCCAAAATGTGTTGAATTATTCGTTAAATCCACCTGTTTCTATTGCATCGGCTGTGATTGATCCATTGAATACAGCTTTGGTGCATGTATCTACTTCAACTGCATTCACAAACGGGACAACATACACATTAACTACAACTAACATTTCAGACATCTCATCAAATGTTACCGGAAATCAATCGACTACTTTTCAATACCTAGTGGCTGATTCTGTTGTTGATGGTGACGTAATTATCAACGAGTTTTTTCCTGACCCAACGCCTGTAATTGGTCTTCCTGAAGTTGAGTTCGTTGAAATATATAATAAGAGTAACAAGATTTTTAATTTGACCGGATGGAAAATTGGTGATGCATCTTCAGATGGAACGATTGCAAATGCATGGTTATTTCCCGGAGAGTACAAAGTTTTGACGGCAACTGCGAATATTCCTTTATTTACATCAACTTCCGCGGTTGGGGTAACGAGTTTTCCAAGCTTAAATAACGCGGGTGACGATGTGGTATTGAAGGATAATTACGGTCAAATCATTGATAAATTGTCCTATACTGATACTTGGTACAAAGATGAAATCAAGAAAAGTGGAGGATACTCCCTTGAGCTAATAAACCCAAACGATCCTTGTTCAGACGATGACAATTGGATTGCTTCAACTTGGATTTTAGGTGGAACACCGGGAAGTGTGAATTCTGTTTACAGCGTTATTCCTGATACAATCGCACCGTCGATTTCCATGGCTTTGGCTTTGGCTCCAAATTTCTTAGAATTGCAATTCGATGAAGGAATGGATTCCACTTCTCTAGCGAACGCCCTGCTTTCGTTTAATCCCAATCTAACCATTCAAAATAAGTTTATTCAAGGAAGTCATCCAAAAGTTATGACATTGCAATTCAACGAAAATCTTGTTGGATCACAACTGTACTCCTTTACCTTAGGTCCTATTTCAGATTGTTGGATGAATTCAACCGAGCGCAATGGAACATTCATTTTACCTGAAACAGCCCAAAAAGGCGATGTGATCATCAACGAAATCCTTCAAAACCCATTAACCGGTGGACAAGATTGGATTGAGTTATATAATAAATCTGACAAAGTAATCAACCTAAAAGATTGGCAATTTGCAAATTTTGACAACGACACCCTTGATAATTTCAAAACTATTGCAGATAATTATTTGCTCCAACCGAATGATTATGTGGTACTAGGAAAAGACTCAAGTTTTGTAAAACAAAATTACCCTTTTGCGGTGCTAGGAAAATTTTTATTCAGCGAATTACCAAGTTACAACAACGATTCTGGAACGGTTTATTTGATCTATAATGCTGAAATTATTGACAAAGTTTCCTACCTCGATGAATGGCATTTCGATTTATTGGACAATACAGATGGGGTTTCACTTGAGCGAATTGATCCAAATGGTTTGTCAGATAGCGAATTCAATTGGCATTCCGCTGCGGAAGATTATGGATTTGGAACGCCTGGTAGAAAGAATTCTCAATTTTTACCTGCTGTTTCAAATGGAAATTTGACCTTGACCAATGAAGTCTTTTCACCCGATAACGATGGCTTCGAGGATATTTTGCAAATATCCTATACGCTTTCGGAACCGGGAATGCTTGCAAAGGCACAGATGTTTGACGAACGGGGGCGCATAGTCAAAACTATTTTTTCGAACGAATACCTCGGAACCGAAGGTGTGTTTTATTGGGATGGAACTACAGAGAATCAAGCAAAAGCAAGTATAGGAATTTATATCTTGCGTTTCGAAGTGTTTTCAACATCGGGAGGTGTATTTTTCGTAGCAAAAAAAGCCGTTACCTTGGCAGGTAAACTTTAATTTTGTTAAAATTCTGATTTATGAAAAAGTTATCCCTAATAACATTAATGTTTTTGGCTGTTTCAACGTGTTCTTGGTCACAGCAATACAAAACAGCCGTAGGAATAAAAGGTGGTTACCCCTCTCTCGGTGGCCTAGACATTAAACACTTTTTGAGACCAGGTTTTGCGGTTGAAGGAACTATTGGAGGCTTTTCAAATACATTGTTAATTTCTGCCTTAGCTGAAGTTCAAAAATCATTGCCTGAACCTACTGGGTTAGATTGGTATGCGGGAGTTGGTCCAACTTTAGGAGTAACTTCCGGAACCTATATTTTATCTGTAAATGGAGTTGTTGGAGTGGATTATACGTTTCAAGATTTTCCGTTAAATTTATCCTTAGATACTGGGCCGGTTCTTTCACTAAGTCCAATTGGTTTCGGATGGGGCGGAGGCTTAGCTATCCGATATGCCTTCAAATAAAGAAAAAATATCACCGGGTTCAAGAAATTGGATAGCCAAATATTTTGAGCTAGAAGAGAACGGAATCATTACGCTTTTACTAGATGAATCTAATGATGAGTTGGAAGAATTAGTAGAATTAATTTCATCAAAAACCGGTTTGGTTTTCGGAGTTGCTAATTCTTTTATTTTCTCAAATGAACTTGAAAGGGACCATTACACGCAAGACGAAGCATTAAAATTACTTTTATTTGAGGCCTTAATGCTCGCCTATCTTCAGAAAAGTGGAAAGAACTTTAGTAAAGAAGCATTCATTCAAACGCTCTGTCAGTTTTATAAAATTTGGAAAGAAGAAAGATGGGTGGATAAATGGTTGAAAGGAGACCAAATTCATGAATTGGAAAAAACACTTGCAAATCGCGTAAAAGTAAATACCTCTATTTTTGGCTCGAATTATTGGATCAATCATTTATCGAATGCATTAACTTTTATTGATGTTCTGTTGTTTATTGAATTCCTAGATGAAAGCACTATTTCCTTTGATGAAAAGCGCAATAATTATGCTTTTTCGGTTCTCAAGGGCGCAGTAGCGGCAGCATTGGCGGATGAACTAATTGAACCGAAAGAACAACGAATAATTGATCACCTTTTAGCCTCGGCTGATTTGCCACGTCACTTTCAACTTGAACTCGAAAACTACATGAATAAAACTCATGAGTTATCTGCAATTTCATTTGAAAATAAGCAGTTGGCAAAAATCACCTATAAATTGGCATTATTTATAACGGAGGGTACGCATGCTACAACTGAACAAGAAGAATTCAGGTTGCAAAAATTGGGAGAACAGTTTGGGCTAAATACAATTGAGATTGAGGAATGTAGATTAATTTGCGATGCCTTTATTTTTGATCAAAGCGTTCAACTCAATCAAATAAAAGAAGACAATCAGGTAAAGGTAGTTTACAAGGGATTCTCCAAACGTTGGATTAGAATTTTAGGAAGAAATAAAGATAAATTCATAAATGAACTAAAGGAGAGTAAAGAACTTATAGCGTTGATTAAAAAATCCACGCAACAAGATCTTTCCAAGGAAGAGAAAGAAAAGGTAAAAACACAATTTATGGATGTTCTAAAGTCAGTTCCCTCGATAGGAATATTTTTATTGCCAGGAGGAGCAATTTTACTTCCCTTAATACTCAAAATAGTCCCAGATTTATTGCCATCCGCTTTTAAAGAAAACGAAATAAAGAAAAAATGAAATGTACCATACACGTTTACTTGCTTAATGAATTATTTTCTCAGAAAATTGCCGACGAGAGCAATCAAGGTGAAGAAAGCGCTGACAACAAAAAGTATATTTGGGAAGATGAATTAGTCATAAACAATTCGGTATCGAAAATGGAGGAAATTCAAAACTCTGTATACGAGCTAAGAGGAATCTTGCCAAATGGAAATGAATTTTCCGAAAGCGTTGAGGCAATGCGGATTGTTACGTTAAAATCTGAAGATGCTCCGGATTGTCAAGTTGGTGTATCTGAGTCCATTTTAGATCGATTGGAGATTAAGACCAACAGAAACGATACAAGGCTCTGTTTTTATATCAAAGACAATGAACCCTTAGCTAATCCTATTCCGGGAATTTATATTGCTAGTAAAGAATTTCCAAAAAGTTTGATACAATAATGTTGCGCATTAAAAATATCCATTTGACTTATGACAGGCCTATTTTGCGAAATGTCAATTTAAGTGTAAAGCGTGGAGAGCTTTTAGGATTGGTCGGAAAAAGTGGTGCGGGAAAATCATCTTTATTAAAAATAATGGCAGGAATTCTTGCTCCAAATGAAGGTTCCTTGACATGGAATGGAGAGGAAATGCCAATATCGAGCGAATTATTGATACCAGGTTATAAGAACATCTCGATTGTCAACCAAGATTTTAAATTAGATAACTACCACACGACTGAAGAAAATATCAGAGAATCCATTCTCGGTTATCCTTTTGACAAACGTGAAAAGAGAATTAAAGAATTAATAAAATTACTTCAATTACAACACGTGGCTCAAACAAAAGCGTCATTATTGTCAGGAGGAGAAAAACAACGTCTTGCGATTGCTCGAGCTATTGCACATGCTCCCGATGTACTTCTTCTCGACGAACCATTTGGCCATTTAGATACGATTTTAAAACAAAGACTCGCGGAGGTAATAATGAAATTGAAATTTCGAGAAAACTTGGCAATTATTTTAGTCTCTCACGATCCGCAGGACATTCTTGGCCTTTGCGACAACGTAACTTTCTTAAGAAAGGGTAAATTATCAAAAAACAGAAAACCACATGAGATTTATTATCAGTTGAAAAATAAGGAAATTGCCAAATTATTTGGACCTGTGAATGAAATTATCTTTGAAGATAACACTCATTTTTTCCGTCCAGATGAATTTGAAACTGCCGAAAAAGACGGAATACCAGTGAACTTTCAATATGCAATGTTTAGCGGGGGATTTTACCAATCCTATATGCTGTGCGAACAAAAAATGATTGTCCTTTATGCAAATTATCCATTGAATGAAGTTCGATTTATTCGAATAAGAAGAAAATTTGCCATATGAGTAAATTAAAAAAATACACAGCTACAATAACCGGTTATTTCAAACATCAAAACAATCACGCAGCGGCTTTGGCCTATTACAGTTTGTTTGCATTGATTCCTATCGCCTTTGTTAGCTTTTCGCTTTTCGGTAGAATTTTCGGACAGGAGACTATTGAACAGATAATAATAAGGTTTTTAACCAATCAAGTAGGTCTAAAAGATACCACTTCGATAGTAGAATTTTTCACGAACACTCAATTTACCAAACCGAATATTTGGATGGAAATACTGAGTATTTTAGCAATTATAGTAACTACTTCTGCTATGACTTCTTCGGTTAAAAGGGGAGTGAACGATATCTTGGATGTACCAATAAAGAAGAGAACAAGAGTTGACCTAGTCAAAGATGTTATTCAATTTCGGCTGTTTTCAATTCTCGCTATTGCACTCTTTATGTTCTTCATGATTGTGCTTTATTTCAGTCAGTTGTTTTTGATCTCAATGCTCGAAATGTGGTTTAGTGAAGAAAGTTTTCTATTCCAAGCTGCCATTTCAGTTATAAGTTTAGGTCTCTCATTTATATCTTATTTTTCCATATTCTTCTGTATCTATAACTATGGGCACGATGGAGATATTGTAACTAAAATTGTAGTTGGAGCTTCCTTATTTTCCACTATTGTTGTTTGTCTTAGTCAATTTGCAATAAAATATTACCTTCAACATTTTTTCGTTTTTAAAGATGCAGGATTAACGGGTGCGTTTTTAGTTATTTTAACTTGGATCTATTTCACCTCACACATTTTATTTATGGGCGCATACTATCTAAAAAAAGAAAAAAACTTGTAAATCTGAAATAAAACCATTATCTTTTAATAAATTTTTCGATATGAAATAAGAATAAAGAGATTTTCTACTTAAACATTGATGAATAAATCTCTTATGCGATTACAAATGACCGTTAAAGAACAAATAAAACATTTATGAAAATTTTCTCATTTTTTATCCTTTTGGGACTTTTAATAGCCTGTTCACCAAAATCCTTGAAAAAACCAGTTTATACCACGACAGTATTTCGCGGAGAAAGAGGAAAAAAGGAGGTCAATGCCTACAATAAAAATAAAGCCCAACGCGAAAAAGATATGGCAGAGGCAATTGAGAAAGCAGATGCGGCTAAGCGAGCAATAGAAAATCAGAAGAAAGAATTAGCCGGTATAGATTCCACTCAGCGGATTTCTTCAATCGATGTGAAATTACAAGCAGTTTTTAAACGGACCCAGGAAATAATAAATGAATTGAATAGCGTTTCACCGTATTCCTCAAAAGGCCATGAAAAGGCATTAAAATTATCAGCTGAATTAAATGATTTAATGCATAATCAAATTAATCCACTAGCAGAAATGATTGAATCCAATAAGGAGGTCGTCCGATTGGGTTCAGATATTACCTTTGAAACGGGGAGTGCTAATTTAACCAAAGAAGGAAAAAAGCAAGTATCAGCATTGGTCCAGAAAATAGAAAAAGACATTCTTAATTGGAAGTCATATTTAAATCATCACAATGAAAATATTTTCAGTAATACTGATTTTAGAACAATTTTAGTTGTTAATGGATATGCCGATACTCAAGGAAGTAAAAATGAAGCAGAGCGCAAAGAGTTTAATAAAAAGCTCTCTAATGATCGTGCAGCAGCAGTAGCGAAAGAGTTTGAATTACAAATGAAAACAATCAAAGACAAATATAAAGTCACTGTTGAACTAGAAATAAACGGTAGAGGAGAGGATACGCCACCAAACTACAAACCAGGTAAAAAATTGGACGACGGAAGCAGGCGTATTTGTAACATTAACCTTGTTGTCGGTCCAAAAATGCTCATGTACAACGAAAAGTAATTACAAAAATACCGGCGGTTTTCTAAAGTCGAATTTTGCGTCTTTGAATAAACTAGAAGTATTCCGAATACTTAGTAAAAAGCTCTTGTTTCCTCCTATTGGCACCCAATAAAAACTTAGCGCCCAGCAATGTAAATTTCTATTTAAGGTAAAAAATGCGTTGGTAATACCTCCATCCATGAGATTATAATTCACATTACCACTTAAATTCCAAGTTTTGGTAAAACTCACGTCACCGCTACAAGAAATGGTTTGAACTTGATTGAAAGATTTAGAATTGCTCGAAGTAATAAATTGATTCGCCTGAAGAGAATAAATATGTGAAAAAGTAACCTTCCACGGAATATCAAAATAAATAGCATGTTCAGGATGAAGAGAGAAATACGCAAAAGCACTGTTCCAATTTTGATTGCTTGATTCTACTTTTTCGCTCATAATTTTTCGAGTTTTTTTCGGCGCAAGTAATAGTGTTGTAGTAAAATTACCACTGAGTAGACGTCCTATTCCTTGGTTATTTCGTAAAGCGAAAGTTGACAAATTAGCACCGGTTGAATCCCATGCGTAGGGACTAAAAGAAGCGTTAGATACAAAATTCAACCAGTTTTTAGGACTAATCCTTAAGTTCAACGAAATCATGGAGAGTCGCATGGAATCTTTTAAATAGTCATAATTCCCGTTGATAGAAAATTGATCAATCAACCGAATTTTCTTGTAACCCGTGACAGTATCCTTCTCTGACTTCATTTTTAATTCTAAAGTATTGTTGAAACCAAATGTTAGAAAAGAAGCACCAACGGAATTCCCCACTGAATAAATACTGCGTTCATATGGAGAATATTTCACCACGGATTGATTAACACCAACACTATCCGAAATGAGCGGGTTTAGCATTGGCACATAACGATAACCGATAGAAGGAGTGAGCAAATGCCTAAGTTTAGGTTTTGATTTACCAATTAATTCGTAGTAACTATAGACAACAGTTGTAGCTGTAACATTAAAATTAACTTCATGAGCCATTCCAAATTCTCTCAAAGTATCAGTCAAGGTAGAATTTGTTGTAACATCAAAAGATTTTCTTGTTTGTTGAAAATTTAGCTTATTACCATAATTAAAAACAGGATTGATTTTAATGGTGTTAGAAAACAAACCAAGAGACGTTTGAATAGACATCGATTGTGAAATCCCATTTAAAAATTGTTGTCCAATTTGCTGAAAATTTGCCTGATTGAGCAATGTGTCTGCAAAACTAGATCTATTTTGACCTTCAAAATTATAGGTTAACCCAATTCTTGAAACTGCCTTCGTGAGTTCATTTTTTGGATATGAAAAAATCTTTTTAAATGGAAAAACGCGTGTCAAATTAGCGTTCATAATTGGACTAATCAGCGCAATATTTTTAGCAACAGAATTTTGACGAAGTGACCATTTTAAGCCCATGGAAAATGGCTTCCCAGGAAACAACCGGTTGATGTTAATGTCGGAATTGAAACTATTACTGAAGTATTCTGGATTTATTGGGTCTAAATTATTTTTTGAATTGTTATCAGAAATTAAATTTACACTGGATGAAAAATTCCAATAGGGAGAAGCCTTGGGATCTTGTCGGTGTGACCACATCAAACTAAATTTATTCTGATTTGAATTAGACGGAAACCCCAGTCTGAACTGCTGAAATCCAAGAGATAATTTACCAGTGAATCCATATCTTTTGGCATAATCCAAATCATTTCTAAGTCCCCAACTACCACGATTGTAGAGGTTGGCATATAAAGTTGTTTGCAAAAAATCATTTATTGGAATGTAATAGCCGAGATTCTGAACTCCAAATCCATAAGCAGAAAGCGGAACAAATTCGGGAAAAAGTAATCCTTTAACCTGTTCTTTTTGCTTCGTTGGGATTAAAGCAAAAGGCAATCCAAGAGGAGTAGGAATGCCATTTATGTGCAGATTTAATGGTCCTGTAACAATGCGCTCATCTGGAACAATAACTCCTCTTGCGAGTTGAAAATGGTAGTGAGGATCTGGTAAGTCGCAGGTTGATAGTTTTCCATGCCTGAGGTGCAATTCATCGTCTTCATGTTTCTTTGCAATCTCCATTCTAAAGTACAATTCTTCTTGCTTTAGGGAGAGTTCTTCTAAAAATCCTTTTTTTGTTTTGGTGTTATATTTTATCGAAACACATTGTATGGTTTCATTTCCCTCCGTAAAAACTGGAAACTCAATTTTATTACTGTCTTTGTCGTAAGAGAATCGTGCTTGTAGTTCATTTTTTTCAAGGTCAATGCAGATATAACCTGCTGTCATTTCAATGCCGTCCATTTGAACATTCGCCTGTCCGTACAGATGAACTTGTTTCTTTCTAACGTCTTTGAAAATTGAATCTCGAGCGCTGTACTTGATTATTGATTTTACTGACTCATCGTTGATAGTAATGGTTTTATTCTGCTCTTTTTGACCCGTAACCTTGCCCGATAGTTGCATTATTAACAATGCAAAGAAGAAAAGTAGACACTGACGACGTGAGACTATCAAACCTTTGGAACTAATTTTGTAAAGTAGCACAAAACTACCAAATTTAACCAAGTTAATGAAGAACGTAAATTTCTTTATCTTATTGAATACCCGAGTAAAAATACTCATTGTCTCTCTATTTGTATGGTCGAATGTTGAAGCTCAACTAAATCCAATTAAAACAGTCGTAATAGATGCTGGACATGGTGGAAAAGATCCCGGTTGTCATGGTGGCTATTCAAATGAAAAAGAAGTTTGCTTGTCAATGGCGTTAAAATTAGGCGCTATGATCAAAGAGAAATATCCCTCCATAAAGGTAATCTATACAAGAGATAAGGACGTTTTTGTTGAATTGTTGGAGCGTGCAAATATTGCAAATAGGGCGAAAGCTGACTTGTTTATCTGTATTCATGCAAATGCAGGTAGCAATGTGGCTTATGGGTCAGAAACATATGTGCTTGGTCTGCATCGAACAGAGGCACAACAGAAAGTAATGGAAAGAGAAAACTCAATTATTGAATTAGAAGACGATAAAGGGGCTAAATATAAGAATTTCGACATGTCACCGGAGGCCATGATTGCTATGCAACTTCAAGGGTCGGTATTTAGAGATTATTCCATACGTTATGCGGAGCAACTTCAAAAAGAATTTAAAAAAATGGGGCGTTTTGACAGAGGGGTTAAGGAGGCAGGTTTTTACGTTTTATACAAAACGGCAATGCCAAGCGTCTTAATTGAAACTGGTTTTTTAACTAACCCAACAGAAGAAAAATTACTAGCAGATGCAAATGGTCAACGAGAAATGGCACTTGCCATGTTTAAAGCATTTGAACGATATTACAACCAATTGTCTGGTAAAGAAACTATTGAAATAATTAAAACGAATCCTCCCCAACAAGATAAAACCCCAACCAATACGCCGGTTGTTCAAGATACAAAAGACAGTACAGGCTTAGTTTTTAGAATACAAATTGAAACCTCTGATAAGAAAATACCTTTGAATTCGTCACGATTTAAAAACTTGGATATCCACGAATATTACCAAGATAAATTATATAAATATTGCACGGGTGAGTTTAAAAATGATATACAAGGAGCAAGACAACGAAAAATAGAATTGATAGAACAAGGTTTTAATAATGCTTTTGTTGCAGCTTTTTTAAATGGAGAGCGCATTAGTATTGAAAAAGCTATTAAATTAGCAGAAAAGAAATCAGATTGAGATTTTCAAAAGAAATAAAAGCCGCTGTTGTTGCCATTTTGGCCATAGTTTTACTCGTTTTAGGTATAAATTTCTTGAAAGGTAACAGCATTTTTGGTGGAGATAGAGAATTCTACGCTTATTTCCCAAATTCAGGCCAGTTAACGGTTTCAAGTAATGTCACTTTGAATGGTGTTACGGTTGGAAAAGTGAAGGACATTGAGTATGTTCCTGGAAATTCCGCAGACAAAAAAGTTAGGATAACTTTTAGTATCCAAAATGACGAAGTTGAAATTCCAATTGGTAGTGTCATTGAAATTGGTAATATTGATTTACTAACCAAAGGGTTAATTATTATCATGCCAAATGATATTTCAAAAGGAAATTATGAAGCAGAATCCGATATTCCAGGCAGAATTTCAAAGGATATGGTGTCCCAGGTGAAAGCGTTCACTGATCCAATAACCAATAAATTGCAGACGATGATGGCCTCAGTTGATAAAATGGTTTCGTCTTTATCCTCGTTTTGGGACTCTACAGCAACGTCAGAAATAGAAGGAAGCTTAAGACAAGTAAAAATGACAATTCAAAAACTTGGGAATGTAGCTGATGAACTCCAATTATTTGTTGCGGAAGAAAAATTACAATTTTCACGAATAATGGCAAACGTGGAAAACATCACCAATAACCTTAAAAAATCGAATGATCAGGTAACGGCTATCATTGGAAATACCAAAAAAGTATCTGATGATTTGGTGAATGCGAATTTTAAATCTGTCATTTTGGATGCACAAACAACCATTAAAAAATTGAATCTTGTGCTCGAAGATGTTGAAAAAGGAAATGGAACTTTAGGTAAACTGGTTCATGACGAAAAATTATATTTGGAGCTGGTAGAATCTAATAACGAACTTCAAAATTTAGTATCAGATTTTCAATTACATCCTGAGCGATATATAAACTTCTCGTTGTTCGGCGCTAGAACCAAAGGTGTGCCGATTACCAAAAAAGAGGAGAAAAAACTTAGGATGATATTGGATAGTATTCCAGATTAAGAAAAGTCATTATGATAGAGATTGTTGTTTTTTCCGTTCTACTTGTTCTCGGTTTTGGATGGTTTACAATGAACATACTTAAGGTTCGTCAAAATATATTGTTGGGTCGAGATGTTAAACGTTCAGATAACACATCAGAACGCTGGCGTACGATGTTACTTGTGGCTTTTGGTCAAAAAAAAATGTTCTCTCGCCCGATACCTGCTTTGCTTCATTTAGCCTTGTACGTGGCATTTGTTATCACGCAAATAGAGTTGATTGAGATAATTGCTGATGGGATTACCGGAAACCACCGCATGTTTATGGATTCTCTTGGCGACTTTTATGTTTTTATGATAAGCTTTATTGAACTTCTTTCTGTTCTTGCTTTCGTTGGAACCATCGCTTTTTTAGCTCGCAGAAATATGCTGAAATTACCTCGATTAACCATGGATGAATTGAAAGGTTGGCCGATGAAAGACGCTAACTTGATTTTGATAATGGAAATCGTTTTGATACTTTGCATTTTCACAATGAACGGGGCAGATGATGCCATGCAAAAGGAAAGTTATGGATTCCTAATTTCATCATTTGTTGGTGCCAACATTTTCAAAGGTATGAACCACGACACGCTACATCTTCTTGAAAATATTGGTTGGTGGGGTCACTTTTTAATGGTATTGACTTTCATGAATTACCTTCCTTATTCCAAGCATTTTCATATTTTCTTAGCATTTCCAAATACGTATTATTCGAACTTGGATAAAAAAGGAAAGTTTACTAATATGGAATCCGTTACGGCAGAAGTAAAGCTAATGTTGGATCCTAATGCAGACCCTTATGCCGCACCAACGAGTGAAGTGGCACCCACAAGATTTGGAGCTAAAGATGTTACGGATTTAACGTGGAAGAATTTACTTGATGCATATACTTGTACAGAGTGCGGAAGGTGTACCTCATCATGTCCCGCAAATATTACCGGTAAAAAGCTTTCTCCTCGTAAAATAATGATGGACACACGCGATAGACTTGTTGAAATTGGAGAGTTAAAACGTAAGCACGGAAAGGATTACGAAGATGGGAAAAGTTTATTGGGTGATTTTATTTCGGAAGAAGAAATTTGGGCATGTACATCATGCAATGCATGTGTCCAAGAATGTCCCGTAAATATTGATCCGCTTTCCATTATCGTAGACTTGCGACGATACCTTGTGATGGAAGAATCAAAAATGCCAACGGAATTAACGGGTATGTTAACAAATATCGAAAATAATGGAGCTCCATGGCAGTTTTCACCATCAGATAGATTAAACTGGGCGAATGAAGACTAAGGTTAATTTAAAATTACAGGACATTAAAGAAGAAGGTCAACGGATTTCACCAATTCTTCCTGAAGATGTTAAAAACTATTTAATCGATATTGACGGAACGATTTGTGACGATATTCCTAATGAGGAACCTGAACGAATGGCTACGGCAAAACTTTACCCCGATGCCTTGGAGACAATTAACAATTGGTTTGAAGAAGGTCATATTATTACCTTTTTTACTTCGCGTTTGGAAGAACACAGAGAAGTAACAGAAAATTGGTTGGATGCACATGGATTTAAATACCATGGAATATTAATGGAAAAACCAAGAGGGGGCAATTATCATTGGATTGATAACCATATTGTTAGAGCGACACGCTACACAGGGAAATTCACACAATTAACAGAAAGAACATCAAATATTCAAGTTTTTGAAGAATAAGTTATGAGCATGCACGTACCTACAATGGCCAGTTTGATGGCGGAAGGAAAATCACCAGATATTTTGTTTTGGGTGGGTTGTTCAGGTAGTTTTGACGACAGAGCAA
>JACCDM010244746.1_pt1 | contig 25352 bp, 23 predicted proteins | sample 7445851 | NCBI WGS metagenome assembly JACCDM01 (sample SAMN15323438, study PRJNA562643) | freshwater metagenome | isolation source: river surface water | place: USA:Blue River Watershed | collected 2017-08-16
GGCGTGGTGTCACGCTCAGGCACATTGACATACGAAGCTGTGGCACAACTCACCGAAATCGGTCTGGGCCAGTCTTCTGCGGTCGGTATTGGTGGCGACCCCATCAACGGCTTGAAGCACATCGACGTGATGCGCGCTTTCAACGAAGATCCCGATACCGATGCAGTGATCATGATTGGCGAAATTGGTGGTCCCGATGAAGCCGAAGCGGCTCGTTGGTGCAAAGACAACATGAAAAAGCCAATCGTTGGCTTTATCGCAGGTGTGACTGCACCCGCAGGCAAGCGCATGGGTCACGCCGGTGCCTTGATTTCTGGCGGTGCCGACACAGCCGATGCCAAATTGGCCATCATGGAAGAATGCGGTTTCAAAATTACCCGCAATCCTTCCGAAATGGGCCGTTTGCTCAAGGCCATGCTTTAATTGCCATAAGCAGTTTTACGCATCCAACGGCCCAGCAGGGCCGTTAAAATTCAAGTCCCGACAAAAGAACTGGCCCTTTGAGGCCAGTTCTTATTCCTACTAAAAATGCAAAGGGACTGACATGGAAATGATACAAAACGCCGACTTTTGGATCGGCTTGATGAAGATCATTTGGATCAACATCATCTTGTCTGGCGATAACGCCGTGGTGATTGCCTTGGCTGCGCGTTCTTTGCCAGAGCACCAACAACGACAAGCCATCTTATTTGGTTCTGGTGCTGCGGTTGTACTTCGCATTGCGTTGACCGTGGTTGCGGCTGCGCTGCTCGAGCTTTCTTACCTGCAAATCATTGGCGGCCTCTTGCTTTTGTACATTGGCGCACAACTTTTGAGCGAAGACGGTGACGAAGACGAAGGCGAAGTTGAAAAAGCCAGCCTGTTCGCTGCCATTCGAACCATTCTGATTGCCGACATTGTGATGAGCTTAGACAACGTGATTGCCGTGGCTGCAGCAGCCAAAGGCAACATGACCCTCCTCATCTTGGGCTTGGCCATCAGCATCCCCATGGTTATTTTTGGCAGTGCCATCATGATCAAACTCATGACACGCTTCCCCATCATCGTCACCTTTGGTGGTTGTTGGATTGGCTGGGTGGGCGGCGAAACCATTGCCAGTGATGTCGCTCTGCGCGAATTCGCAGCCGAGAACCCTTGGCTGCACTATGCAGCGGCTACGGCGGGTGCCTTTTCTGTTTTGGCCATTGGCAAGTACTTCCAAAACAAACACGCACACAAAGAAGAGTCCGAAACCAACGCTTGATTTTTTAGCAAGCGTTTGTCACCACGCCGGCCCTCTGTGGCCGGCTTTTTTACGGCCTAATGCATCCTGCGGTATTAAAATTAATCTTTACCTAGGATCACCATGACAGCGCCTCGCTCCAATTACTTTCGCGGCTTTACTTTGATTGAACTCATGGTGGTCATCGCCATCATTGGGGTCTTGGGTTCATTGGCTTTGCCAGCCTACCAAGACTATGCCGTGCGCGCCAAGGTGTCCGAAATGTTATTGGCTGCAACACAATGCAAAACCGCCGTCTCCGAAGTGGTCAGCACGGCAGCTCAAGCAGATGTCAGCACTGCTTTGCCTGCGGCATGTCAACCACAAACTTCACAATATGTGTCTGGCCTGTCCGTCAGTGCCGATGGCGTGATCACGGTGGTTGGCAATCCCAGTACATTGCGCGGCAGCACCAGTGCCACCACCAACGCGCTTTCCCTGACCCCCATTCAAACAGGTACCACCGCTTTGGTGGGCACCACCGATGGCGGCAAACCCATCAGTGCTTGGACTTGCGGCCCTGCGGCCACCAACCCACTTGCGGCTAAATACCTGCCCAGCTCTTGCAAAGGAGCGTGAGGAAAACTAGCTCGGTACTTTATGAAGTGCCCTCTATACTCCGGCCAAATCACTCACCGGAGAACTCTTGAAAACATCTCAACTTTTTGCCTGTAGCTTGTTGGCAGGCATGGGCTTGGTGCTCAATCTTGCACACGCAGTCGAATTGAAAGTTCTCAGCGGTAACGGCTCTCGCCCCGCGGTCATTGCACTCACCAAGCAGTTTGAACAAGCCACTGGCCACAAAGTCACGGTGGACTTTTTTGTAAACCCAGACGTCAAGAAAAAGATCGAGGCCGGTGAATATTTTGACGTCACCGTTCTCAATCCACCCGTTTTAGACGAGCTGATCAAAGCAGGCAAAGTGGCCGCAGATTCACGTGCGGTCATTGGGCGAATTGGCCTGGGAGCCGCCATCAAAGCAGGCGCGCCTAAACCAGATATTTCCACCCCAGAAGGTTTTAAGAAAACCATGCTTAGCATCAACTCTGTCGCCTATCCAGGTGATGGCGCCAGCGGAATTTATTTCGTCAATTTACTCGATCGAATGGGCATTGGTGCAGAAATGAAGCCCAAATTGCGACCCATGCCAGGCGAGTACAACGTTGAAGTGGTGGCCACAGGCACTGTCGACATGGTGGTGGTGGTGGCATCACGGATCTATGGTGTGCCCGGCGTCGACATGCTAGGCCTCATTCCCAAAGAACTTCAAACCTGGATTGGCTTTGCCACAGGCATCAATCCTCAATCTAAACATGCTGAAGCTGCCCGTGCACTCACCAAATTTTTAAGCACCCCGCCGGCAGACGCAGTTCTTAAACCCATTGGCATCGAGCCATTCGTGGAATAAAACTGCATTTTTGCAAGCTCAAGGGGCCACCCAATGCCCCGATTTGCCGCCTTGCTTTTCTAGCAACTTCACATCGGTAATGGTCATGCCGCGGTCCGCAGCTTTGCACATGTCGTAAATGGTCAGCAAGGCCACTTGGACAGCAGTGAGCGCTTCCATCTCTACGCCTGTTTGGCCCACCGTCTCGGCTGTCGCACGGCACACAATGGTTGGGACATCCGCTGTTGAGGGAATGTCAAACGACACAGCAACGCGGGTTAAGGCCAAGGGATGGCAAAGAGGAATCAAATCAGCGGTTCTTTTAGCACCTTGAATGCCAGCAATTCTGGCAATGCCCAATACATCGCCTTTTTTAGCTGTACCCGATTGCACCAAAGCGAGTGTGGCTGGCAACATTTGAATGGCGCCAGTGGCCACTGCAATTCGGTGCGTTGATGCTTTTGCGCCGACGTCCACCATGTGCGCTTGGCCCTGCTCATCAAAATGAGTCAGGGGTGAAGAGGTGTTTGTTGAGGATTGAGGCATGACTGATTTGAAAAAACTGGTGAAAACCATTTACAAACGGTTGACTTAGATCGAGCATGATACGGTGTTCAGATTCACCTGAGAAGTTGGCGACCCGAATTGAAGCTTGCGACGTCTAAATCCAAACCTCTGATGGCCCTCTTGGCCTTGTCGATGCTGCTGACGCCTGTATGGTCTCAGTTGCCTAGCAGTGCGTCCAATTTACCGTCTTTGGGCGACGGCTCAGACATCACACTCTCGGCAGAGCGCAAGTTGGGTGACCGCATTGCACGCGAGCTTTACCGCGACCCAGATTATTTAGAAGATCCCATTCTGGATGAGTACTTGCAAAATATTTGGCAACCCTTGGTGAAAGGTGCGAAGGCTCGAGGTGACATGTCTGCCGAATTGCAAGAGCGTTTTGCCTGGAAGATTCTGATTGGACGTGACAGATCGGTCAATGCTTTTGCGCTGCCTGGCGGTTATTTGGGCATTCACCTGGGCTTGATCAGCGTCGTCACCACACGCGATGAGCTGGCCTCTGTGATGGCCCATGAACTGAGCCACGTCACACAGCGGCATATTTCTCGGTCTATGGGCGATCAGTCGCGCATGACGCCTTGGCTCATTGGTGCCATGATTTTGGGCATGTTGGCGGCCAGCAAAAGTGCACAAGGTGCACAAGCCATGATTGTGGGTGGCCAAGCCGTGGCGGCCCAATCGCAATTGAATTTTTCGCGCGACATGGAACGCGAAGCTGACCGTATTGGCTACGGGGTCATGTCTGAGGCCGGTTTTGACACGCAAGGTTTTGTCACCATGTTTGGCAAATTGCAACAGGCCTCTGGTTTGAATGACAACGGCGCCTTTCCCTATTTGCGCAGCCATCCGCTTAGCACTGAGCGCATGGCCGATATGCAAGCGCGTCAACAACTTCAAACACCACGGGCTGTGAACTTAGAACAGGATGTTGTGCAATCAATGATGTCTGCCAGGGCACGCGTTTTTGCACAACCCGGCGTCGATGCATTGCGCGCTTGGGCACAAGAAGCCTCCGATGCCAGTGTTTCAAAACAAAGCCTCTCCAAACAAATAGGAATTTTGTATGGTGCCTGCTTGTCTTGGATGCAATTGCGAGACATGGCCCAAGCTCGTTCATTGTTAACGCGCCTTCAACTTACAGTTGCCAAGCATGCGCCAGCGCAACGCTTGGTCACCTTGCTTGAAGCAGAGTTGGCTTTCAAAGAGGATGACATGCGCGGTGTCTTGAAAACATTGGCACACCTGACGTCAGCCACCCAAGCACAATGGCAAAGACCCGAGCTGATTTTGTTGGCACAAGCCAGCGCTCGCTTACAAGCTACCGCTCCCAATGCAGAGACTTTGCAAACCTTGACGCAAAGCATTTCAATGCTTCAGCGCTGGGTGCTTCAAAACCCTCAAGACGCACAAGCTTGGCAAGTATTGGCAAGCGCACTGTCGTCGCATGGCCGACCCTTGGCCTCTTTAAGGGCCGAAGGGGAAGCCCAACTGGCGCGGATGGACTTTGGTGCGGCCGTTGATCGATTTAGAGCCGCGCAAGACGCATCGCGAAAACTGAGTCCCGCCATGGGAGATCACATAGAAGCATCCATTGTGGATGCCCGTTTGCGTTTTGCACAAGGCCTGTTGCGGGAGCAAATGCTAGAGCGGCAAGAAAGATGAACGTGCGTTGCCCCTAGCGAGTTAAGGTGTGATGGGACACACCCACAAAGCGTTGACAAATTGACAGCTTAGTTTGCCAATTGGCGCGTCATTGGGATGGCCACTGAAATGCCAGCCTGACTCTGATGTTGCAACTGAGTCGTAAACTGAGCCAAAAACTGAGGCGGAAACTGCGCTTGAGGCTGGACTGATTTCCGAGTGCGTCAAGGCATAACGGTCTCTGTAAATTTCTGGCGCATTGCCCACACGACTTGGCATGTAATAGTCCACATCAAACTGGATGTGATGGGTGCTGATTTTCCAATTGTGAATTTGTTTAACTGCCAGTCCCAAGTGAGGGTTGACCCCCGAAGCTTGGAGCGCATTTCTCAATTCAATGTTTTGCGCCTGGGTGTTTTGTCGCCATGCAGGGCGTTCTTGACGTGAGGCAGAATGCGCTTCATTGACTGTGGCTGCAATTCGCGACATGGCTTGGGCAATTACTTGGGTCTGCTGCGGCGTCATGACGGCATGCAATTGCATGGCTCTTTTTTCATGCAGAAAAGGAGGTTCAATTTCAAGGTAAATGCCATTGAACACTTCTGCCGCTTGAAGGCCGAGGCATGAGCATACAAAATTAAGTATCACAGCGAGCAGGTGCAGGCAACAAGGCACCCTCTTTGCCACTTTGGTGGCGACACCAAGGGGTAACAAAGAAGGTGGCATGCTAGTAAGGATTGAGGCAAGCTTTTTCTTGCGATTGTGCGTAGGCCTTAGCGCCACCCAAACTGACGCCCAGTGCATATGTTGTTGCCATGACATTGCACAACAGCCCGTTACCACCTTGTGATTCACAGGCAACCAAGATATCACTTCGAAACAAAGTATCGGCCTCAGATTTTTCAAAGCTACACGTGTTGTATCGGTTGTCGTGCGCTGCGCATGAGGACTGAAGGTTGATGCCAAACATGACATCGGGCACCAAGCCATCTAACAAGGCTGTACCGCACCCAGCCCCGAGCGGTTGGCCATCGGTTCGGACACCACTGGTGGTTCCCGAATCAAACTTTAAAAAATCCCAAAAACCTTGACCCCAGACTTGTTGGGTTTCGGCAATGCTGCAAATTTGCATGGTGTGTTCCTGACCAATGACTTGTTAAAAATAATCAACCGGAAAAAAAGTGAAGGGCGTTGGTACACCGACCCATTCAATTTTTGGGTTGAGTTGAGGTGTTTGTAAAAGTTGGAGCTCGTTTGATTCAATGACGCGTGCAAAGTGGTCTTGAAGATTGACGACCGCTTGTGTGGGAAAGCTCAAATTGGAAAAACCCCACAGCACATCTTGCGGTAAAGCCAACGTGTCTTGCCAAAAGTCCATTTGAGCTGCGTATGAATAATGAGTTGTTATGTGCATGATTTTTCCAAATTTGAGCACCAAAGAAGTACTCACAGGCCCATCTTATGGCTGATGTCGAGTTTTGCCACCTGCATTCGCTTGCAATACAACTCTGGCAGAAGGTCCATGCACAAACCGCTATGATCTCGATCCCTTCTCAAAGACCTTATGGCTGGCATTCACATCACGGACATTGAGGCGTCAATCAATTACTGGCGCCAAAAAAACCCATCGCCCGATGGCATTACCTTGCCGCGCGAGCTGCGTGCTTTAGCGGAGGTGTATGCGCTGATGGTTTATTACAAAGAGGAAGAGGCCGACGAATACACCTTGCCACTGGCCGCAGCAGAGGCTTGGCAAGCTTGGTATGCCAGCACCCCAGACACGCCTTGCATTGCCATTTGCTCCACGTTTCAAGGAGACCCGACGTGCAAAGGTTGCGGCCGAAGCTTTGAAGAGGTTCAACTGTGGACAGAAATGAGCCCTGGCGAGAAGCGTGGCGTCTGGCGCCGCATCACTGTGGATGGCACGTCATGGCGCTTCAATCGCTATGCCGAACGTGCAGCAGAAGACCGGCAATTGGCCCGCGCTGCCGCAGAGGCGCAAGTACCGCTGGGCTTTCAAACCTGATTTAGCTTAGCTCAGGTTTTCACAGCCGTTATTTCCAGCGCGCCACTTCCAAATGCACGCTGTCTTGACTGTTGCTGAGAGTGAGCTCACCTTCTTGCACCGTGGCTTGGATTTGCATGCTGCGCTCAGCCAATTTGGCCAACGCCTGACTGGCTTCGGTAGGCACACGCCACACTTGTAATTTGTCCATGCGTGAGAGTTTGCTTTCAATGCCGCGCCACCACACCTCTGCCGCATGGTTAAAACAATACACCATGACCACATCCGATTTTTGACAGGCCTTGTTCAAGGGTTTGTCTTCGGGTTGACCCACTTCCACCCACAAGCGCGTTTGCCCGGTGAAGTCACGCAATGACAGATCAGGATCGTCAGGATCAGACAAGCCTGCACCGAAGGCCAGAACGCCATCACCATTCAAGTCGCTTTGCAGCTTGTAGGCATTGAGGGACAAAGCCAACAAGCGAATCATCATGCGTTCGTCGGTTTCACTGGGATGACGGGCTAAGGTGAGCGCGTGATCTGCATAGTAGCTGTGGTCAATGTCTGCAATGGAAAGATTGACTTTGTAGATGGTGGATTTAAGGGCCATGCGTGACTCGCTTAGACCCGTTTGGCCAGCTCAATGGCTTTGCCAATGTAGCTGCCAGGCGTCATGTCCAACAAGCGTTCTTTTTCGGCCTGAGGAATATCCAGTCCATTGATCAAACCGTGCAAAGCTTCGGCTGTCACGGTTTTGCCGCGTGTCACTTCTTTTAATTTTTCGTAGGCTCCTTGCACGCCATAACGTCGCATCACGGTTTGAATCGGCTCAGCCAACACTTCCCACGAAGCATCTAAATCTTGTGCCAAAGCTTCTTCGTTCAACTCCAATTTTTTCAAGCCCGTCATGAGGGACGAATACGCCAACGCGGAATAACCCAAGGCCACACCCATGTTGCGCAGCACAGTGGAGTCGGTGAGGTCGCGCTGCCAACGACTGATAGGCAATTTTTCTGACAAATGTTTGAGAACGGCATTGGCCAAACCCAAATTACCCTCTGCGTTTTCAAAATCAATGGGGTTGACTTTGTGCGGCATGGTAGAAGAACCAATCTCACCCGCTTTCAAGCGCTGTTTGAAATAGCCCAGACTGACATAGCCCCAAATGTCACGCGACAAATCGATCAAGATGGTGTTGGTGCGGGCCAGTGCGTCAAACAATTCGGCCATGTAATCGTGCGGCTCAATTTGAATGCTGTAGGGCTGAAATGACAAGCCCAAACCCCAATGCTCACTAGAGGCGCCTGCTTCGTGTGCCTCTGGCGTTTCCACCACAGACTTTGAAAAGTTTTCCCAATCAAAATGAGGCCATGCCGACAAGTGCGCGTTGTAATTGCCAACGGCGCCATTCATCTTGGCCATCATGGGCACGGCTGCAATTTTTTCACGCGTACTGCGCAAACGCATCACCACGTTGGCAAACTCTTTGCCAACCGTTGTAGGACTGGCGGTTTGACCATGTGTGCGACTGAGCATAGGAACAGCGGCATACGCATGGGCCATGCTGCGCAATTGTTCAATCAGGTCATCGATGGCTGGCAAGATCACTTGTTGGCGCGCACCCTTAAGTTGCAAGGCATGGCTGGTGTTGTTGATGTCTTCGCTGGTGCAAGCAAAGTGCACAAACTCTGCGGCCTGCTCTAGCTCGGGACGGTCCTTGAATTTTGACTTGATCCAATACTCGACCGCTTTGACATCGTGGTTGGTGGTCTTCTCAATTTCTTTGATGGCCAATGCATCTTGCTCAGAAAACTGCGTCACCAAACCTGTGAGGTATCTACGTGCACCCAAAGAAAGAGGCTTGAACTCTTCAAAGCCTGCATCAGACAATGCAATGAACCAAGCAATTTCAACTTGCACCCGTCGATGCATGTACCCAAGCTCGCTCATGAGAGGGCGCAGGGCGTTGAGTTTGTTGGCGTAGCGGCCATCCAAAGGCGAAAGGGCGGAAATAGGAGAAGAAGTCATACGCCGATTGTAAGTTCTGACCCTGACAAGTAATGGCGCCCGCGATTCATCTAGAATGCATGTCACATTGACCTGTTTTGGCGATTTTTGACAAGAACAAACACATGAAATTGATCGGTTCCCCCACCAGCCCTTACGTCCGCAAGGTTTGCATCGTGATGGCTGAAAAGAAACTGGACTACCAGATGGTGGTCGAAGATGTTTGGTCCGCAAACACCACCATTCACGCCTCCAACCCTCTGGGCAAAGTGCCTTGCCTGGTTTTAGAAGGTGGCGAAGCCGTCTTTGACTCTCGCGTCATTGTGGAATATTTGGACACCCTGTCGCCTGTTGGCAAATTGATACCTTCCAACGGACGTGAGCGAGCCGAGGTCAAAACATGGGAAGCACTGGCTGACGGCTTGCTTGATGCCGCCCTGTTGGCCCGCATGGAAGCCGTTTGGCCGCACCGTCCTGCTGAGCAGCGAAGCCAGCCTTGGATTGATCGCCAGTTGCACAAAATTGATCAAGCCCTTCGCGCCATGTCACATGGCTTGGCCGACAAACCCTACTGCTCTGGCGCGCAAATGAGCTTGTCAGACATTGCTGTAGGCTGCGCGGTGGGTTATCTTGATTTCCGTTTTCCAAGCATTCAATGGCGTGAGCGCTACCCCAACCTTGACAAGCTGTATGCCAAATTGATGCAACGCCCTAGCTTCGTTGACAGCTTGCCAGCTTAATTCTGGCTTTCTTTGAAGGGTCCATCGCCTTAGCTGTTGGCCCTTTTTTTGAGCCAACGCATCAAGCCGCCCACCCAAGGCAGCTTTTCGTAAAGCTCTTCAGCAGCATCCCAATAATCACGGTGCAAACAGATGCGTTGCTGCGCATCTAGCACCAAATGACTGGTGCCCAAGACCACTTGCTCCGTTTGGGTGTCAAAGCGCTTAAAGCGAAAGCGAAATTCCCAGGTCAAAAAAGCTTGCTCACCATCGACCACTTGTGCCGTGATGACAAATCGCGGTTGGTCAAGCGACACATACATGTGCTGAAAAATTTTCTCAATGGCGGGAATACCTTGCACATCGTTGAAAGGGTCTTTGAAGCGGGCTGAAGCGCAGTAGAAGTCTTTCATTGCCGACACGCTTTGGGGCGTGAGGGTTTCGAAGTACGTTGCGATCTGTTGGAAACGTTCTCGCGTGCTCATGGTCAAAGTCCTGTAAAACGTCGCACCAAGGCGAAGTACATTCTGTAGGGTAAGAGGCGCATCAATTTAAGCCACAGCGTGAAGCGCTTGGGAAAGTGAATGTCAAACAAGCCTTCTGACCAACCTTGCAACATGGCCTTTGCAGCATCTTCGGGTGACATCAATGCGGGCATTTCAAAGTTGTTTTGTGCCGTCAGCGGTGTGGCCACAAACCCTGGATTGATGAGGCTTACACCAATGCCTTTGTCTTGTAAGTCCATGTACAAGGTTTCTGCCAAATGTGTCATGGCTGCTTTGGTGGGCCCATAGGCCAAGCCGTTGGGCAAACCGCGCCAGCCCGCCACACTGCTGACCAAACTCACATGACCAAAGCCTTGTTGTAAAAACAGGGGCAAGCATGAATCGAGCACGCGCAACAACCCGTTGTAGTTAACATCTTGATGACGCAGCATGTCTGCTAGGTCAAATGCCGTTGCGCGCTGTGCACGGTAATGACCCGCACAATAAAGTAGCATGTCCAAAGGACCCATCGCCGCAACTTGGCGCGTGGCATAACGCACTTGCAGTGTGTCTGTAACATCCAGTGGCAGCAATTCAATGGGCTTGCCTTCTTGTTGGCATTGTTCCGCCCAAGCCGACACAACGCCCACATCGCGGGCAGAAACCACCACTTGTGCGCCAGCAGCGTGCAAGGCTTTTGCACACGCCAAGCCAATGCCACTTGAGGCGCCAATCAGCCAAACACGGCGGCCTTGCCACTGCACCATGGGTTGGTTCAGCGGCGCTCCCCAGCGGCGCCTTAAGGGAATTGAAACCGTGGCCGTGGGCAATCCACCAGGGCCTGCTTTGATTGTTTCAAGGCTCATGACGTTTGACCCAACGCGCTGCTTGTGCGGCGCTTAAATGACAAGGTGACTTCGCCCAAAGTGACGCCCCATTTGCGCATTACCGCTTTGTTCAACATGACCTGGTCGTCCATCAAATACATCCAATCATCAAATTGAACATGCCAAACCGTGCCTTCAACTGGCAAGGCCAAGGTATATTGCCAACGAAAAGCGTTGCCTCTGACTTCACCCTCTGCCATACCGATGACATCGTCTGCACGCCCTTCATAGCGCCCATTGGGCAAGGCCTTCAAGCGCCAAATGCGTCGCTGTTGGGTGCCATCGGAATAGGTGAAGGCTTCATCCAAAACGCCCTCATCACCTTGCCACCGGCAGTCCATAACCACTTTGAAACGTTTGACCACACGTCCCGATCGATCGGTAAAAACACCCCAAGCATCGACCATGCCGTTGAAGTAGGTGCGCAAATCAAGCACCGGTTTTTCAGCTGCGTAATCGGCCACTTGCGGACTTGCACAGCCCGACAAAAAACTTGCGCTACCCGCAATGCTTGCAAGCCCTGCTGTGCGCATCAAAAGGGGTGCTGTCATGCTGTGTGAAATTCTTTGTAAGCAGTGGCGTCGGTTCATGAGTTGCTCCGTGATGTCAGCAAAGTGGCTGAAGGTTGAATCCAAAAATAAAAAAGTGCGACCAGCGCCAATGACTTGAGCACACACGGCAACAAACCATAGGCCAATGACAAGGCGTTCAAGCCAGCTTCACTTTGCACGCCAGGTGCGTAGCCCCAACTGGCCAGCAAGGGCAAACACAAGCCCGCAGCCAATGCCAAGTTGAATTTGCTGATGAGGTTCCACCAGCCCAAGTACAAGCCTTCTGCTTGACCGCGGTGGCCCAGTTGGTCGATGACCCGATTCAGCAAGGCGCTGGGCACCACCATGTCGGCGCCCAATGCAACGCCTGAAGCCAGACAAACAACCAGAAACATCAACTCATCGCCTGGACCCAAATTGCTCACATAAGCAAAGCTCAAAATGGCAAGTAACATGCCTGCTGCCCATGTTTTAGCCAATCCCCATCGACGAACCAACATGAGCCAAACAGGCAGCGACAGCACGCCCGCGACAAAATACACCCCCAAGAACAAGGGTGCCATGCGCGCTGAAGCTTGTATTTGATCTTCGACAAAGAACATCACCAAACTGGCGGGTACGGCACTGGCTATGCCGTTCAACATGAACACGCACAATAATTTTAAAAATACGCGCTGCTGAACAGGCAAGGCCATGCCCAAGTGACTGGCCTGAACTTTGTCGATCTTCAACTCCGCCGTACGGAAATCAAAGACGCGTCGCCATGTCCACAAACCCACGACCAACAAAACCCCCAACAGCACCGTGGTGGGCGCCCATCCGGCCAATGCTGGCAAGAGGGAGGCCAAGACAACACCCACCAAACCCGCGCCCTCACGCCATGCGATGACGCGGCCTTGCTGCAATGCGTCGCCCCCTAAACGCGTGGCCCATGCTTGGTGAAGAATGCTCAAACCACTGAACGTCAAATGGCATAGGCTGACAAACACAGCAACCCAGGCGACGTAACCGGCCGTGGCAGAAAAATTCGGTGGAAAAAATAAGGCTGCAAACGACAGCCATAAAAGCAATGACAACGCTCCCGCGGCAGCACCAAATACTCGCTTGGACTTGCCATACAAAATATCGCTAACTCGACCCATCCAAGGGTCAATGAATGCATCTAACAAACGGCTGAGCAACAAAACCACGCCCAATGTGGTCAGCGGCACGGCAAACTGGGTGGCATACACGTGCGGTAAATTGACATACATCGGCAAAGCCACAAAAGACAAGGGAAGCGCAAGCAAGCCGTAGGAAGCACCCATTGCATGAGGACCCCTGAATTTGAATGTCATAAGCCATTGACCCACGCTTGGCGAATGCCCGGAGCTGGCGTGGCTTCATGCAACCAAATACCAAAAAACAGCTTGGCAAATTGTGGGTCAGCAAGCACGCCCACACGGCGCTGCTGATACCAAAACTCAGCACCTTCGTTGGGTTTGTGAACGCCGACCAAACGATCACCGGGTCGGACGTTTGGAAAAATATCGGTCATGGCCTTGAGCCAATCTTTTTCTTGTGCCGCACTGATGCGGCCCAACTTACGCATTTCATCCAAAGAGCGTTTGGCAATGGCAGCACCTTCAAAACTTCGCAAATAAGACAACTCAATGGCAAAGGGATGTGACGCGTATTGCTGAACAGAAAATCCCGGTTGCGTCCACAAACGCGCGTCGTAAATTTCAAAGCCCCAAAATTGGTAGCGCTGGGTACTTGAAGGTTTGGTGCCCGGCAAGATCGCCTCCGTGGCCAACGCAGTCAATGACATGGCCATGAATACCAAAGCGCAAACGCACTGTCCTGAACGCAAGAACCACGTTTTCATGTCAAGCTGGCTTTTGCAATGTGAACTGAATCACATCGGTATTGGCTTCGTCAAACGCCGCCTCGCAATAGGCCAAGTAAAACTCCCAAGTGCGAAGAAATTTGTTGTCAAACCCTAACTTCAAAACTTGTGCTTCTTGGGCCATGAACTCATGACGCCAACGACGCAGCGTCTCTGCATAATCAGGTCCAAATTTCAAAGCGTCAATGACCTCCAAACCAGCCAACTTGGCTTGTCTTCTGAATTCAGAAGGGCTGGGCAAACAACCGCCAGGGAAAATGTATTGTTGAATGAAATCTGTCGACTTGACGTATCTGTCAAACAAAGCGTCGTCAATCACGATGCTTTGGATGCAGGCCTTGCCACCGGGCTTTAAGAGTTTGCTAACCGCCTGAAAATAAGTCGGCCAGTATTCTTGACCAACGGCCTCTATCATTTCAATCGAACACACAGCGTCATAGGGGCCGTCGTCAATGTCCCGGTAATCTTGCAAACGCAAGTCAGCTTGGTCGGCTTTGCCATTCCACTTCATGCGCGCGTTGGCAAACGCCAATTGCTCGGTCGAAAGTGTCACGCCCGTCACGTGCGCCCCCATCTCCATGGTGGCCATCTCCGCCAACGCGCCCCAACCACAGCCAATTTCTAAGACCCGTGAGCCTTGAGTCACATCGGTGGCCTTGAGGGCACGTCTTACCTTGGCGTGTTGTGCATCTTGCATGCTGAGGCTGAAGTTGCCTTCAAACAAAGCAGATGAGTAGTTCATGGTGTTGTCCAACCACAACTCATAAAAGGCATTGCCCAAGTCGTAGTGTGCGTGGATATTTTTACGGCTGTTGGCTTTGTGATTGCGATTGAGCAAATGGCGCACTCGGTAAATCATGCGGCCCCACCATGATCCATAAATCAAGTCTTCAACCACACGGCGATTTTGAATCATCACGCGCAGCAAGTCGCTCAAAGAAGGCGTGCGCCAATCACCGGCAATGTAAGACTCTGCAAAGCCAATGTCGCCCGACTTCATGCTGGCCAAAAAGACATTCCAGTTGCTCAAACTGATGGCTGCGTGCGGTAAATCGCCTTTGCCATAAATCTTCGAACTTCGATCTGGAAATTGAACGGTCAAGGTGCCATGCTCAATCTTTTCAAGCAACTGAAGTACACGGCGCGCGGCCATGGGTGCAGATTGAATGGCCAGGGATGCGCCAGATGATGTGGTGGTGTTCATGCTCAGCTGTTTTTTGATATGACGGTGGAAGCAACTTGTCCACTGGTGACAAATTGCTCAGGGGGCAAGGGCTTGCGGAAAAAGGGCACACGTTTAAGCCACAACAACAACGCGTGCCAATGGATTCGCATCACAACAGCGAAGGTCCAAAGTGGATACTGCCAAAAGGTTCGGCGAATTTCGTAGGCCGTTGCTGGCACCAACTTGCCGCTTTGGCTGGTTTGTATCAGGGGACCTTCTTTGTCGCTGTGATCAACGCGCGCCACGATTCGTTCTATGCCATTGACCAGCGTGCGCATGAACCTGAACTGGTAATGGCCAGACACGTCACAAAAAGGTGAGACGTGAAACACTTTGTCGGCTTGCGCTGTGATGCCCCACTTGGGTTCATGCAGAAGATAGCAGTGTCGCTCGCCAAAGGTATTGTGCACCTCGGCCACTATGGCGGCCAAACTTTGGTCTTGCCGGTGGCAATACCAAAAGCTCACGGGCTTGAAGGTGTAGCCTAATACACGTGGAAATGTTTGAAGCCAAATCTCGCCATCGGCATCTTGCACCTTGGCCTCTGCCAACAAAGACTCTAGCCATGCCAACGCACCACCTTGCTCTGGTGAGCGGCCATCGCCATGATCAACATCGTAAAAAGACAAAAGTCCTGGTCGATTCAAGGCCAGCGCATCCGTGTTTGTAGACCCCGGCTTGTACATCTTGGTTTGAAGGCGCCGCATGGGCAACAGTACAAAATAGGCCGCATAGTCAAAGGCATGGCGGGCGGGGCGCAGACGCACATGCCGCACCTGGCCATGTCCAATCAGAATGTCTGCTGCTTTCAATCCTGCACCTTCATCAACAGCTCTTTGGCCACAGACAAACCCGACTTCAGCCCATCCTCGTGAAAGCCATAGCCAAGCCAAGCCCCAGCGTACCAAGTGTGTTGCTGTCCTTGAATGCCTTGAATGTGCTTCTGCGCTTCAATGGCTGCAAGGTCAAAGACTGGATGTGCATATTCAAAACTGCGTATGACTTTGGAGGGGTCAATGTTTTGAGTGGGGTTTAAAGACACCACCACCGCTTGTTCATATGGCAAGGGTTGCAGTTTATTAAGCAAATAATGCAGGCACACCCGCGAGCTTTCTTGATCTTCGCTTTCAGCGCGGGCGTAATTCCAAGCGGCCCATGCTTTGCGACGACTTGGCAACACACTGTCATCGGTGTGCAATACCGCTACGTTGTCTTGGTAGCGAATGGCCGACAGATATTGCGTCTCTGACTCAGAGGGTGCGCGCAACATGCGCAAGGCTTGATCGGAATGGGTACAAATGACCACCTCATCAAATCTTTCAGCAGCGCCTTGGGTCACAACCCTGATGCCATGATCATCTCGTTCAATCAGTTGCACCGGGGTGTTCAGTCGCTTGTCGCTGATGCCTTTCACTATTTTTTGCACATAGTTGCGAGAGCCCCCTGTGACGGTGAACCAACGCGGCCGGTTGCTGATTTGAAGCAAACCATGGTTGTGACAAAACCGAATCATGGTGGCCACAGGAAAGGCCAACATCTGATCGGTAGGGCAACTCCAAATGCAACCCATCATGGGCAAGAAATACCAGTTTTGAAAAGCTTTGCCAAACTGGTGCTGTTTCAAAAACTCAGACAAAGGTTGCCGCATGGCTGTTTCGTTTTGTTGCACAGCAATTTGCGTGCACAAATTGTTAAAGCGAAGCACGTCTAGCAGCATTTTGTAAAACTGCGGGCGCATCAAATTGCGACGTTGTGCAAATACGGTGTCTAAATTGCTGCCACTCCACTCGAGGGCCTCGTCACCCCAAGCACGCGGTGCTTGAACCGAAAAGGACATGTCAGACAAGGATGTTTCAACACCCAGTTCGGCGAACAATTTAATCAGGTTGGGATAAGTTCTTTCGTTGTAGACCAAAAACCCGGTATCCACGCCATGCGTCACCAGTCCCTGGGGCGTAGGCAAACTGATGTCAACGGTATTGGCATGACCACCAAAATAGTCGCCGGCCTCAAACAAGCTGATGTCGGCTTGGCCTTTCAGGCTGTGTGCAACCGCCAAGCCTGAAATGCCTGAACCCACAATGGCAATTTTTTTGTACTTCAAAATGTCAATCTTTCAAAAGCAGCTACGAGCGACTTAGATCGGCTTGGCCGCCAAGCTTTTTTCAACGGCCTGAACCAAACTTTTGCTATCAGGGCTGGTCATGCTGCTGTAACTGTCAATCAATTTACCGTCTCGACCGATCAGGTACTTGTAGAAATTCCACTTCGGTCTTTGACCGGGTGTTTGTGCCAGTTGCTTGAAAAATGGCACGGCTGCGTCACCCGTCACTGATGTCTTGGTGAACATTGGAAATTTCACACCAAAGGTGCTTTCGCAAAAGTCCGCTATTTCTTGGTTGGTGGCTTTTTCTTGGGCAAAGTCGTTTGAAGGAAAACCTAAAACCACCAAACCGCGGTCTTTGTACTTTTCATGAAGTGCTTCCAAGCCCTTGTACTGGGGTGTGAAACCACAATAACTGGCTGTGTTGACGACCAAAATGACTTTGCCACTGTATTGGCACAGGGACTGCGGCTTCTCATCTTGCAAGCGCAGAAAGCTGTGATTCAACAAAGTGGGGCAACTGGCGTTTGTCGTGCCTGCTGCAGATTGCGCCCATGTCGCGGGAACAGCCAAGCTACAGACCATGAGTGCCAAGCATTGGAGTGGCTTGAAAGAAGTCATTGAACTGTCCATTCTATTTTGTGACCGTTCAGTTTACTTCTAAATTTTCGGCTTGTCACGCCCCTTGTTGTAAATTGAGCTCATCTGGGAACACCGCCTGCCACAAAGCCCAAACAGCATCCTGCTGGGCTTTCAGCAAACTGCCCCCCACTTGTGTTGGTTCTTCGTTCAAGCGGGCTTTGTGTTGAACTCGTCGCAATTCTCGGTAAGCGGCCGACGCAGCAAACCCAACACCCTGCGGCACCAAGCCTGCCGCCTCCGCTCTTTGCAAAAGGGCAATGTTGCCAACGTTGTCTGCCAACTCTGGATGCGTTTGGGTGTGCATCAAGACCAAATATTGAACCGCAAACTCGGCATCGACCATGGCCCCAGGGCTGTGTTTCACATCAAAGAAACCCGCCTTGACAGGATGGGCTAGCCGAACCCGATTGCGCATGGTGATGATCTCTTGCGTCAGCAAGATGGGGTCGCGCTGTGCGCTGATGACGGCATGCCTGACTTGGTCAAATCGGACTTTCATGTGCGCATCGCCCATCACAAAACGTGCACGGGTCATGGCTTGATGTTCCCATGTCCAAGCTGTGTTGCTGCCTCGTTGTTGTTGGTAATTGGCGTACGCGTCGAAAGTGGTCACCAACAAACCTGAGCTGCCGTTGGGACGCAGAGCGGTGTCAATTTCAAATAAGTCGCCCTCGGCGGTCTTCACTGTGAGCCAATTAATGAGCTTACGGACAAAGCTTGCGTAGACCTCTTGAGCCCGCTCGTCGTCATCTTCGTAAACAAACACAATGTCCAAATCACTGCCGTAACCAAGCTCTTTACCGCCTAGCTTGCCATAAGCAATGATGGCCAATTGCGGCGTTTCGCGGTGCCTGTTTTTAAGGCACGACCAACACCACAAGGCCGTCACTCGCAGCACCGCATCGGCCATGGCGCTCAGGTCGTCCGCGACCTGCTCGACCGTCAAGCAGCCTTCAACATCTCGGGCCAGGGTGCGAAAGACTTCTGCGTGGTGCGCTCTGCGCAGCAAATTCAATAAGTTTTCTTCCTCGTCTTCGCCCGTTCGCCTCAAGGCTTCGCGTCTGGCTTGAAGCTCCGACTCAAAGTCTGCGGCCACAAACCGTTGCTTCAAGACATCGCCACCCGCCAGCTCGTCGATCACCCCCGGGTGTTGCACAAGGTAACGCGCGGGCCATTTGGCAGCACCCAGCAATCTGAGCAACCTCTCATGCACCGCTGGGCGCTCGAGCATCATGGCCAAATAGCTTTCGCGTCGCATCAATGGCTCCATCCAATCGGCCATCCGAACCACGGCATCTTCTGCCACACGGCCTTCTTGAAGCCACTGGGCCGTGCGCTGTAGCAAACGCATCAAGCGTGCCCTGGCGTCGTCTCGCAAGCTTTTGACTTTGGCGCTGTCCTGCCAATGCGCCAAGCGTTTGCGAGCCTCGCCTTTGAACAAGTCCAACACAGCTTCCAGTTCAGGCCGATCGTGTTGGCCCTGGGTTTGGCAGCCTTTGCAAGCTTGGTCACCACCTAGCAAAATATCAAACTCATGCGCCACAATTTCACGATGAGCATCCAGATCTGCTAATAAGTCACAACTGTCGGAATAACCCATGGTGTGGGCTATCCAATTGAGGTCTTGATCTTGGGTTGGTAAAACATGGGTTTGTTGATCGTCCAAATACTGAATGCGGTGTTCCACCTTGCGCAAAAATACGTAGGCTTTGGCCAAAGACTCGGCTGTTTCAACGGGCATCAAACCAGCCTTGGCGACACGCTTGAGGGCATCTAATGTGGGTCGAGTTCGCAGCTCGGGAAACTGACCACCTCGCACCACTTGTAATAATTGAACCGTGAATTCAATTTCCCGGATACCCCCACGCGACAACTTCACATCATTGGCACGCTCTGGGTGGCCTGCACTGCGTTTGGCCGCATGATCACGAATTTGCTGGTGCAAGGTTCGCAACGACTCAAACACGTTGTAGTCCAAGTAGCGCCTGAAAACAAAAGGCAAGACCACGCCTCGAAGGCTAGCAGCGGAACCGTTTTCAATGCTACTGCGTGGGGCAATGACGCGGCTTTTCATCCACGCAAAGCGTTCCCACTCACGCCCTTGAACCAGAAAATACTCCTCCAAGGCCCCCAATGACAACACGCTGGGGCCAGAATTGCCATTGGGTCGCAACGCCAAGTCAACTCGAAACACAAAGCCATGCTCGGTAGTATCCCCAATCAGTGTGTAGATAGACCTGACGGCCCGCGCAAAGTATTCCTGAACCGAGATTTTGCCCAGTCCTTGGTCGTTCCCCGTGGTTTCGCCGTCTTCGTCGTAGACATAAATCAGGTCAATGTCGCTTGAAACATTCAATTCTCGAGCACCCAATTTGCCCATGCCAATAACCCAAAACTCGGCACGCTTGCCTGCTGTCGTCATTGGCACGCCATGCCGGGCGTCTAGGTCGCGAAAGGCTTGTTGACAGGCTTCGTCCAATGCCACTTCCGCCAAATGCGTGACGGCCAAGGTAACGGTCTCTAAAGGCGCCTGATGCTCGCAATCTTGCGTCAACAAACGGGCCATGGTCCATTGACGCAAAATGCGCAGCGCAGCGCCCACATCATGCCCCTGTGTCCGCAAATGCTTGTAGGCCTGCGTTAATGACTCACGTTGTGGCACCACCATGGGCAGGTTTGCAAACACATTGGCGTAGCGCCTTTGAAGCCGTTGATAAAAACGAGAACCCTCTGACAGGGGTGGGGGGCGCTTGGAATCCATGGCGATGCCTGTCTCAAATGGCTCTACGGCAGTCATAATTCCCTGCCTGAGTCTTTATGTCTGTATTGCGATTCGAATGCTGAAGTTTTCCATCCTGTCCCAGTTGCTGAGCAAAACACTGCGCTTCATCGCTTGGATGGTGCTTGTAGCAGGCATCGTCTTGGGCATGGGTTGGGCGGCATTGCATTTTTGGATTGTGCCAAGAATTGAAGATTTCAGACCCAGACTGGAAAACTTGGCCACGCAAACCATAGGCGTTCCCGTCCAAATGGGTAAATTGGTGGGGGTCTCTTCGGGCTGGATGCCCACCTTTGAAATTCACAACCTGAGTTTGTTTGACCCCGAAGGTCGGCCTGCATTGACCTTGCCCAGAATTGTCTTTGCCATCAGCGTTCGCTCCGTGTTGGATTTGGGCTTAGAGCAACTGGTCATTGACGCCCCCACATTGGACATTCGAAGAACCGCCTCGGGTGAATGGCGCATTGCGGGTCTTTCATTGAAACAAGACAACGCCCCCGACTCCGCAGCCGCTGATTGGCTTTTTGCGCAAAAGGAAATCGTCATCCAGCACGGTACAGTGGCGTGGACCGATGAGTTCAACCCCCACCAGCGGGAAAAGGCACCGCTCCAGTTGGAAGACGTGACGTGGGTTCTGCGCAATTCAGCCCGTCACCATCATTGGCGTTTGGATGCCACCCCCCCCAAGGGCTGGGGTGATCGTTTCGTTTTCATGGGTGATTTAAAGCGCGGCCTATTGTCCACACACCCTGGTCGAATCAAAGATTGGAGCGGCCAACTGCACATTGAGTTTCCAGATGTTAACTTGTCACAACTGGGCCCGCACCTGCCTTGGAACGTCAATGCCACGCAAGGACAAGGGGCGCTTCGGATGTGGGTTGACTTGAACCAAGGCAAGGTCAAACAGGCCACCGCCGATTTGGTTTTAGAAAATGCGAAAGCTCAACTCAGCCCAGAACTTCAAGCACTGTCTTTTAAAAATATTGCAGGTCGAATTTCAGTCAACCCCTTGAACAAAGGCATGGCGTTCTCAACGGCTGGCTTGCGCTTTGATACCACCGATGGCCTGCATTGGCCCGGCGGCAACGTCAATTTTTCTTATTCAGAAGCTGAAAATGGTCAGAGCGCGAAGGGCCTTTTCCATGGCGACAAATTGGATTTGTTGGCGCTTCGCAACATTGCGCTGCAACTGCCCTTGCCCGATGTTGCACGCCAACCGTTGCTAAATCACAAAGTCAGTGGTTTGGTCAATCCCTTGCACATTGAGTGGACTGAACAACTGGGTACAAGTGAGAAAACATTTCAAGTCATGACCGCCAACGGTCGTTTCGAAAATTTTTACTTTGAAAGCGGTAAACCAGGAACGTCTTCAGCGCATTGGCCAGGCGTTGAAAATGCCAACATCAGCTTTGACATGACCCGCGACGGAGGACAGTTCAAAGCAACGGTTGACAATGGCGCTTTCAGCTTGCCGCACATCTTTGAAGACCCCCGCATTCCTTTGAACAAGATGCAGACCTCCGTTAAGTGGGTCACACAAAAGGGCCGGATGTCGGTGCCCGACTGGCAACTGAGTGTGACCAACGCAGACCTCAGTGGTGAATGGCGCGGCAGTTGGAAACCTAGCGCCATACCCAACAGCTTGGGCATTTTGGACCTGCAAGGCAGCATTTTCAAAGGGTCTGCGCCCCGCGTATACCGTTATTTGCCCAACACGCTGCCACAAAACGTGCGCCATTACGTGCGTGATGCTGTGCTACAAGGTGAAGTTCAAAACGTTGCCGTCAAAATCAAAGGCGATCTTCAGCAACTGCCATTTGCCAACCCCAAGGACGGTGAGTTTCGCTTCGCTGGCAAAGTCAAAGATGTTCAATATGCGTATGTGCCTCCCAACAACGCCGGCACTTCTCGCAACACAACAGCCAGCGCACCCGAGCTAATTTGGCCTGTGATGAACACCGTGAATGGTGACATTGTGTTTGACAGGCTCAACTTCAAACTCAACAACGCTTCGGGCAAATGGGGCAATGTGCCATTTACCCAAATCAAGGCAGAGATTCCGCAGTTGAACAATAAGGTGGTGGTGCAGGTTCAAGGTGAGTCAAAAGCAAATGCACAATTGATCTTGAATGAATTGCGGCAATCGCCAGTGAACAACATGCTCAGCGGGGTATTGGCACAAGCGCAGAGCACTGGCGTCTTCAACGCTCGCCTTAAACTCAGTTTGCCCTTGGCTGAGCTAGACAAATCCAACGTACAAGGCAGCGTTGTCTTGAACAACAACGATGTGCGATTACAAACCAGTCTTCCCGTCTTTGAAAAAGCACTTGGAACGGTCAACTTCAGCGAGTCGGGCTTCAATTTGGCAGGTGTCAACGCGCAATTTTTGGGCGGCCCCCTCAAACTAGAGGGCGGTTCGCGGAAGTTGCCTCCCAACAGCACTGACGCCAACCCGCTCATTCGCGCGCAAGGACAAGCCACGGCAGCTGGCATGCGCCTTGCCAAAGAAATCCCCATGCTAAGCGCCATTGCGCAGCAAGCGACCGGCAACACAAATTACACCGCCAGCTTGGGTTTCAAAGGCGGTCAAAGTGAGCTGAGCATACAGTCGCAACTGCAGGGTTTGGGCTTGAACTTGCCTGCGCCTCTTTACAAACGCCCCGATGACTTGGTGGCCCTGAAATATGAAAACACCATTCAGAACCTGAATCAAAACATTGCGCAGCGAGACCAATTGCAAGTTGTTTGGGGCCGCGCACTTTCGGCATCTTATGTCCGAGACTTGACGGGGCCGGAGCCCAAGGTGATCAGTGGTAGATGGTTGATCGGGGATGTTGGCACGCCAACGACCGCCCCCACACCCTCTCACACGACCACGCAAGACAGCGGCGTGGTTGCCTTGGTCAATTTGCCCACCTTCTCCGTAGACGAGTGGTTGCAAGTTGTGTCGCCGGCCAAATCTAGCCCAAACAACAGCGCAACACAAATCAACAACCTGTCTGTTACCAGTCAAAGTTATTTGCCCAACCGGATCACGCTGAAAGCAAATGAGTTGGCAATTCAAAGTCGCAATTTACACAATGTCTCGGTAAGTGGGTCACGCGAAGGCTCTTTGTGGCGCGCTCAATTGGAAGCCAGAGAGTTCAGCGGCTATTTGGAGTATCGGCAATCCAACGCTCAAAACCCGGGGCGTATTTTTGCGCGGCTTGCACGCCTCAGTCTGCCGCCCTCGGCCGACCAAACCGTTGAGTCGCTTTTAGAAGACTCGCCCCTCGCAATTCCCGCCTTGGACATCGTCGTCGAAGATTTGGAGTTGCGTGGCAAGAAGTTGGGGCGCGTAGAAATTGAAGCCATCAACACCGACCCTGCAACGCCTCGAAGTAACGCAGGCCGTGAATGGCGCCTAAGCAAGTTGAACATTAGCTTGCCCGAAGCCAGCTTCAAAGCCAGTGGCAAATGGATGACCTCTCGTGATGGCACCCAGCCCGCCATGACCGACATGAACTTTCGACTGGATGTGTCAGATTCTGGTGAGTTGCTCAACCGCTTGGGTACCAAAGACGCACTGCGTGGCGGTGGCGGTAAGTTAGAAGGACAAGTCAGTTGGCAAGGCTCACCCCTGACGCTTCACTATCCCAGCTTAAGTGGTCGCTTCAACGTGAACATTGGACGGGGTCAGTTTTTGCAAGCAGAGCCTGGTGTTGCAAAGCTATTGGGCGTGTTGAGTTTGCAGGCTTTGCCAAGGCGTTTGCTGCTCGACTTTCGCGATGTCTTCAGCGCAGGTTTTGCTTTCGACACCATTCGAGGCGATGTCGTGATTCAACAAGGCATCGCCAACACTCGCAACTTGCAAATGAAAGGTGTCAATGCCGTGGTTCAGATGGAGGGCAGTTCTGACATTGCTCGCGAAACGCAAAACTTGCGCGTTTTGATCTTGCCCGAAGTTGACGCCGGCACGGCTTCGCTGTTAGCAGGTATTGCGCTCAACCCCGCCATTGGCTTGAGCACCTTCTTGGCTCAATTGGTGTTGAAACAACCGCTCAGCCGAGTTAACACGCAAGAGTTTGCCATTGAAGGCACTTGGACCGACCCCAAAGTGACCAAGGTCACAGCCGGCAGCCACACGCCCTGAACAAGTTTGTCGTCTCGTCATGTCTTCATCCACCTCACCAACACTGACATGGCTTTCTCCGTTATGGCTGATCTTTAAATCTGTGACGCGTTCGTTCACCGATCGCCGCGTTTCATTGTGGGTTGCGCTGGTTGGCTTGGTCGTAGCACTGCTGGTGACCTTGGTCTGGTTGGCCGGCAGGTATGAAGCCAGCCAGTTTCAGGCAGAACTCGATCGCGATGCTGCCGATGCTGTGAACGACATTCGCAGCAGTTTTGCCAGGCATGTTCTAAGTATTCAAACTGTGCATGTCAAAGATTTGCCAGCAAAGTTGTGGCAGACCGATGTCAGCAACCTGTTGAGTCAAAATCGCGAATGGCTGCGAGTTGAGCGCCGTGATCTTCAAGGTGGCATTTTAAGTTTCATTGACTCGCCATTGCGGGAGCCCGTCTTTGATGCAAAGTCGCGAACGAACGAACAAGCTGAGATTGTGCAAACTTGCTTGCGCGCGAAACGCCTCAACGGTCCGGCCTTTTCTCGCAGTTATTTTGTACCTCAAGTCAACGGCATGGGCCTTGAGGTCATGGAGCTTTGTTTGCCCATGCTTGTGCAAGGTGTGGCTGTAGGGTACACCTTAATCACCTACAGTCTTCAAGACGTTTTGGCCAGCCAATTAGGCGCAACCTATGGTCGGCGCAACGAGCTTTCCTTCATCGAGGCAGACGGCACGCGCTTGGCCGTCCATGGCTCATTGCCGCGTGCAAAACGACTTTTCACAACCACCCAATTGCTGGACTTGCCAGGGAACACCTTGTTGCTTCGGATGGATGGCCGCCGAGCAGCCCCAGACCTGTTTCCCAATATTCTCCCAGCGCTTGTCACAGCAATGTCTATTGCGCTTGTTTCGGTCCTGGTGTTGTTGGTAAAGGACTCTCGCAGGCGCCTTAAAGCTGAACGTGATTTGGCCGACGCCTTGGCATTTCGAAAAGCCATGGAAGACTCACTGGTGACTGGCTTGCGCGCCAGAGATTTGCAAGGGTGCATCACCTACGTCAACCCTGCGTTTTGCCAAATGGTTGGGTTTGAAGCTGAA
>JACCDM010788925.1_pt1 | contig 25352 bp, 25 predicted proteins | sample 7445851 | NCBI WGS metagenome assembly JACCDM01 (sample SAMN15323438, study PRJNA562643) | freshwater metagenome | isolation source: river surface water | place: USA:Blue River Watershed | collected 2017-08-16
ACTCTTAGACCTAGCGACGTTTTACCGGGATGTGATGATGGTTCAATCTGGATCGGTAGATGCCCTCATAAACTCAGATTTATCTGGAGAGGTAGCCACATATTCCGCCACCTCACTAGCTACTTCCAGCATCAAGAAGCTAGACGCGATCATGCAGACACGCACCCATTTAGCAATGAACGCCGCCCCATTGGCAACGTGCGAAGCGCTTATGTGTCGCCTTGCCCAGCCTTAGCCTTTGGTAATTGGCACCCCTTGCCATGGTGCAGAATTCCACCATGCGTCTAGACCATGTTTCTTATGTGACTTCTCATGATCAACTTGCCGACACAGTACAACGCTTAGGCGCTCGCCTCGGTAGCACCTTCGTTGATGGTGGGATCCACCCACGATTCGGAACACGAAACTTCACCTGCGCACTCAAGAATGGTCAATACATTGAGGTTGTGTGCCCACTAGATCACCCAGCAACTGAACAAACTCCTTGGGGCAAGGCTGTTTCAAAAAAAGCGAACGAAGGTGGCGGCTGGTTCACTTGGGTTTTCAGCACTAAGGACATTGCCCCTATCGAAGAAAAGTTTGGCCGCGATGCAATTGAAGGCCATCGCACGCGCCCAAACGGTTCAGATCTAAAGTGGAAGCAAATTGGCGTAAATGAGATTGCCGATACTCGAGAATTTCCATTCTTTATTCAATGGTTATCAGCAGATCACCCATCGCAGGATGGGCCCCCCCTTGCCGAGATTAAAAAGATTGTAATTGCAGACTTAGACCAGTTGGCAGATTCTTGGTTTACAGAAGAAATCCTTGCCGCACTTGGTGATGTAAATATTGAATGGATTGACCCATCAACAAATGATGACCAATCAGGAATTGTTGCTGTACACCTTTTAACTCCGGGCGGTGTAGTGGTTCTGGACTAAAGTAGATGTGGACTCCCACGACGAGCAAATTGTAGTCAGAGACGACTCCTTTTCCTGGGTCTTCAGCAGGAGAATCAATAATCGGATAAGTCACACAATAAGTGACAACCAGCGACAAACTTTGATATCTGTACCTCTAGACCATTTGCCAAAACTTTCAACTCGCTTTGAACGTATTGTTGCTTGTCCAATTCGCTCCAGTTTTCCCCTTCACGCAAAACGTATAGTGCTTCTTGCAAAATCTCGTGCTAGTCTCTTGGAAAACGAGATGAAAAGACCAGCAGAGTCAACTTTATAAGTTACTGTTTTACAATGAGAATAGCCCGAAGAATTAAGCGCAGGATTTGGCCCCAGGTTAGGTTTAGGGTGGACCCAAACGGCACTCATCACGACTTTCTGGTAGCAAGCATTGATTTTATCATTTCAAGAAAACCAGAGAATTCACAAATTGTGATGATTGAAGTAGGAACAGGTGGAACGTCTTCTCGAGTTATGCAGTCATATCTGGACCGTTTCAGTCAGATACGACTAATTTCATTCGAAAACGATTTAAAATGGTTGCAAACATACGAACAAGATTATCCGAGAAGTGATAGACATTTGCTCGTTTTTGTTGAAGATAACTCCTGGACTTCGACAATTGAGAAGTATTTGACTGACGTACCGGAAAGTTCAAAGATATTAGCCTTTATTGATTCTTCCCCATGGGAGTCAAGAATCCAAGCCCTGAAAGTTTTAAGGGCTAAATCAGATCTGTTTTTGATTCACGATGTCGATTACTTTCCACACAATGGCTTAATGGGACGGGAAATAGAACCTATAAAATCAGTCCCGGCAAACCCATTCTTCTACGGAAAGCTCAAGTCAAAAAATCTTGGCTTGCGAGATTACGATAAAGTCGCCAAGTACTGGGTTGAAGCATTTCCTAGAATCCCGGGGTATTTCACAGGTCCACCTACCCTAATTGCGAGCGAAAAACTTGATGTCAGAGAAGTGGAGTTTCCCAAAGGAGTTATAAGGCAGAGCGAGTCTGGAGGGATTTAAATGCACACACAAATGAAAAAATGGCTTGCCCCTCTTGAAGATATACAGACACTCGAAACAGTCTGGCTTATATTGAAGTACTCCCTTGTAAGGAAATCCAATAAATCTCTTCCTGAGCTATCTCACATATTCACTAAAGCAGTCGAGCTATTTACAAATCGCCTTAAAATTGTTCGCAAAGATAACTCTTTTGCCGGGGAACACCAAATACTTGTTGAAACTATGAAAAACATTCACATAGAAGAAGGTTACCTAGCTGATATCGGCGCTGCGGATGGAATCAGGCAATCTTCAACCCTTAGATTCCTACATGATTCCAAATGGAAAGGAACCCTATTCGAGTATAACCCTGAGTCTTTTTCTCGGCTGGCTTTTCTTTATAGTGATTCCGAGAGAGTAAATCTAGCGAAAACCAAAGTGACTCCCTTAAATGTAGTCGCTCTTTTTGAAGGTTTTAATGTCCCAAGAAACTTTGAATTTTTGAACATTGATATAGATTCATATGATCTTTCAATACTTCGAGAGTTAATTGATTTTGGATATAGACCGAGAATTATTAGCATGGAAGTGAACGAGAAGTTTCCACCAAACTTATACTTTGAAGTTCTCTATTCAGCTAAACACGTTTGGGCGGGAGACCACTTCTTTGGCTGCTCATTAGTCGCAGCCTACGAAAACCTTCAACCTAGAGGATACGAGATATTAACGATGGAATATAATAATGTCATTTTCTTGGAATCTACATTTACACAACACAGAAAATCCGAGATAGATTTAGGTTCCATCTACAGAAATGGCTATTTGGCAAAGAAAGATAGAAAAACCCTCTTTCCATGGAATGAGGATTTTGAATTGATTCTAGAAATGGACAGTGAATCCGCAATCGAGTTTCTGAACAAAAAATTCCAAATCTATTCAGGAGAATACAGATTGGAAAATCGTTAACATGGGGCTGAAGAATTCTATGCACTTCGTTATCCAACTTCTAAAATCGCCAATCAGAAGAATTCTGTATCGGCTTGGAATTAGAAAGTATGAAACGACGGCAACCTATAGCAGGGTTATTCCCGCAGAAATCACCTCTGGTGAGTTCTATCGTTTAATTAAAGAAATATCCGCAAACAATGAAGTTGTCACTATCTTGGAGATTGGATCCTCAAGCGGTGAGGGCAGCACCCAGGCCTTACTGGAATCAATATCGTCGAGACTCACCTCTGCGAAAAAAGTTTTCTGCCTGGAGATAAGTAAAGAAAGATTCAACCTACTTGCCGAGTACGTGAATATGGACAAGAGGTTTATACCTTTGCGTATGTCAAGTGTATCGATAGCGGATTTTCCTACTTTGGATGAAGTCTTAAATTTCCACTCGAATAGTTTTACAAATTTGAGCAAAATACATCGAGACACGGTCAAATCCTGGTATAGAAAAGACGTTCAGTACTTGATCGAAAACCCCGAAGTATTCGCTGACAAGAACCCGATGGATCCACAAAGTGGTGCTATTCAATGGATAAAGAAACAGCACCGCATAGAATATTTTGATTTTGTGATTATTGATGGGGGTGAATTCACAGGCTTCGTTGAGCTTAAACAAACATTTGGAGCGAGATATATAGCCCTCGATGATGTGAATAGCTTTAAGTGCTTTGACGCACACCAATATCTGCTAGATAATCCTAACTACCGCTTGATTTCTTCGAACCTTAAAGATAGGAATGGGTGGAGCGTTTTCTCGAAAGTAGTTTAGCGTAGATTAATTTCTAAGTACATTATGTTTAAACTGCATATAATTGACTTTTAACTTTTCTTCTAGAACCAAAATCAGGTTGAAAGTGCTACAAACCAATGAAAAATATAAACGTTTCTTTATGTCAAGAAAGGGTAAATTCGAAAGCCCACGAATGATTTTAAGCTTATTCTCTTTAGTGTAACAGGATTGAAACAACACATCCCGAATTCCTATTGATGCTAAGCACGAATTCGAAAAGAGGTTGTCCCCAAAAACTTTTGACGCAGGACTATTTACATATTTCAATTTTACTAAGCTTGAAAAACATGCGTTCTCAATCACTTCCCTTACGGAATTTAAATCGACATCTTCTATCCATTCACGTGCGGAGCCCGCTCGGTTCATCATCCTATCTGGAGACAAATGGTTATCTTGGATGTATTTCTTCTCCACCTCTGCCGCTTTTTCAAAAGTTGAGTTAATACAAGCCAGATTCAATTCCTCATAAGAAAAATTCAGGCCCAGGTACGATGTGGCTTTTTTTAATGTTTCTATTGGATTAAGTTTGTAGTCCTCGAATCTTATAACTAGAACATCTTGTTGTTTCATCCAACTTAAATAGAAGTGATTTAAATGATCTGGTACTGTCAACAAGGTGGCAGGGTCGAGAAGTCGAATGAATTTTTTGATTGGAATATCCGCAAAATCGCGCCTGTATCGAGATAGGATTGAACCTCGAGGATCCCGAGTGAAGAGGATTACTTTTCCGGCAATCAAATACCCATGAGGCAAATTGTGAGTCCATTCGCATTCAACTTGAGAAAAAAAGTTGAAATGAGTGCGATTAGATAAAGCCGGAAGCCAGCGCTTTAGCTCATCATGTCCAGGCTTCAAGTGGTACTTTTTGTTACTCATACTCCAAGTGTTCTCAGGGAGACCGTCTCTATAACACATTACGTCTAGGTACAAAAGGCAATTGATGAGCCATGTGACGCCGCTAGGCTCAATGGACGATGCGATAATGGTCTTATCTCTCACTACCATGCCGTGATGTTAGTTCACAACGAGTCCACTGTCTAACACGTAATTACTTGCAGACTTAGGATTAGGATAAGTTATGTCAAATTTTCAAGGCGCAAGTGTTTATTGGATTACAGGGCTCCCGGGAACTGGAAAATCAACGCTGGCAAAGTGGTTGAATTCCCACCTCAGTTCTAAAGGTTTTCCTGTTGTTTGGTTAGATGGAGACGAAATGCGGTCTAAGTTATTTCAAGAGTTTGGCTACGGAATAGCGCATAGGCAGGAGCTCGCATTCAAATACCATAATCTAGCAGAGATGATTTATTTACAGAATGTTTCTGTCATCGTCTCAACAGTATCGCTTTTTCAAAATGTGCAGAGAATTAACCGCGAATCTTTTGTGAATTATCAGGAAATATACTTGGAAGTGAACATAGATCTCCTCGAAAGAGGCCCCAGAAAAGACCAATATTCGACCCTGAACGAGGGCGAGTCGCCTCGTAAGCTGGAGGAGAAGCCATTGAATCCTTCGCTACATCTAACTGCTGAGTCACATGAAGATCGTCTTACTTGGATTTCACAATTGGAAGCTTACCTTGAAAGCATCTAAATCAACTAAAGCTGGAAGGCTGTCTGAATTAAGAACTCTGGGTTTTGGGAAGTACCTACTTCCTCAATTCCTGATTCACAAAGAGACACTCAAAGAAGATTTGAGAGAATTTGATTCTACTTTTGCAAAAAACTTCAAAAAGTTTGCCGTTAGAAGTAGTTCTAGCGATGAAGATCAGAAACTTTCTAATGCGGGTAAGTACGTCTCGCTTCTGGATGTCTCTCCACAGGATTTAGAAATGGCCTGCAACAAAGTCTTGGCTTCCTATTCCAGCGAGGAATTGTTTGGCGAGGTGCTCGTGCAACCAATGCTTGAGAGAGTTAAGATATCTGGCGTATTGTTTACATTTGATCCAAGTACGGGATCCCCATATAAGGTGATTAATCTGAATTTCTCGTCATCCACGGACATCATTACTTCTGGTTCCGAAAATGGCCGCTTAATAGTTCTGGGGAACTACGGACCTTTAGAGACAGAGTCCTACCTTAAGAGTTCTTTGGACGAACTTCTTGAAGTTACTGCACAAATTTCAGCACTATTTGAAAACATTCCTCTTGATTTTGAATTTGCTATTTCAGACTCAAATCAACTTACCATCTTGCAAGTAAGACCCTTACAAGTAAAGAGACAAACCTTAGAAAGCAATAAATTTCAAAAAGAACTCAGTGTATGCCAGCAGATGGTGAGAAAGGTATTGGTCAGACACCCTTCACTCTTCGGGGAAGAAACTTTCCTAAGTGTAATGTCTGATTGGAACCCGGCTGAACTGATTGGAGTACGGCCCACGCAACTGTCCATCACACTATTTAAAGAACTAATTTCCGACAATATTTGGGCCTATGAGAGAAGCAACTTTGGATATAAAAACATGAGAAGCTTCCCCTTGATGATTGAGCTCGCCGGGCAACCTTACATAGATCTTCGAGTGAGTTTCAATTCCTTGATTCCCAATTCAATCAAGAAGGAAACATCTCAAGAACTAGCAGCATATTATTTGCGAGAATTTAAGGACAATCCTGAAAAACATGACAAGGTTGAATTTGAATTATACTTTTCCTCATATACGGCCTCTACGCGCCAGCGTATTTCAACAACTGACATGTCTCAAATAGCTCAGGATGATCTCGTAAGTGCACTAATCAAACTAACCTCAGGGATAATCAAGTCTAACCCATATGGTATCTCGCAATGCATTAGCAAGTCAGCTCCACTTGAAAATAAATTATTCGAAATTCGAGATTCTCAGCTACCTGCGTTGGCAAAGATTTACTGGCTTATTGAAGACTGTAAGAGGTATGGAACTCTCCCTTTTTCCGGAATTGCACGATGTGCATTTATTGCCACGGAGATTTTAAGGTCATTTGTAACTGTAGGGGCAATTACCCAAAATGATCTCGATTGCTTTCTAAAAAGTATTGAATCTTTGCCCTCGAAATTAGGAAAAGACTCTAGAATTCTTGGTAAGAATTCTTTTCTTGAAAAATATGGACATCTCAGGCCGGGAACCTTTGACATTCGAAACCTAACATACTCTGAAAATTACGATTTGTATTTCAAGAAAAATCTGACCCTTGAAGAGGGATCGCAAGAGAAGGCAGATGAATCAGATTTCATTGACAAGATTGAACAAAGTCTTTCGATTTTTCTGGCTGAACTAGGCGTTACTGCCAAGGAGCTCGTAAGTTTTTGTATTCTCGCGATAAGAGAGAGAGAGAATACAAAATTTCAGTTTTCAAGACACATATCCCTAATCTTAGATTTAATCGTCGAGGTTGGAGATGATCTATCTATCAGTCGTTCTGATTTAGCTCATTTAGATATCAAACAGTTGCTAAAACTCCATTCAGAGTCTGTGGATGCAGATTTGTTGTTGAAAGAGAGTATTGAACAAGGCAAAAAGAACTATTTGATTACAGAATCAATTTGGTTGCCACCTGTGGTGACGAAAGAAAATGATGTTTACTGTTTTGAAGTTCCCCAGAGTATTCCAAATTTCGTCACTCAGAATTCCGTTACTGGCGCCGTCGTGAAGGTTGAACAGGGCGCGCAGAACCTAGATGGAAAAATTGTCTTGATTGAAAGCGCAGACCCAGGATTCGATTGGATCTTTTCGCACAATATTTTAGGTCTAATCACCTGCTATGGTGGAGCAAATAGTCATATGGCTGTAAGAGCCTATGAACTTAATATCCCGTCAGCTATCGGAGTAGGAAATCAGACTTTTACTAAGTTAATTCAAGCCGATTCCCTTTTTCTGGATTGCTCAAGCAAGAGAATTGAGGTGCTGGAGTGAAAATTGCGCTTGTAGTTGGACGTCGAATACAGAATAGCTTTACGGAAGATTATTTTGCTATACCCGTGAAACTTTCCAAGCTCTTAGCGGAATCGGGTTTTTTTCCTATCTTTATTGGTTTTGAAGACGGAAACATAAAGGAGATTTTTTCTAGAGTACAACCCTCCATTTGCATTTTGACAGGCGGTGATTCTCTTGGTGAAAATGTTCCTCGAGACCAATTCGAATACGAACTCTTAAATATTGCATCCACTCTCAAAACCCCAGTTATTGGCATCTGCCGAGGGATGCAGATGATGGCGACCAGTAGAGGCGCAGAATTAGTTATTTCAGATTCTCACGCAGGGACACACCATTCAGTTTCCGGCAAGTCAAAGTTCATAATAAATTCTTACCATAACTATGTCTTAAGAACATGCCCAATCGGATTTACAGTTGACCTTAGTGCCCTAGACGGCACGATAGAGGCATTTTCGAACCATTCACTTAAATGGTTCGGAGTAATGTGGCATCCTGAGCGTGAAGCGATTGGTAGTGAAGGTTACCTTTATATGACTGAATTATTGGAGTCATTATGAAAGCGGTGATTCTGGCGGCAGGTCGGGGTAGTCGAATGGGTAATGCTACAGATGATTCACCGAAATGCTTATTTCAATACAAAGGCAGACCACTAGTCGAACATGTAGTCAACAATTTAACAAACTTCGTCAGTTTTGATGACATATACCTGATCAGCGGATATCAGTCACATAAATTGGATTACTTGGGTTTGCATACTTTCGTAAATCGCATGTGGGACAGGACGAACATTATGGGAAGCCTGCTACAGGCAGATTCTATTCTTGTTGAAAATGAGACAATTATTACCTACTCTGACATTTACTACGAACCCGCGGCGATTGCTCGGTTGATTGAATGCCGAGCGCCAGCAGTAGTAAGTACAGAAAATTGGTCCGAAGTATGGCATAAACGATTCAAGAACCCTCTTGAAGATTTAGAGACCTTTTCCATAGATTCTGAAGGTTTCTTAGTTGACATTGGAGGGCGAGTTGAGGATTTAGTGAGAGTAATGGGCCAATTTGGAGGGGTCTACTCGCTAAATCCAAAATCTTGGGAATGGCTGAAATCAAACGTAGTAAATTTTTCGAATAAGGATACGACCTCAACCTTGAATGAGTTAATCAAACACAGTCCCTACAGAATTGAGGTGGCAAAATATAAAGAAGCTTGGGCGGAGATCGATAGCCTTTCGGACGCTATTGCACAAACTTAACTTTTCTTTTGCGCCATCCAAAGATTTGTTTCGTATGGAACCATGACAAACCCATCTGCATCAAACTCGTAGCAGATTTTTTCAATTTTTGATACTAAATCTAAAAAATCATCTCCGGCTTGACGCTCTAACGTTGCATGCGACCTCCACGCTTCGATAAACTCCTCAGTCTTGATGCGATGAGAGACTCTTGCTGTGATTTTTGTTGTGTTTTCGTAAATTTCTGAATCCTCAATAACACTAAACTGATCTTCTCTGCGGGTGCCGTATGAATAATCTGAAATGGTTTCCGTGATGGCCCTCTCTATGGCTGATTGTAACGGATCAGTCAGAAGGCGATGATTCCACAGACAAGCAAACCAGCCCCTAGGTTTCAATATCCTGGCGGATTCAATAAGAGCTAGATTCCGGTCACAAACATTGAATGAGCTTCCAAAAGTAACCAAATCAAATACTTCTGCACCTAGATTTGTGTTTTCTCCGGTTGCTTCGTGCCAAGAAACACTCTTACCTTGTGTTTCTAGGATGCCCAACTCCCTCATGGAGTCATTCGGTTCAACTGCATCTACTTTAAGACCATTCTCAAGTAGCAACTTAGTTAGATGCCCAACACCTGCCCCAACATCGCAAACACGTTGTCCAGCACAAACAGATGCTGTTCTGAGCATCGCAGTAATTGCTTGCGGTGCATATTGTGGTCTTTTCAAATACGCTACTGCCAAATTCGAATAATCCCATTCGGTTTTCATCATAAACCTTTCTAATCAATTACGCACTTTAAATTGTTTCTATCATTCTGATTCGCAAACGCAGACTACCAACTATTTCATACTTAATTGGCTAAATAGGCCAGGCTTGAAGTGAATGGCCAGCATTGGTCCTACATCTTGTAATTCTCGAGACATCCAACCATTGAGAATCCAGTCAATTGGAACCCCTGAATAGGCGTGTTTATATCCAATATCATTCATGTAGACGAGAATATCCTGTAAGATTTCTGCACTGAACAAAACGGCACACAAGGTATTGGTAGCTGGTTTCTTTAGAATAACGACTTCGTTTGAAGAAATCTTATCAAAAATCGTATAGTCAACGAGTTCCTCGATTCCTAAATCACTCAAGCTATAACTATTAGAAAGATCTAAGAAGACACGAGTGCGTGTGCTAGCCGGAAAATGTTGAAGAATCATTCTTACCGACTTTAATCCTCGCTCAAAGTTATTCACTTCGGCATCGTCTTCTAAAACCATCAAGAAACCATTCTCCTGAAATGCTGAATCTGTCCAAGCATCAATGTGGTTCTTGGAAATATTTCTGCACCTAGCAATTGCTCTCTTAAGATTGATTCTTACCGATTTATACATCAGAATCTTTAAAAGACTCCTTAACAAGTCCAACAACTCTGACTTCAAATCAAAAACTTGATTCAAATAGTGCGCATACTTTCGCTTGATTGAAAAAAAATGCAAATGATAAGCAAAACAACACTTAAGGTTTACGTCACTAGAAATCTCATCATCGTTAGCATACACACTGTATGAAATTTCCAGTGATTCCAACTCGAGCAGAGTTGATGTTATGGGGAATAGTGTATCCGGGTATGTAATTAGACCAACTCGCAACTGAATGTTTTCCACACTTTATTATAGTGCCGATGTAGGATTCTCAGATGAAATCTGTTCTGTACAATATTGTGCTTGGCTTCTTTAGAAAATTCGGATACGAGATAGTCAAAGAGACCCCAAAAGATGAATTGGTATCTCTGCTAAGATCACAAGCTCCTCTTGATTCAGGAATAAGACTCATTCGTATCGGCAACCAGAACGACGGGGGCTATTTGGTCCCAGATGATTTAATTGGAATATCAAAATGCATCTCACCTGGGTGCAACCAAGACGTTTCGTTTGAAACAGATTTACTAAATAGATTCGGCATTGCCTCCGTAATTATAGACAAGGCAGATGCAAAACCCCCAATTCTAGATCATTCTCACGAATACATTGAAAAATGGCTGAGCTCGAACGATACAGATGAATTGATTTCCCTAAGTTCGTTACTGAGAAAGGAGTCAAAGGGTGACTTAATGCTTCAAATGGATATAGAAGGAGCTGAATATGAAGTTTTGCTAGGAATTCCAAAAGAAGATTTGGCGAGATTCAGGATAATTCTCATCGAATTTCATTTCCTCTCAAACTTAAGAAATCAGTTCTTTTTTGAGTATGTGGGCAAGAGTGTTTTCGAGAAACTATCTCAAACGCACACCCTCGTTCATGCCCATCCCAATAACTGCACCCCGAGTTGGTCCCACCAAGGAATCTTGTATCCCGAAGTCATTGAATTTTCATATATAAGAAAAGATCGGGTACGAACTGGCACAACGCGGGCTGATGTACCAAATATTCTTGACGCACCGAATATAGTTGGCAATGCTGAGCCTGTAATCAAACTCAAATAGAGTCTAAGTATGTTTTCCAGGTGGAAATTGAAAGAAATTTCGTGGTCGATTCATGTATTCGTGGCATTTGGGCTGAAAGTAACTGCTCAAGGTCTAAGCTTTGAAGTGAATCAACACTGGAGACCGTTAAGACTGGAAGATTGAGTTCCCTAATAACTTTGAGACTCCAAGGGGTCTCAATAACTATCGGCAAACAATCTAGATATAAGCATTCCCAAAGCCGATGAGTGTCAAATCCGTTTCCTTCAAGAACTAGAACATACTTATAGCCGGCCAAAAGTTTGAAATAATCGGAAGTCGACAAATATTTCTCTATAACCTGAAATCTAGCTGGGTATTCCTTACAAATCTCAGCTACCTGGCTGCGAATAGGGTTTGTAACTCGCATCGGTGGTACAAGAACTATCTGAGTAATTGATTTAGTAGAAGGCAACTCGAAGAAGCGCTTAAAACCAGATTTTCCGAGCCTCAGATTCTCAAGACCTATTGGGAGTACTCGACCAATCCCATTTTCAACGGCATAATTCTGGCACAACCAAAGCTTGACTGAAGTAGGCAATTGGGGATCTGAAGTGAAATTCTCGTCACTGTTTCCACAAATCAAGGTGGACGCGGATATGTCGTCAAAATGGTTCTGTAAGAGCTCGTGAAGCCTATGACTGGGAACAAAGAGTTTATTTGCCCTCCGTAGTTTTCTTACATTCAGTTGCTTCGATCCGTCCTTTCCATACGCGGCATAGTCGCATAGTTCTGCAAAGGCATCACCGGATAGGTAGGGGTAAGAAGTTCTATACCTAAGAAGAGCTTTCCAAAATCTAATTCTTAGAGCTTCTCTACGCTCCTTGAAGAGAAACTTCTCGATAAGATACACGAATAAAGATTACTCCATGAAGTTGCAGTAGCTCTCCCCAACTATCCCATAATACTCAAAGGAAACTCTGGCCATGAAGATAACTTTTGTTCATCTTGGCAAAAATCCAAGCCCCACTCTGCTTAAGGCTGCTGAAGTTGCGCAGCACTCAGCTCCAAGAGCCGAAGTTTGTTTGATCTCAGATCAACAGAATTTACTTCAAGAATTTCCTGGAACCAGTTACCAGTATTCCTCAGAAATTGTAGAACCTTACTTAGCATCTTTCGTAAAGAAGAATAAAGAGCTGAAAAGCATATCCGGCGGGTACTGGCTAAACACAATTGCTCGTCTTTTTGCGTTAGCCCAGGTTGCTCGAGTAGCTCCAAATGAAAGTATGATTCATCTTGAATCTGATGTTTACCTTTATGCCTCGGATGATGACTTATCGAGATTCAGTTTCTCTCAAGAAACTGTCTCGTATCCAAGGCTCAGTCAAACAAGAGGAATTGCAAGTTTCTTGTTCGTTCCTAACCTTGATACCTTAGAAAGTTTCCTTCTGAGTTTAAAAACCATACTTTCTCAGAATACTGCCGTTATAAATGACATGGATTTGCTTGGACACGCGCTTAATTTGGGAATTGCAACTGAACTACCAAGCGTTCCAACATTTGAAGAAAATGGATTACAAAGCAATTTTATCTTTGATGGTGCAGCGCTGGGACAGTATTTGTTAGGCGTGGATCCAGTCCATACCTCCGGCTCTGTTGTATCCGGCTTTCAAAACTCAGATTACCCGATAGAACTCTCCAAGTTAAGGTGGTCAATTCCAAAGCCGGGGAGTATTTGCATGGGTTACCACAATGTAGATTATAAATTGGTAACACTCCACGCCCATTCAAAAGAATTATTAGAACTTCCCGATCCAAGCTCCACTCGATGGAGGCAAATCATTAACGAGGCAAATTTGGATCTACCAAGAGAAGTTAGAATACGCGACTTTATTGATGTTTATCATGACGTACCACCGTTTTTTGACAGAGTCCGAGTTGCTCGCAAAAATGGTTTCTCCATTTACTTACGAAAGTATATAAAAAGAAGAATGAATTCCATTATGAAGAGAGGACAATGATGCAAGCGATGTATATCATTGCTTAATGTTTAAGCTGATTGCGAAAAAGTATCTAAATTCCTTTTTTGAAAGATTTGGATTAATTATCTTAAGGAATTCCTCGGTTTCCATCTATCAGAAAATAGCTGTGGAATACGAGAAGAATTTTCGAAGTGGCAACGACATTGCCTTTCTACTAACAATCCCTGACGTAGATATAAAGGAAGTCTTGAAACTTGCCCCTTTATCTAAGAGTCAAATTAGGCAGGACCTGTTCGCATTGCTGGCAAATGACTTTAAGCGAAACGGATACTTCGTTGAATTTGGAGCAACAGACGGAGTTTCACTTAACAACACGCACTTACTGGAGACCGAATTTGGGTGGAAGGGAATTTTGGTCGAACCTGCAAAAATGTGGCACAACAACCTGAAGCTCAATCGACAGGCACATATTTCAACATCATGCATGTGGAGTGATTCCGGGAAGAATATTGAATTCATTGAAGCATCAATTCCTGAGCTATCTACAGTTCAAGAATACGTAAAGTGCGACTCGCATGCCGGTACAAGGCAGATTTTAAAAACTTATGCGGTTGAAACGATTTCGCTCAATGATCTGCTTGCACAATACAATGCGCCTAACATTGTTGACTATATGTCCATAGATACCGAGGGGAGCGAATACTTAATTCTTTCATCGCTCGATTTCTCAAAGTGGAAGTTTCGCGTAATCACTGTTGAGCACAACTTCACAGATAAGAGAGAGATGATTCAGGATTTACTCGCCTTAAACGGTTATATAAGAGTGTGTGAAGAAGCATCAAGTTTTGATGATTGGTATTTGAACAGAGAACTTGTGAATACTGGGCGTTTTCTAAATGCGTAATCGACAAATTCAAATTCGTGTGATTGGTGGTTTAGGCAACCAACTCTTTGTGTATTTCGCTGGTTTGTATCTGAGTGGTGTTAGCGGGAGAAAACTTGTACTGGATTTGAAAGACACCTCGAGAGTTCATAGCCCATACGATTTACGTAGTTTTGAGGAAATATCAAAAGAAATTGTCAAAAACGAGGGTAAAAATCGAAATCAGAAATTGGGTCATGTCATTGATTCCTACCGCTTCAGGTTTCCAAGAGTGGCAAGAATCTCGGACAAAATTTTGGGCAACTATTTCGATAACGGAATCGAAGCTAACGTGTTACTCGCAAAGGGACGAAAGAGAGCAATTAAGTTCTCAGGCTACTTTCAAGATTTCCAGTATCTTGATTGCCACGAGACTTTTAACATGACCTTATCCTCTCCAATCACGAACCCTCCAAGACTCGAAGAAGAGAACGCATTAGGAATTCATATTCGACGCGGAGATTTCATAAACGAAAAGATGACGCATGGTTGTCTAGATGTGAGTTGGTACCGGCAAGCCACAGATTATCAATTACAAATCAACCCTGAGGCAAAAAAAATCAGGGTTTTTAGCAATGATTCAGAATGGGTAACTTCGAATATAAATTCAATTTATTCTGGAAAGGAAATACCAGTAGAAATTGTAGATTTCGATAAACTAGAAGATCCAGCAATAAGTTTTCTTGAATTTGCGAATTGCACATATCGAGTTTGCTCAAATAGTACGTTTTCGCTATTGGCCTCCTACCTAGTTCCAGGAAAAACAGTCGTCCCATTTCCATATAACCGATCGGGAAACTTCAAGGCTTTAGAGGATAGTTCTCCAGCGCATTGGGTGAGAATCCCAAGTATTTGGGAAGATTAGGCCGAAAAGCGGCTAAGATTTGGTCAAATATTGTTAGGCTTTCTACATGCGTGTTCTGGTAACTGGCGGTGCAGGTTTTTTAGGTTCTCATTTATCTGAAAAACTTCTTGGAATGGGGCATGAAGTAATCTGTCTAGACAACTTCTACACGGGTTACAAAGAGAACATTTTTCACCTCCTTGACAATAAGAATTTCGAATTGATTCGCCATGATGTAACTGTACCGATTTATCTTGAAGTAGATGGAATATTTAACCTGGCGTGCCCAGCCAGCCCAATTCAATATCAGAAGAATCCGGTACAAACTCTAAAGACGAGCGTTCATGGTGCAATCAATATGCTTGGGCTTGCGAAGCGAACGGGTGCAAGATTTTTACAAGCATCGACATCTGAGGTGTATGGGGACCCAGAAATAAATCCTCAAAGCGAGGAATATGCGGGAAGGGTAAATCCCATCGGCATTAGAGCGTGTTACGACGAGGGTAAGCGCGCTGCGGAAACTTTAATTTTCGATTATCACCGCCAGCATAACTTGGACATCCGTGTTGCCCGTATTTTCAACACTTACGGTCCCAAAATGGCTTTGGACGATGGACGAGTAGTAACTAACTTCATTACGCAGGCAATCGCAGGAGAGCCGATCACAATCTATGGTGATGGTTCACAAACTCGCAGCTTTTGCTATGTTGATGACCTAATTGATGGTTTAACTAAACTTTTCTTTACCGATAAGGTGTACCAGCCGATTAACCTTGGAAACCCCGTTTCAGTGTCAATGAAAACCCTTGCAGAAGAAATCATTTTGATGTGTGATTCGAAAAGTGAACTTGAGTATAAACCTCTACCTAGCGATGACCCCAAACTGAGGGAGCCAGACATCTCAAAGGCGAAGTCTATTCTGAATTGGAGTCCAAAAGTTAGTCGAGCTGAAGGACTGCAAAGAACTTATGATTCAATCCTCACTCGAATGAAGTAATTAAAAGAGGCTTTTTCTCAAAACTGGAATAAACTTCCATAGAACAAGCTTTACAAGCCGGTTAAATTTTTTTACGAACTTTCTTGATTCGCTATGCGTATTCCAACCGAGATTGATTAGTGCTGGGTTGATAAAAATTTTCGCCCCTCGCGCTTTCATTTGTTGATGAAGTGTGACGTGCTCGCATACATGATCCCCATTAGGCAAGGTAGACAAGTACTTCACATTCTCAAACAACTTCCTCTTGTAAATAGCCAGCCCCCCAAATGCGGAGTCAACTGGAATCCACTCACTACTTGGATCGATAGTAATCATGCGAGAATAAATTGCTTTTTGACGAGCAGAAAGAGGATTCATGCCCTTTGACCTGAGTTCCTGTTCGTAATGCCAACAATCATTCGGCGACCACACTGGGTGACGAAGGGCGTAAACATCGTAGTACGGGGCTGCTTGGTTTGCCATGCATGCATCCCAATCATCTCGAGCCCAACAGCTCAGTACTGCCGCTCGCGTCAAGAGTGTATTTACCCCATCCAAATCACTGACAACGACATACTCGCAATTTTCCAAAAGCGGATCGTCTCTTAAAATATCCAAGCAAACGTTTCTACAATGACAAATTCTAGCTACACGCTCTGGTATAAGTTCCCGCAGATCACCGAGAGTAACAAACTTGAAATTAGGAACTTTAGCAACTAGTGATGCCAGAGTAATCAAAGTTGAATCCGTGCTATCAGACTCGACAAATCTAAAGTGAATCTTGGCAAAATCTTGGAACGAATCTAAAAGCCTGTGAACGTCATTCACAATCTCAGCCGAAACATTTCTACAAATTCCAAGGATGACTACTTCCTTCCCTGTTATTGACTGCTTAGGAGTGAGAGCCATTTAGAAACCTTTCCAACCAGGCAGTGGGCGATGCCAAAAATCCTTAGGGTAATAAACTTGTCCTTGTTTATTTAGAAACCCGCCAAGATAACTCAAACTAGATTTACTCATAAGTAAGAAATCTGCTTGGGCCATCATGTCTATGGCATCTAGCGGGTTACCCCCACGAATGATGTCAACTGGAACACCGAATTTTTCTGCAAGCAGATCAAAAGTAATCGGATGAATAGTCATAACCCCCTCTGAAAAACCAGGAGTTCCTTCCCATAAAACTTTCTGATTTTCGGGCGGATAATAAAGAGTGATTTCTGTTGGAGCATCAGTGAGTATTACTAGACTTTTAATTGCGTTTGGACTTATTCGACTAAAAATTGAATGTAACACTGCTTCAAACTGGGCAAGCGGTGTCTCACGTGCGACATTCTGTCCAGGATAGAGAACGAAACCTCCAACCCCCTGCCGATAATGGATGACGATACTTGGCTGCTCTAATCTGGTTGCCTCTCTTGGACCAGCAGAAATAGATTTTGCTGCATTGCTCATTATGTCTGTCTTGAATTCAGTAACCGAATATGGCTCAAGTACGGATAACGTCCGAGTCTCGGTGTGAACGATGTTTCGAAGAAGAAGGAACATGAATTTCCAGAAATGAACTTCATAAATCTCGGGGTCGGCGTGAGATTTTTCCCGATTGTTCAATTCCTGGAAAACTATAAATTCATTTAACTGAGCCAAGTAATCTGCATAAAGTTCGTTAGTTTGAAACGGGTCTAGCGGATGGATCGAAACTTGTTTAATTTCTGAAGGGATGAAATTCAACCCAAAGTACTTGGCTAAAGCATACACAGATATAATTCGCTGAAGCTGCGCACCAGTACCGTCAACTGAGAGGGTTGAATCAAAAGTCAAATTCAGAGAGACATTAGTTCTGAAGGTCACCTTTCGAATTGCAGTAATTGCACAACTTTTGAAGACAAATTCTGTCGTCCTATAACACTTTGAAACAAATCTCCGAAACTTCGTCTTCATTTTCCAAACCAATAATCAATTCTCATCCAATCAGATGACCTGTGGGGAAGTGGCCACTCCAAATAGTTTTGTAATTCCTGCCAATTCTCTACTTGGATTACCGGAAGCTGCAGGTGACGAAAAGGCCAACTACTCTTCTTTACAACAGGAATTGCTCCTAGATACATGGCTTCCCAAGTGCGATGGCAATCTGGCCCATTCCCCGGAGGAGAGACAACAAATCTCGATCGAAGAACAAGATTTCGATATCTTCGTGGTGTGATTGGCTCCCTGACCACGTAACTCCCAGGAAGCTGACGCGACCACTGTAAAGCCTCTTCACGTTCCACTCTATTAGTGTGTATAGAGAAGCACACAAGAAAATTGATATCTCTTTTTTCGAATGGTGGTAATCCTCTGCGAAGCGGCTTGGCATAATCACGCGGAACACCATTTCGACGTTTGTCTCTATTTTCTAACCCAATCGGCAAGGGTGAAATTCTTGCTGGATCCCCCAACCAATTCACCGAATACACTTTCTTAAAACTATTTGCAAGAATCATCATCTGACTCTTAGTTGGTATTTCATCGCAGTTGTGAATAACTAATGTTGAGGCGGGAAACTTGTGCCCCCGCGCACAGTACTTTGCTAGCTCGTCTGCGGCGTTTGAAACTGGCCTACCTTGAGCAAAAATTACTGAAGACCTTTCAGGAGAGACAGCTAGGTCTTCAGGGAAATCGAATGATCTACCTTCATAAACTACGTCTGAAAGAAATTTGAAGCTGTCCCCACTTAAGAATGGCGCTGAACTGCGATTGTCAAGACCGATGAACTTTCGCAGAAAGGAGCGCCAAATCGTTTCTAAGTCTCTAGGTGCCCCCCCAGGACCTTCTCGGAGAACTCGAACCAATTTCGTCATTTTTTGCTTACCGGTACTTCACGATATCTTAGGCTCGCATCGCGAACTCGGTCAACAAAAGACTTATCCGATAGGTGAAACCGAATAGTTCTATCGAGCACTTTTGTGAAAAATGTGGACAAGATATGTCTCAATCTGTAATTGTAAAGAAATTTCCCGCAGATTTCGTTGTTGGAAAAGTCAAATAGTGGGAGACTATTTGGATAGTTGAATTCTTCGCGCGCTTGCGGTAAATCTGAAAGATGATTCATCTCGTGAGTGGCATGCTCATCATCTCCAATATTTTGTACTAGGGAGCTAGGAGGGGATAAATTCTTAATTCTTCTTCTGTAGAAAAGCTCTGAAATCAATGTATCCCAAGTATCAACAAATCCCTCTCTGACTCGACGTGATCCAGCACGCCAATAGATTGACTGTGCAGAATATGGTGATGGGTATTTCCAAAAAGAAGGCAGTGGTGCTCTGATTTGCTCACTCAAGTACTTCCACCTATCTGATGTAGACCCCCAACCCCAAAAGATGGGAAACGTATTAAGTTCCCACCGTGCGCCATCTTTAGGGGGTGGATGAAGTCGACTACCTGATGCAGTAAAGCAATCTTCAGAATACTTCAGTGTTACCAGCGCCAATTGCATGTATGAAAAAAACCCTGGAGTAGGGATACAGTCGTCTTCTATCACTACGCCTAAATCAACCGAGTCAAAAAACCAATCGCACGCTTTGATTACCGCAACCCCACAACCGACATTTTGAGAAAAAACTGACAATTTGATTTGCAATTGAGGCTTTATTGCAAACTGTTCCACAGTCTTCAATATCTCTTCACGTCGACGCAATGACTCTGGGCTAGGAATTTTCGGGAAGTCAAGTGAGATATAAATATTCTTGATACCAGCAGCAACTACTCGCGAAAGAATCTCCTTCACATTCTCAGGCCTTTGATAAGCGACCAGTAGAACAGAAATCTCCTCGATTTCAGCAGACTGCCACATATGTACCTCGATTTTGAGTTAGAAACACAGTTCTATTCTATTATGGAAACATGGATAAGGTACTGACTGAACGAAGTAGTTCCCCTGTGCAATTATCAATTGTGGTTCCAATTACAAAAATGCACAATCGTCTAGGGCTTCTTCGGAAATGGATAACTGAAATTGATTTTCAAAACATTGAGGTTATTCTCGTACACGACCTCCAGGATGAATTCACTTCTATTGACCTTCTTTCTCTAGTTACCGAATTCCCATTGATAAGAATCCTTGAGAAAACCTTCTTGTCTGCTGGACTGGCTCGCAACGCTGGACTCAAGATTGCCCGAGCAGATTGGATTTTGTTCTGGGATTGTGACGACGAGCCCAGTGTTTCAGGCTTGAGTGAGTTTATTGAACATCCCAATAAGGAATCATTTGATTTATTCATATTCAACTTTCGAATCGAAAAGAATGGGACTGTTTCAAACAATCAAACAAGATCTTGGAAAGATTTAGCCATCAATCCAGGAATATGGCGGATAGTTTTTTCTAGATCAACTATTTCCAATCATAGTTTTCCAAGTTTTCCACTTGGCGAAGATCAATATTTCTTAGCTCAGCTCCAAGTACCAACTCGTCGAACTAGGTTTGTGAATGAATTTCTTTACACCTATAAAATTGGCATGACTGGCCAGGCTACAACGAACAATTCTAATATACCTAGACTAAAAGAATCCTTGTTTGCATTGAATTCAATCCGGACTCACCAAAAAGGTGACAATCTCGAGTTCACCTGCATTCTGTATTGGAGACAAATTCTAACCCTACTTAAACGAGGGAGTATTTCAATCAGAATTGAATCAATTTCAATGATTCTTTGTAATTTCCTAAGGATAAATTCTAACTACCTAGTAAATCTCAAAGCTCTGGCTTTTGTTTTACGAAAACTTATGGTGCGGCATGTTTAAGAAGAACATAATTGTGGTCACAGGTGGGCTCGGGAATCAACTTTTTCAGATTGCTAGAGGTCTGTATATATCAAATGATTGCTCGCTTTTGGTTGATAAATCTGTTGGAACTCCCAGAGTTAATCAGGAAGGAAACCCAGAAATAAGTTCGTATTTTGATGACTTTATCTACATCAAACCTGAAGCAAAAAAAAATTTCTTAGGAAGAAGAATCTTTAACTTTGCTCTTCGGTTTGGAATCTCTTCTCAAAAAGGCGGATTTCGCCAGAGACTGATTCCTTTGATTGAATTGCTTTGCACAATGGGTTTTCTAGTCCTCCGAGGCAACTTATCTCGATTTGTGATTTCAAGTGGAGTAGGATTTGATCCTAGGAATCAGGTTCGATGTGGATTCCAAGTCGGATACTTTCAAACTTTCCGTTGGTTAGAAGATCCACAAGTTCTGCAGAAGCTCAGAGACTTAAAAGTTAAAAAGTCAGGAAAGGATTTGGAATATCTCCAGCGAGTCGCTGAAGATATAAAGCCTTTGATTGTGCATTGTAGATTTGGAGATTACAAGTCCGAATCAGATTTTGGAATTCCGGAACGAAGTTATTACCAACAAGCCATTGATTTGCTGTACTCAAATTTCAATTTCTCAGAAATCTGGGTTTTTTCAGATGAAATACATTTGGCTAAAGAGCAAATTCCTGGCGAATATCATGATCGGGTTCGGTGGATTGAGCATGTTGATAACTCCTCCGCTGCCTCTCTAGACGCCATGCGCCTTGGAAGCGGATATGTGATTGCAAACTCAACTTTCAGCTGGTGGGGAGCCATGCTGACATCAAATGTTGGGGCGCCAGTGGTCGCACCGAAGAAATGGTTTAAGAATGCTGAAGATCCAATTGATTTTATACCTGAATCCTGGACGAGAATCGACCCGTGGTAGTGATTTGGGCCTAAAATCAAGTCATTGAGGTCAAGCCATTTATGCACGGGGAGCAAAGTGAAGTCGAAAAGTACAAGAACGTCAAAGTCGCTTGTTCTTAAGTCCTTTCACATGCTTGACCCGAAGGACCGCTTGAAAGTTGGGGCGATAGCAGTTTTGCAGGTCTTTTCCGGATTACTTGATTTGGCAGGAGTAGTCGTGATCGGTGCCCTGGGTGCCTTGTCCGTTAATGGAATTCAGTCAAGACAACCCGGAAATAGAGTGACAAAATTTTTAGAAACATTACATCTTGATTCTTTTTCTTTTCAATCCCAAGTAGCTCTTCTTGGTTTGGCCGCAGCATTTCTCCTGATATCAAAAACTATAGTTTCAGTTTTTTTGACACGTCGAACCCTTTTCTTCCTTAGTCGGCGATCAGCTGGAATCACAAGTAAATTACTTGCAAAAGTCCTCAATCAACCACTTCTCTGGATTCAAAAGAGGACACACCAGCAAACACTATTCTCGATAACTGATGGTGTATCCGCAATTATGGTTGGCGTCATAGGAAATATTGTGGGTCTTGTATCAGACCTATCTCTCCTAATTCTGATGATGATTGGCCTTTTTGCGGTCGATCCGTTGATTGCACTAGGAACTCTCGGTACATTCTCAACAATCGGCGGAATACTCTATTTACTCCTTCACAAGCGAGCGCAGCACCTTGGCACCAAAAGTTCACGACTTGCGGTTAGCAGTAATGAAAGCATCATAGAAGCACTAAGTCTTTACCGTGAATTAGTTGTTAGAAATCGCCGGGATTTCTACTCAAGGAAGATAAGCAAAATTCGTTTTGAGTATTCGGACACATTGGCCGAAGCTGCCTTTATGCCAAATATCAGTAAATACATAATAGAGACAACGGTTGTTATTGGCGCCCTTGGACTGAGTGCTTTGCAATTTAAAACTCAGAACGCGACACAAGCTGTGGCTACCCTTTCTGTTTTTATGGCGGCTGGTTTGAGAATCGCACCGGCTGTCCTTCGTGTCCAACAGGCTGCTCTTTCATTTCGGGGGGCAATAGGTATTGCTTCTCCTACTTTTGAGATGATTGATTACCTAAACGATAAGGAATCAATCGTGCCGTCTAACGATCGTGTGATTTCTGAGCATGATGGTTTTTGTGCAGAAATCAAGATGAAAAATGTGTCACTTACATATCCAGGCCGTGAAGCCAAGGCTCTCAATTCAGTTAACTTAGAAGTCTACCCCGGTGAATTTGTTGCAATCGTCGGTCCCTCTGGCGCCGGAAAGACCAGTTTGGTAGATGTTTTGTTAGGTGTGCTTAACGCAGATTCAGGAGATGTAACCATCGGTGGACTAAGTCCTGCAGAGGCTGTAAAGAATTGGCCTGGGGCAATCGCATATGTCCCTCAAGATGTTTTAATTGTCAATGGCACCGTAAAGGAAAATGTGGCTCTTGGTTTTCCAGACGAAATCGTCAAGGATGATCAAGTACTCCATGCATTGCAATTGGCTCAGTTGAGTAAGTTCTTAGAAAATCAACCAAGCGGGATTCTTACCGAGGTTGGTGAAAAAGGATCCAAAGTTAGCGGTGGACAGCGACAGAGACTTGGTATTGCGAGGGCAGTATTCACAAACCCGAAGCTATTGGTCCTTGATGAAGCAACTAGCTCATTAGATGGCGAGACTGAAAGCAATATCTCAGATTCTATACAGGCCCTAAAGGGACAGGTTACAGTTGTTATGATTGCTCATCGGCTAAGCACGGTAAGAAATGCTGACCAAGTTATCTACATGAATCAAGGTCAAGTAATTTCATCAGGCAAGTTTGAAGCAGTGAGAAAAGAAGTTCCTGACTTTGACCATCAGGCACAACTGATGGGTCTCTAGGAACAGGTATTAAGTTGGCATTCAAGGCTGGCAGTACTCAACATAGAATCGCTGAAAGCATCATCTCTGTTTTCGTGAATTTTTTGTGCTATCTGAAGATTAATAATTTGCCATATGTAGGCACTGCAAGCCAGAAAGCTTTTACGTCTCTCTGGAGATTGCCCAATCTTCAACCTTTTCTAGATTTTTCTTCAACTAGGAAATTGATTGATTTAAGTCAAGTTGAATATCCACTTGGAAAAGTAAGCAGTACCTGTATCTCAATTGTTATCCCATGTCACCCTAAAGACTTAGCTTTGCTATCAGTTGTTCTAGAAGGTCTTGAGCAAAACTGCATAAATCCAATTACAGAGATAATTATAGTCTCACCCGAACCATTGGTATTTGAATACATCACAAAACTTGACTTAAGATTTATAGACGACAGTCAGATAGTAGATTCAAAGCTTATGGAAATGATTAAAATAAATTTTCCACGAACTCAATTTGGATGGATTTTACAACAAGTGATCAAGATACAAACAGCACTGAAGTGCACTCAAGAGGAGCGCATACTAATTGTCGATTCAGATACTGTTATTTCTAAACCGACATTGTTTGTAGACGGAAAGCGCCAGGCGCTTAACATCACCCGTGAATATCATCGACAATATGTAAAGCAGTACCAAGACTTTACTAAATCAAGTTTCGATACTGGTTTGTCTTTTGTGACCCATTATCAACTCTGGCAACGGGATATCCTGGAGGAACTGTGGAGCGGAGATCGCCTCTATGAATGGCTGCGTTGTGCTGATACGAGCTCAAATAGTTCAATGAGTGAATATCATTCATACGGCTCTTACCTCATCCAGAATCATTCCAAACGATTTGAATTCTCCAAGTGGGCAAATGTCGAAGTCAGCAGGTCTCTCATAAAAGATTTGAGCTATAGAGCCGTTTCATGTGCCCACCCTGATGCGAGAAGCATCTCTATCCACTCTTACTCATAGTGCAATATGTCCGTTTTATCCCCTTCCCGCGACAATCTAGACTCAGATTCGTAGTAGGGGATGGAGGCAGCGACGGCTGACTCTGCAAGACAAAACCGGTTAATGAAGGATCAATACAGTGGCACTTAGCGTATGGACAGTTGCTGAACTGGGGGCTTTTTATACTGAGCACCGTTCAGAGCTACTCGCGCATGCCAATCGCGTATTGAAGGATTCCGCCAAGGCTGAAGAAATCACCCAAGACTCACTTATTAAGTTCATGCTTGCTGCCCCTGAGCTTGAGTCTGAAGAACATGCTCTTTCTTACCTACACCGCACGATTGAAAACCTTTGTATTGACTACTTCCGCATGGAAGGCCGCCGTCCAAACCTTGTGGTTATCGACGATGCCCAGGCCGAAGTTGAGGCCAAGTGGCAGGTATCAGGTGATCATTCAGAAGTTCTTTCTCAAGCTGAAGATGCAGCAATCATTCGTCAGGCTTTGGCTTTGCTATCCCCTGCTGAGCGCGCAGCGCTAGTCATGTGGGAGATGGAAGGCCGTTCAACCGAAGAAATCGCTGCAGAGCTTGGAATCAAGGAGTCTGCTGTACGCCACACTGTGTCACGCGCTCGCACATCCCTTCGTCGTGTGCTTTCAGAGCTTGTTATCGATCAAGAGCGTGGCCTAACAGCTCTCGACATGCTTTCAACCACCTATAAGAAGGCATCTGAGCTTGCGGCTAAGTCTTCTAGGG
>JACCDM010180478.1_pt1 | contig 25288 bp, 23 predicted proteins | sample 7445851 | NCBI WGS metagenome assembly JACCDM01 (sample SAMN15323438, study PRJNA562643) | freshwater metagenome | isolation source: river surface water | place: USA:Blue River Watershed | collected 2017-08-16
AGACCTGACCCCAACGTTGAACTTCCGACCGGACATATTCGGCGGTGCGAGCAGGCGTGTCGGCAATTGCCTCGAAGGCCAGGCCTTGCAGTTTTTCCTTGACATCCGGTTGGGCCAGTGCTTTGGACAACGCGTCGTACCACTTGTTCTGGATGGCGGCCGGGGTGCCGGCAGGCAAAAAGGCCCCCACCCAGGTGTAGTCCAGCATGTCGGGGTAACCCAGTTCAACCAGGGTGGGCACATCGGGCAACACGGCCAGTCGCTTGGCACTGGTGACGGCCAATGCATTCAGCTTGCCGGCCTTGATGTTTTGCATGGGAGCGGTCATCGCCAGGCATCCGACTTTGGGTTCGCCTGCTACCACGGCCGCCACCGCCTGGCCTGCACCCCGGTAGTGGATGGCCGTCATGTTGAGCTTGGCGTTCAAATTGAACAGGTTCTCGGCCGTCAGGTGGGGCGTTGTGCCGCTGCCTGGTGTGGCAAACGCCATGGGCGTGGCCCGCGCGGCCGCCAAGAGCTCCGGTATCGAACGCACCGGCAGACTCGGATGCGAGACGATCACATTGGGTTGATTGGCCACAATGGTGACGGGAACGAAGTCGCGCTCTGCGTTGTAGCCCGATTCCGGGAAATTGGTGTTGACGGCAAAGGCTGCCGAGGTGATGAGAATCGTGTTGCCGTCCGGTGCGGCTTTGGCCGCGATCTGACTGCCGATATTCCCCCCTGCCCCACCCCGGTTGTCCACGATGATGGACTGCCCCAACAACTCCGACAGTTTGGGCAAGATCAGGCGTGACACCGTGTCCGGCGGACCACCCGGCACAAAGGGCACCACGATGCGCAAGGGCTTGTCAGGCCATGAGGTTTGCGCCTTGAGCGGCGCTGCCAGGCTGGCGGCCATCAAGGCCAGCACAGGACGGCGCTTGAGATGCACGGGTTGCTTGTCTGATAAATCTGCCATGGTAGGTCTCCTCTTTTTTAATGAACTGACGGGTATTCAGGGTTGCACTCACTGGGGCGCTCAAGGTCCAGCATGCCCGGACTCATGGCCACATGCCATGTCATCGATGACATCACCCCAGACTGTCTAAGGTCACAGCAAGGTTCGCATGACGTCATACAAAGCCTGTTGACCTTCGAATCCGATGCCGGGCCGGTGCGACAGGGTGATGAAGCCATCCTCCACCCGCGCATCGTCGGCAAAGCCGGCGAACACGCCAAACACACCCGGATAGGCTTCGCAACCGCCCAACCCCAGACCAGCCACTGCCGCCAAGGTCATCAGGTTGCCCGCATGCGGAAACACCTGCGCAGTCGACCAGCCGTGTTGCCGCAGCACATCCAGGGTGCGCGTGAACTGCACCACGCCATACGACTGCGGGATGTCGACTTGCAAAATATCTTGCCCAGCCCGCAATCCCCCAAACTGCAGCAGGTTGCGCACGTCCTGGGTCGAAAAGAGGTTCTCGCCAGTGGCCAGGGTGCCAGGATACGCAGCGGCCAATTCGGACAGCAGCTGATAATCCAGCGGATCGGTTGGCTCCTCAAACCAGCGCAAGCCATAGGGTGCAAGGGCCCGTGCATACTCCCAGGTGCGTTGCGGCGAGAAGCCCGCGTTGGCATCCACGGCGAGGCGATCAGCGCAACCCAGAACACCCATGGCCGCTTCCACGCGTTGCAAGTCCTCAGACAAGTTGGCCCCACCCACCTTGATTTTCATGGTCGTGTAGCCCTGGTCCAGCCGCTGTCGAATCTCGTCACACAACTCCGACAGGCCTTTGCCCGGTGCGTACCAACCGCCTCCCACGTAGCACGGGACCTTCTCAGGATAACGCCCTTCATTGAATTGCTGCGCCAGCAGCACATGCAAGGGCAGGTCCTGCGCTTTGGCCACCGCATCCCACAGGGCCATTTCGATCGTACCCACGGCAATCGACCGTTCGGTGTGACCTCCTGGCTTTTCGCGCTGCATCATGCAGGCCAAGGCTCGCGCAGGATCTATCAGTCCTGTGGCGGCATCGAGCAAAGTGTCAGGATCCGCCTTCAACAACCGGGGAATCATGCGAGCCCGCATCACAGCACCACAGGCATAACGCCCTGTGGAATTGAAGGCGTAACCCACCACGGGCTGTCCGCCGCGCTGCACATCGGTGATGACCGCGACCACAGACGTGGTCATCTCACTGAAGTCAAAGACCGCGTTGCGCATACTCGATCGCAACGGCACGCTGATTTCACGGATATCGAGGATTTTCACGACATCTCCACGGTGTACCGCACCGCGTAGGCGCTCAGAAGCTCATCCACTTGGCGACGAGACTGCATGTCACCGCCCTTGAGCGTGACGGTGAGCAGCAAGCCACCGCCCGATGACTCCACCTTGAGCGACCAGTCGCCGGTCACGGCTTGCAACACGTCACGAAACACACGTTCCGCCGCATCGATTTGCAGCAGGTGCTTTTGGGGCTTGCCCACCGCCGTGAGCGGCAGGCGATCCAGAAAGACGATGTCCTTGGGCACCGCCGGGCGCTCGGGGATGTGGGCTGCTGCGAATGCCAGCAGGGCCTGCTCGGTGATACTGGCACCCGGGTGCAACTGCACATAAGCCACGGGCAATTCACCCGCGTGGGCATCCGGCTTGCCCACCGCAGCCGCCAAGGCCACGGCGGGACATTGCAGCAAGGCGTCTTCGATCAGGCGGGGCTCGATGTTGTGCCCCCCACGAATGATCAAATCCTTTTGGCGTCCACTGATTCGGATGAACCCCTCTGCATCCAGGCTGCCCAGGTCGCCGGTGACCAGGGAGCCATCCGGCAAAAACACACCCTGGTTGTGATCGACATTCACATAGCCGCCCGCAATGCCAGGACCTCGCAACACCACCATGCCGATCTCATTGACGGCGCAGTCACGTTCGATGTCACCCTTCTCGGTCATCTTGACAATGCGCACCTGGACATACGGCACCCGAACGCCCGAACAACCGCGCCGTATCTCTCCATCACGCAGATCCAGCGTGGCATGACTGGTGTTTTCAGTCAATCCATAGCTTTGCAACGTTCGAGCACCCGTGATCTCCTCGATCCGATCCTGGATCGAAGGCGCCATGGCGGTGGACCCCGTTGCAAAGAAAGGGCGCAGAGAAGCAATATTTTCGAGGCTGGGTGGGTTCTTCGCCAACACCGACAAGGTGGTGGGGACACCCGAAATTTGCGTGATCCCAAAGCGCTCGACATAGCGCCAATAGTTGGCGATGTAGGTTTTGTCCCGCGCCCCATGCATGCTGGGAATGATGGTGGTGTGACCATCCGCCGTGCTGACCAGACCGCGCACCAGCAAGCCCCCGATATGAAAGAGCGGCGTGTCCGAGAGCACCACGTCATGCGGCGTGAAGGCCAAGCCCAGGCTGGCCGCCCATTGCCGAAACACCATGCCACCGTGCAGGATCCTGACGATCTTGGGATGACCGGTGGTACCGCCGGAATGCACATAGCACGCGACACTGTGGCGTTGCGCAGCAGGCCGATCAAATGACAACCGGTCGCCGGGATATTCGCTGGCTGCACCCAGGAGATCGTTGGGGTGTGCCGGGCCGAACGGGTCGTGCACCGTCAGCACCTGCACCTGTTCCAGCAAGGGTTCCACGGCTTGTTGCACATGTTCCCACACCTCAAAACCGGGCGTGGGGCCCAGGGCCACCACGGCTTTGGCGCCCGACTGAACCATCAGGTCTCGCAAGGACGGGGCATCCAGCATCCAGTTGATGGGGAAAGGGCGAGCGGCCAGCATGCCACCGATGAGCATGGCAAACATGGCCGGCACAGTCGGCCCGATGATGGCCACGGCATCCTCCGCCCCGATGCCTCGGGCTCTCAGCAGGTTGGCAATCTGGATCGAATGACGCTCCAGATCCGCAAAGGTCCAGGTATGGAGGGGGCCGTCGAGATCACCCAGGTGTGTGGCATGAATCGCCGCACGGTCAGGCTGCAAGCGACAACCGTCCAGGAGATTTTGTGCAAAATCCCAGCGGGTGATACGCTGCTCCAGGGGCGTTTTCTCAATGGCCTCGATGTCGGCCAGCGTTCGAAGAGGGGGATATTCCCAACGAATCATCTCGCTGGTCAATGGGAACCGCGGCAACGTCGGCAGTGAGTCTGAAGCGCTGCTCATCTGGGTTCCACCAGGGACAAGGTGCGTTGCGCCAGACGCACGTTGGCGTAGTCCACCATCATGCCCTGGTAGCGCACAGCCCCCAGGCCACGTGCTTCGGCCTCGGCAAACGCCGCAAGCAGGCCGCGCGCATACTGGATGTCGGATTCGCTGGGGGAAAACACCTCCTGCATGACCTGCACCTGCGACGGATGAATGGCCATCTTGCCCACGAATCCCAGCTCGCGGGCCAGGTCGCATTCGGTCCGCAGGGCAACCAGATCCTGTAGGTTCATGAACACGCCATCCACCAACCACTGCAGCCCAGCCGCACGCGCGTCCACCACCATCTTGCTGCGGGGATACGCCAGGGCGAGGCTCTGAGGTGACCAGCGACCACCCAGGTCGACCATGAAGTCGCCCTGCTCGGCACTGGCCAATGACATGCCGCACACCCTGGAGGAGGCCGAAGCCAGGTCAAAGGTATTGCGCAACCCCATGCAGGTTTCCACCAAGGGGAGAATCTTCAACGACCCCAAGGGCATGCCATAACGCGACTCGATGTCCGTCAGCGCATGCCCCACTTGCTCGATGTCGCTGGTCAGCTCGGCCTTGGGCAGAATGACACCCATGACATTCACCTGCGAAGCCTGCGTGGCCAGCACAGCCAGATCGGCCTGGTAGTCGCCGGCCCGTGGGTTGTTGATGCGTAAAAACATGGGCTTGCGCAGCCCCTCTTGGAGCACCTGACTCACATTGCGCCGGGCCTCGTCCTTCGCGTTGTGGGGTACCGAATCCTCCAGGTCAAAGATGAGCGCATCCGATGGACCGCTCTGCGACTTGGTCAGCAACTCCAACCGGGCACCCGGCGCGAACAGCAGGGTTCGAAACAGCTTCATGCAGAATTCCTCAGTGCCCTTGCCAGCGGGGTGGGCGCTTTTCGACAAAGGCGCGGGGACCTTCTTTGGCATCGTCGGTGGTGTACAAAAAGGTCGCCAGATCACGCTCAAGGTTGAGCCCCTCTTGCAACGACAGATCCTCGCCTCGCACGATGGCGGACTTGGCGGCGCGAACCGCGACAGGGGCATTGGCAGCGATTTGCTGGGCCAGGCCCACCGCGCGGTCGAGCAATTGGTCAGCGGCGACCACATGATCCACCAAGCCCATGGCCAGCGCCTCTTCCGCCAGCACCGTTCGGCCCGACAACACCATCTCCAACGCCTTGGAGCGTCCTATGCGACGCGACAGCCGCTGCGTCCCCCCATTGCCGGGAATCAATCCACGGGTGACTTCGGCGAATGCAAAACTGGCGGATTGCGCAGCGACACTGATGTCACACATCAAACTCAATTCGACGCCACCGCCAATAGCCAGACCATTGATGGCCGCGATGATAGGTTTGTCGAAATCGGCAATGCCCTCACCCGTCTCCCAGCGAAAGCGACGCAGTTCAGGCAAGGGGGTTTGCGCCAGCACCTGCGAGAACTCGCGCAGATCCATTCCGGCTGAAAACGCCTTGTCACCTGCAGCGGTCAAGACCACGGCGCCCACGGCGGGATCGCGTCGCAGTGCCCCCATGACCTCCTGGAGTTCACGTCGCATCTGCAAGTTGATGGCGTTCATGGACTGCGGACGGTTGAGTGTCACCACCGCCACCGCCGAGCGTTGCTCCAGGACTATCGTTTCGAAGTGACGTTCACCCATCGCGACCTGCCGTGCGTTGACGAGGGCGTGATCGCTAGCGAAGCTGAGTCGGCCACTGTGTCCCCCAAAATTTTGTTTCAAACGATTAAATCATATGATTTAATTGAAGTCAACGAAACCACGCGTACCGGCACAAGGCCCGGATCCAGCCCAAGACAAGACCTCTTGCCCACCCTCAGCCATTCACGACGTCCACGCTTCCATGACCAAGCGCTCACCCTCCTCGGCTCACCCGGCTGCTCAGCCTGATGCTCGTTCCGCCCTGAGCACGCCCGAGCGCATCCTGCTCGCGGCTGAACAGTTGTTCAGCGAGCGCGGGGTGGATGGGGTGAGCTTGCGCGAAATCACCTCGACCTCGGGCGTCAACAGTGCTGCGGCGCACTACCACTTTGGCGCCAAGCTGGCGGTGCTGGAGCAGTTGTTCGAACTGCGCGCCAAACCCATTGCCGAGCAGCGTGTGGCCTTGCTCGGCGAGCTGCGCTACAACCGCCAAGGCCGCCCCGTGTTGGAGGACGTGTTGCGCGCCTTTCTGCGTCCGGCCCTGGAAGCCCTCAGCACACCCGAGGGGATCGCCTTCACCCGACTGCGTGCACGCCTGTCCTTTGAAAATGAAGCCGTTCGCCGACACGTGCTGGACAAAACCTTCAACCATTCCAGCCGGCTCACGCTGGAGGCCCTGCGCAAAGCCCTGCCCCAATTGCCGGCCGACACGTTGAATTGGCGCTTTCATTTCTTGTTGGGATCCATGGTGTACACCATGGCATTGCCGGGCCGCATCGAATCCCTGACCGACGAGCAGGTTGACACACGCGACTGGACGGTGGCATTGGATCAACTCGTGGCCTATGCGGCGGCTGGCTTTCGTGCCGCTCCCTAGCCACCACCCGCACTCCACCTGGCTGGCCGACAACCACCGCGTCCAACGCCCCCGCCCCTTCATTGTTTAACGTGAATAGCTGACTCGTATGCCTGACACGCCGGTAGCCACCCACCACGCCCTGCACACCCAACTGGAAGACGGCGTTTTCACCATCAGCCTGAACGCGCCAGCAGGTGGCAATGCGCTGAGTTGCGCCATGCTGACCTCCCTCGACGACTTGCTGCAACGTGTGGCCTTATGCGAAGACATCCGCGTGGTAGTGCTGCGCGGGATGGGTGCGCAGTTTTCCACAGGTCTGGATCTGGATGACTTTTCGCACGCGGTCGCCCACGATGTACCACGGGCCCGCACGGCGCTCGACTGTCTGCATCAATGGAGAAGCCGTCTTCTTGCCATCCAACCGCAGCCCGTCATCGGTGTCGTGCAAGGCGCATGCCACGGCGCCGCCGTGAAATTGATCGAAGGGTGCGACATGGTGTTGGCTGACGAGAGTGCCCAATTCATGTTGACGGCTGCTGACGCCCCCTTGCTGGCTTGTCATCCTGCGTGCGTCCCTGGCCCTGCATGGATGTCAGCCACCCGCTTGGCTGAGTTGCAGGCGCCAGGTCGTCAGGTCTCGAGCGTGGAAGCCGAAGCGACTGGCCTGATCACCCTGGCATGCGCCGCTGACACACTGGCCCAAGAAGTCCACGATCTGACGCGCTCGCTGGCCGAAAAAGATCGCCTGGCCCTGCAATTCACAAAGGAAACCGTGGCTCACGTGGGCACCATGAGTTGGGACGCAGCAGTCAACTTCACAGCGGCCAAATTTGCGGAGCTCAAATCGCGCCAAGCCGGCGGTGCATCGGCTCGCGCATCCGGTGTGCAGAATTTTCTGGCCGGCAAATCCAAGCCAGGCCTGGGAGCTTGACGCATGCTGAAAATTGAAGACCTGAAGACGGGTATTCGCTTGATCGGGCTGGACCGCGCCGCCAAGCGCAATGCCATTGGCGTGGAGCTCACGCTGGCCCTGGAACGCGTGCTGCTCGACTCGCGATTCCGCCACGATATTCGTGCCCTGGTGTTCCATGGGATTGGCGGACACTTTTGTGCAGGCATGGACCTGAAGGATTTTTTTGACAGCACCACCCGACCCGCCGACGAATTGCGACGTGCCCGAGCCGCCACTGAAAACTGGCGCTGTCACCTGCTGCGACAGATGCCGCAGCGCATCTTCACGGCCGTCGAGGGCTATTGCCTCGGCGGTGCATTGCCCATTTTGCAATGCTCAGACGCGGTCACGGCTCACCGTGATGCACGATTTGGCATGCCAGAGATCAACTTTGGCTTTGTGCCGGGCGGGCAGATCGTCAAGTCGGTCGGCCTCATGGCCACTCACCGGGCCTTGCCTTACCTGGCCTTGACGGGTCGCCTGATCAATGCTGAAAGAGCCAGACAGTGGGGCCTGGTCAGCGCGGTGGTCGATGACAACCCGCTGGAACATGCGCTGCAATGCGCGCACGACTGGGTTACAAACCCAGCGAGGCCGCAATGATGTTTTTCTGGATCTCGGAGGTGCCCCCTCCAATGGTGGCCAACCGGGAGTCGCGGAAAAAACGCTGCATCGGATACTCGTTGCAGTAACCGTAACCACCCAGCACCTGCAGGCACGTGTCGGAGATGGACTTGAAGGTCTCCCCCACGCAGTACTTCAGCACCGCCGTGTCGGCTCGCTCGGCCTGACCATTCTCCATCAGCCAAGCGTAGCGGCGCACCATCGTCTGCGCCGTGTCCAGCATGATCTTCATGTCGGCAAACTTGTGCTGAATGACCTGAAAAGATCCAATGGGCTTGCCGAACTGGATGCGATGTTTGGCGTAGTCCAGCGCAAACTCGAACGCGCGGCGGGCCGCACCAATGCGTGCCGCGGACAGACACAGTCGCTCATAGCGCAAGGTGTCCTCACAGATAGACCAGCCCTTGTCCAGTTCACCCAGCAAGGCGCTGCGTGGCACACGCACATCGGTGAACGTCACCTCGGTCGTGCCGATGGAGTGCTGACCCAGCGTCTGGATGCGACGCACCTCAATGCCTGGCAGCTTGGTATCCAGCAAAAAGGTGCTGATGCCCAGTTGTTTCTTGGCTTGCTGGTTGGTGCGCAGTGCCACCAGTGCGTAGTCGGCAATGTCCATGCCCGAAATAAATTGCTTGCGTCCGTTGATGATGAAGTGGTCATCACCGTCTGGATCGGCGCGGGTGCGCAGCGAGGCCGCATCCGAGCCCGAATCCGGCTCGGTCAGGGCAAAGGCGTAGGTGAATTCACCACTCACGGTTTTGGGTACAAAAAACTGCTTTTGCGCCTCGGTGCCGTTTTTCAAAATGGCATAACAGCCAAAGGTGTAGCTGCGGAACAACCACAGGCCCAGCTCTTCGAAATGATTGCCCGTCTCCTCCAGCAGCACGGCCAGATCTGTCGGGCTACCACTGGCACCCCCGTACTCCTGGGGTGCAATCAACCCGAGCCAGCCATGCTTGGCCAGCGCCTGAAAGGCTTCACGCGGGGGTTTGGCGTTGGCATCACACTGCGCAACGTACTCCATGGAGCACACCTCGTCGAGCAAGGCTCGCACGTGGTCACGAATCGCTTGTTGGTCGCTGGTCAGGCCAAAATTCATGGGTCAGGCTCCTGGAATCGGGTGTCTCAAGCCCGGGCAGAGAACTGCCCAGGTTGGTGTGCTTCGCAAAAATTATATCAACCGATTCAATCACTTGATTCAATTGGGCGACACCCCCACGCCCGCGAGGGAAAAGCCCTCGTCAACCCTGTTACATCTGGATGGGCCCGCCCCTGGCCCAGAACAGCGCTGGCGGGTCAGTTCTCCAACTGGATATTGCGACGGGCGATCACGCTGCGCCAGCGCGCAATGTCGTTCTGCACCATGTCCTGCATGGCTTGTGGCGTGCTGTAGGACGCCGCGCTGCCCGCCAGGGTCAGGGTTTGAATCACATCGGGACGCTGCAACAGCTTCTGCACTTCAGCATTCAGACGCTGCACGGTCGAGGCTGGCAGCCCCGCCGGCGCAGCCAGCCCCAGCCAGGAACGCACCTCGAACTGCGGCAGCGTTTGGGCCACCGGCACCACCCCTGGCAGCGTGGGCCAGGGTGTGGCACTCGTCACCCCCAGCGCCCGCAACTTGCCTGATTGCAGATGCGCCAGCGCCACGGTGGGCGTGTCGATCAGAAGGTCCACCTCGCCTGCCAAGACGGATTGCACCGGCGCGCCACCGCCGCGGTACGGCACATGCAACAACTGCACACCCGCGGAGCCGCCCAGCAACTCTCCCACCAGGTGTTGTGTGGACCCCACCCCCACCGAGCTGAAACTGATCTTGCCAGCTGCAGCCTTGGCCATCTGCACCAGATCGGCCAGGCTCTTGGCTGGGTGCTCGGCTCGCACCGCCACGACAAAGGGGAATGCGGTCACCGTGGAGATGAACGAAAAATCGTTCACAGGGTCATAGGGCAAGGTCTTGCGCATGGCGGCAGACACGGTGTGTGCGCCGGTCAGCATGACCAGGGTGTGTCCATCCGGCTCAGACTTGGCAACGGCATTTGTGGCAATCATGCCCCCCGCTCCACTTTTGATTTCCACCACCACGGGTTTGCCCAGTTGGTCTTGCAGTTTCTGGGCCACCAGTCGGGCAATCACATCGGCATTGCCACCGGCACCGAAGCCGTGAACCAGCTGAATGGGTTTGCTGGGCCAGGCTTGCGAGTGGGCCACGGGTGCGGCGAGTGCGGCCAGGGCGCTCAATACGGTTCGGCGATGCAGCGTCATGATGTCAGTTGATCCTGTCTGGGGGTTAGAGTGAAGCACCGCCGTCAATGACGATTCGGGTGCCGGTGGCCGTTTTGAGGTGCGTCGCACAGGCCAGCACGGCCAGTGCCACATCGTTGGGGACGACCAGACGACCCAGCGGCGATTTGGCCGCCTTTTTTTCTATCTCTTCGCGGCTGCGCCCTTCGACAAACCCGGTGTCGACCGACGCGGGGGACACACAGACAAACCGCACAGACGGACCGAACGCACGGGCCAGGGCAATCGTCATGGTGTCCATCGCAGCTTTGGCCGCGCAGTAGGCAATGTTGCTGCCTGAACCCGCAAATGCCGCGACCGAGGACACGTTGACCACCAGGCCCGCGCCCGACTGCTTGAGCAGGGGCATCAGCGCACGTGTGAGCGAGTAGGTGCCGCCCGCATTGGCCGTGAGCAACTGGTTGAACAACTCGGGAGTGAGGGTGTCCAGGTCGTGGTGTGGGATGCGTTTGGTGTAGCCCGCAGAGTTCACCAGAATGTCCAAGCGGCCAAACGACTGCTCCACCACCTGGGCAATGGCGGCGTGGGCTGCACTGTCCTCCAGCGGAACATGCATGACAGCATGGCCCTGTCCAGGCAACTCGCGCAGCAGGGCATCGGCCCGCTCACGGCCCCGGTTGAATCCGATCACCACCCGCGCGCCTTGTTGCGCAAATTGTCGGACGCAGTCGGCACCAATGCCGTTGCTGCCGCCCGTCACGAGAACCACTTGATTGTTGAGCATGGGTACTTTCCTTGAAAAATCAGAAGAGATGGCAGCCTCTCAGGCTGCAACCGATGAAGGGAACGAGAGCGCGTGTGACAGTCCTTGTATCAATCGACTCAACGCGTCAGGCGTTTGCGCCGTGCCATACACATAGTGATCGGGTCGAGCCACCACCGCCTGTGCGGCATGCTCGCGCAGCCAACCCGCCATCAGCCCATCCCGCTCCTCCAGGCACAACACGTGGGCGGGCCAGGACGAAGCTGGTGCAGTTCCCAAGTACACCACAACACCGCCCAGATGCTGCCAGGTCGAGAGATCCGCAGGTGACAGCGTGGCGAGCCAGGTCGTCGACGTGGCGATCAAGGTGAAGCGAGCACCCGTCAGATCGTCAAGGCGACGCCACGATTGCGCACCCGGGGCTCTGACCCAGGGCTGGATACACAACGCACCGGCACCTGCACCCAGAGAGCCGTCAGACTCGTGTTGAATCAAACCGCCCGCCAGCCCGGGGATGAATTTCTGGCGCACCGTCACGGCTTGACCAGATTGCAACTCGGCCTCCAGCGCCTGGTCTCGCGTGCGCGCTTGCGCTGGGTCCAATTCCCCGATGATCAGCCCAAACGTCTTGGCGTGGGCGACCACGGTTCGAACATGGGGCTTGCGCTCCTCGCCATAGGTGTCCAACAAGGCGTCGTGCGCTTGGCCGCGCATCACGGCATCGAGTTTCCAGGCCAGGTTGTACGCGTCGCGGACACCGGCACCCAGGCCCTGCCCCAGAAAGGGCGGCATCTGGTGCGCCGCGTCGCCCATCAGAAACACACGCCCCTGGCGCCACTGCTCCACCACCAGGGCATGAAAGCGGTACACCGCCGTGCGGCAATGCTCGAGTTGGCTCGTGTCCACAAATTCGCCCAGCACCCGCCACACGGCATCAGGGTCGGCAAAGTCTTGTGGCGACTCACCAGGCATCAATTTGATTTCCCAGCGACGCAAGTTGTCTGGGCCGACGATGTAGGTGCCAGGCCGCGAAGGCCGGCAGTACTGCACACAGCGCTCCGGCAGCTTGAGCGGGCCGCGAATCCAGGCATCCACCACGATCCACCATTCGTCAAACGCCAGGTCTTCAATGGAGGCGCCGAGTTGCTTGCGCACGGTGCTGGTGGCCCCGTCTGCAGCCACCACATACTGCGCCTGGATGGTCATCACCTGCCCATCGGACAAACGCTTGATCCGAGCCCGCACGCAACCATCTGTCTGCTGCAGGTCCAGATAGGCATGCCCGGTGAGCGCTGTCACCTGCGCAAACCGCTCCACACCTCGCCGCAGCGTGGCTTCCAACTCAGGCTGCACAAACATGAAAGACGGATCCCAGGCCAGGGGGTTGGGCGGGTCCGCAGGGTAGAAGCGCTTGATCACCTGACCCTGCATGCCCACGAAATCGGTACCGGGATGGGGCGTGGTGGATTGCGTGATTTCGTCAGCCAGGCCGATCTCCTGGAAGATGCGCAAGGCCTCCTGGTCGGCCGTGATGGCGCGGGGCTTGTCGTAAATCTCCAGCGCCTGGTCAATGACCAGCACACGGTGGCCTCGACAACCCAGCAAATTGGCCAATGTGGCACCGGACGGACCATAGCCCACGATGAGCACATCGGTGGTCACATCCGTTCCCACTGCAGAATCATTCACGGCCATGGTAGGCCCATCTTCTCATGTCCATCGGCGGGTCATGTGCACGCACATGACAGGGGTTCAACGGGCGTAGCCATCCTTGGCGCCAAAGACCTTTTCACGCTGTGACCAGTCGTGCGTCTGGTTCCATAGATCCAACACCAGCGGCGCTTCGTACTCATAGGCTTTCAAGCGCACCGGGTCCAGACAAGTCCGGGTGGTGAGCTCCAGCCGGTGACCCGACGGGTCAAAGAAATAGATCGAGGTGATGAAATCGTCGTGGTTGGTCGGCCCCACCACCTTGAGCCCCTTGGCCTCCAAATCCGCCTTGGCCTGGACCAGCGTGTCCATGTCAGCCACCTCAAAGGCAAAGTGCTGGATCCAGTCAGGCGTCTGCGGGTCACGGCCTGAGGTTTCACCGGGGTCCAGCGGGCACTCGAAGAACGCGATGTTGCTGCCGTCTTCCATCTCAAAGAAGATGTGGACATGGGGGCTGTACTTGCCCGTGGACGGCACATGGTCTTCGCCCATGGCATGGGTGAATTTCAGCCCCAGCACCTCGGTGTAGAACTTGACGGTCTGTGCTGCATCCTTGCAACGGAAGGCGGCGTGGTGAAGTTTCTTGCACAGCATTTAAATACTCCTGTCTCAATTCACCGATGGGTCAGCCAAAGTCTGGATGAATTGAATTCTCTGCATTATTGCGAATTTACGCATGGGTTTTTCCCCGCTGTCGACGTCCTTGCAATCACTAGAATTCTCGGAACGCACATTGTCTGGCGCCACCCGACCCTCTCACCCCCCGTTGACCATGTCCTCCCTCCGCTTGCCAATCGCCTTGCTGCAAATGCGCTCAGGCACCGAACCCGAGGCCAATGTGGCGTTTGTCTGCGAGCAGGTGCGTGAGGCGGCCCGACTTGGAGCGACATTGGTCGTCACCCCTGAAATGACCACCTCGCTCGATCGCCGACCGGGCATGCTGCTGGCGCGCGCCCGCTCACAACAGGAAGACCCCAGCGTGAAGGCCTTGTGCACCCTCGCCCGCGAATGCCGGGTCGATCTGCTGATTGGGTCGATGGCCATCAAGCTGTCTGCGGACCGATTGGCCAACCGCAGCCTGTACCTCAGCGCCACTGGCGAGGTGATCGCCCATTACGACAAGATTCACCTCTTCGATGCCGACCTGGGTGAAGGCCAACGCTACGAAGAATCCGCACGCTTTGCCGCAGGAACACACGCTGTGCTTGTGCCACGCGCTGGCTACACCCTGGGGATGACGGTCTGCTACGACATGCGCTTTCCCGCGCTGTACCGGGATCTGGCCCAGGCGGGCGCCGACATTCTGAGCATTCCTTCCTCTTTCACCGTGCCCACCGGAGAGGCCCACTGGCATGTGCTGTTGCGCGCCCGAGCCATTGAAACCGGCTGCTTTGTCCTGGCTCCCGCCCAGCACGGCGTGCATGAGGACGGGCGCGAAACCTATGGCCACTCGGTGGTCATCAACCCCTGGGGCGAGGTGCTGGCCGAGCGAGCCGAGGGTCCCGGCCTGCTGATGTGCGAACTGGACCTGTCCGAGGTGGCACAGGCGAGACGGCGACTGCCGAGTTTGCAGCACGCCAGGCCTTATCGCCTGTGACCCATGGGTATGTGACTCAGCCCCAATTCTCATACACCCCTAACTTGCGATGCAGCGGAGATTCATCCGCCACAAACACAAAGGATGGGGTGTCTGACTTGAGGTTCTTCAGCGTCACTGCTTCATAACCTGGCGCACAGCAGGTATCGGCCTCCAGCAGGGTGAACGTGCTGGTGACGATTTGCGCCTGCACCTGGCCTTCAATCACGTGGAACACCTGCGCGGGAGAACGCGCAGGCAACCGCAAGCTTTGTCCCGGGCGCAACATGAGGGCATAAAAACCGAGGATGTTCTCGGCATCACCACCGGTTTCCGGATTCGTGTAAGTGACCTGCACGTGCTCTTGCGAGGGGTCGTCTTCAGCCAGGGATTCGAGCGCGGCTTTGGCATCTGTCCAGGCATAGCGCAGCATAGGATACGCCTTGTGACCACGACCCAAGACAGGGGTCGGGACCACCCCGGCACGGGTGTATTGCCGGTCGCCACGGCCCGTCACCACATCCTGGCGTTGGCCATTGATGTGGTAGCTGGCCTCCATGTAATAGACCAGGGGCAAGTCCAGCACGTCCAGCCACACCACGGGCTCGGTGCCGTCGTGGCCGTGCTCATGCCACAAGCCGGTGGGCGTGAGGATGAGGTCGCCACGGCTCATGGGGCACTTCTCGCCGTTCACCGTGGTGTACGCGCCCTCACCTTCCACAATCATGCGCACGGCGTTGGGAGTGTGGCGATGGCTGGGCGCCCATTCACCTGGCAACAGCAGTTGCATACCCAGATAAATAGCCGCGCTGGCCTGCATTTTGTCCAGGCCATGGCCCGGGTTGGCCAACACCAGCACCCGGCGTTCGGCTTTCTCGATGGGGGTGAGTTCGCCCGCCTTGAGAAGCAAGGGACGCAGCGTCTTGTAGGCCCAAAAGGTGGGCTGTGTCTGGCGGGTGGGCACCTTGGGCGGCAACACACCGCGCAGGCTGGGCCACAAAGGCACCAGGTTCAGGCTTTTGAGTTCGTCGCGGTATTCCTGGGGCAGGTCTTCAAGTCGGCCGAGTTCGTTCATGTGGCGTCTCAAGGTTCTGACAGTGCACAACTGTACGCCAAAGCGTGTAGGCCGGGCCAACCGCGTGAGAGCATGGCCACAGTGGGGCTGTCACCGCCTGCTGAATGGGCTCACGTCATGCCTCGACAAACACCCGGGCTTGCCGAGGCGTCACCACCAGCAACTCCCCCTCCTGGAATCGATGATCCGTGAAAGAACGGGCTGCCATGTGCGCTTCAATCACCGTGTTCGGATCCAGCCCGCTGTCCTCCGTGGGTTCGAGCTCCAGCCGGGCGATGGGGCCCACCGAAATGGCTCGAGACAGCCGCACCACAATGCCGCCCTGCTGCCCTGGTGCGTAACGTTGTACATCCAGGTCATGCGGTCGTACATAGGCAAAGGCCTTGGCGTCCTGCACATGGGTATGCTCGGGCGTCTGCACTCGAACGGCCTGGTGATCCGCCCCAATGTGCATTTCTCCGTCATGGGCGCGGCCATGAAAGAGGTTCACATCGCCCAGAAACCCATAGACAAAGGGGCTGGCCGGGTGATCCCACACCGCCTGTGGCGACCCCACCTGCTCCACGTGTCCCTTGTTCATCAACACCACCCGATCAGCCACCTCCAGGGCTTCTTCCTGGTCATGCGTGACGAAGATACTGGTGACGTGCAACTCATCATGCAAACGGCGCAACCAACGGCGCAATTCCTTGCGGACCTTGGCATCCAACGCGCCAAAGGGTTCATCCAGCAGCAGCACCTTGGGCTCCACCGCCAGCGCGCGAGCCAAGGCAATTCGCTGGCGCTGTCCGCCAGACAGTTGCGAGGGGTACCGGTCTGACAACCAGTCCCGCTGGACCAGCCCCAGCAGTTCATGCACTTTGCGGTGAATCTCCGACTCGCTGGGCCGCTCGGCGCGCGGCTTCACGCGCAAGCCGAAAGCGACATTCTCAAAGACCGTCATGTGCCGGAACAAGGCATAGTGCTGGAACACGAATCCCACCTGACGTTCGCGCACATGCACATGCGTGGTGTCCTCGCCGCTGAACAGGATTTGCCCAGAGTCCGCCGACTCCAGCCCTGCGATGATGCGCAGCAAGGTGGTCTTGCCACACCCCGAGGGGCCCAGCAACGCCACCAGCTCACCCGACTCGATGTTGAGGTTGATGTCACGCAGCGCCGTGAAGCTGCCAAATTGCTTGTGAATGTGTTGAATTGCGATGCTCATGTCAGCAGTCCATGCAGATAGGCGGGTTCGGTCGGTCGTTCGGCGGCAGCTTGTGGGTCTCTTGTTTCCAGCCACTCAACGACCGACTTGAGTACCAGGGTCAACAGCGCCAGCAAGGTCAGCAGGGACGCCACGGCAAAGGCCGCCACCGACTGGTACTCGTTGTAGAGAATTTCCACGTGCAAGGGCATGGTGTTGGTGTACCCCCGGATGTGGCCCGACACCACAGAGACCGCCCCAAACTCCCCCATGGCGCGCGCATTGCACAGGATGACCCCGTACATCAGCCCCCACTTGATGTTGGGCAGCGTGACGTACCAAAACGTCTGCCATCCACTGGCCCCCAGCACAATGGCCGCCTGCTCCTCCTCGGTGCCCTGCGCCTGCATCAAAGGAATCAACTCGCGGGCGATGAACGGAAAGGTGACAAACACCGTGGCCAACACAATCCCTGGCACAGCAAAGATAACCTTGATGTCGTGTGCCGCCAGCCAGGGGCCCAGCCAACCCTGTGCACCAAAAATCAGCACATAGATCAGACCCGCCACCACGGGGGATACCGAAAAGGGCAAATCCACCAGCGTGGTGAGAAACGCCTTGCCCCTGAAGTCGAATTTGGCAATGGCCCAGGCCGCAGCAACGCCAAACACCAGGTTGAGCGGGACGGCAATGGCAGCGGTGAGGAGGGTCAAGCGAATAGCCGCCCAAGCATCGGGTTCATGAAGAGCCACCAGGTAGGCGTCGACACCCTTGCGCAAAGCTTCCGCGAACACAGTGGCCAGCGGCAACACCAGGAACAGGAACATAAAGCCCAGGGCCAGGCTGAGCAACACCCAGCGCAGCCAGGCAGGCTCGGTCGTGCCCGCACGGACCTGTCTCGGCGCGGATCGCTTGGAGGGGAGTGCGCCGCTCAACCTGGCGCTCCCGTGCGATGGCGCTGCCAGGTCTGCAGTGCATTGATGAACAGCAGCAAGGCAAACGACATCACCAGCATCACCACCGCCACAGCCGTGGCACCTGCATAGTCGTATTGCTCGAGTTTGCCGACGATGATGAGTGGTGTGATTTCAGACACCATGGGCATGTTGCCGGCGATGAAAATCACCGAGCCATACTCCCCCACGGCACGGGCAAAGGCCATGGCAAAGCCCGTGAGCAAGGCCGGCCAAATGGCAGGCAGGATCACCCGACTGAACGTCTGCCAGCGGGTAGCGCCCAGGCAGGTGGCCGCTTCTTCCAGTTCCTGCTCGGTGTCTTCCAGAACGGGTTGAACCGTACGAACCACAAATGGCAACCCAATGAAGATCAAGGCGATCACCACGCCGTTGGGGTTGAAGGCCAGCTGAATGCCCAGCGGCTCCAGGACCTGCCCCACCCACCCATTACCGGCCAGCAAGGCCGTGAGGGAGATGCCCGCTACCGCCGTGGGCAATGCAAACGGCAAATCCACCAAAGCGTCCACCACCTTCTTGCCCACAAATTCATAGCGCACCAGCACCCAGGCCACCAGCAACCCGAAGAACACATTCACCAGGGCCGCCAGGAACGAGGCGCCAAAGGTGAGCCGGTAGGAAGCCATCACCCGCTCTCCCGTGACCGCATCCCAGAACTGGGGCCAGGTCAAGGTCAATGTCTTGAACACCAGCGCCGACAGCGGAATCAGCACCACCAGGCTGAGGTACAGCACGGTGGTGCCCAGAGCCAAATTGAAGCCTGGCAGGACGCGGTGGGGTTTGCCACGAGCCGATGGCGTCATGGAGAGTGACGGCGAATACATGAACGAATTGTGCTGAGTCAGGCGTCAGAAACCAACGAATATTCCATTGTTTGCTTATGCCCAAAATGTCTATGGCGCTTGCAGGCCATGCCTGACGCCGGTTATTTCTTCACGTAGATCTGATCAAAACTGCCGCCATCAGCAAAATGCGCCGGAGTGGCTTTGCTCCACCCGCCAAATGCCTGATCGATGGTGAACAGTTTCAGCGCGGGAAATTGCTTGGCATATTTCGCCTGCGCCGGGGCTGAAATAGGTCTGTAGAAATGCTTGCCAGCAATGTCCTGTCCTTCATCGCTGTAGAGATATTCCAGATACGCGGTCGCCAGGGCCCGTGTGCCCTTTTTATCCACATTCTTGTCAATCACGGTGACCGCTGGCTCAGCCAATATGGACAAGGAGGGGTACACCACATCAAATTTGGCCGAGAATTCTTTTTCGAGCAAGTACGCCTCGTTTTCCCAGGCAATCAGCACATCACCCTGGGCGCGCTGTGCAAAGGTGATGGTGGAGCCGCGTGCCCCGGTGTCCAGCACCGGCACATTCTCGAAGAGTTTTTTCACGAACTCGCGCGCTTTGGCGTCTGCGCCGTACTTTCGTTTGGCAAATTCCCAGGCTGCCAGGTAGTTCCAGCGCGCGCCCCCTGAGGTTTTGGGGTTCGGGGTGATGACCTTGACTCCAGGTTTGATCAAATCATCCCAGTCGCGAATGCCTTTGGGGTTGCCCTCTCGCACCACCAGCACAATCGTCGAGGTGTAGGGAGAGCTGTTATGAGGCAAGCGCTTTTGCCAATCTTTGGCGATCAGCTTGCCTTGCTCGAACAAGGCGTCGGTATCACCCGCCAGTGCCAACGTCGCCACATCTGCGTCGAGCCCGTCGATGATGGAGCGCGCTTGCTTGCCGGATCCACCATGGGACTGCTTGATGCTGATGTCCTGACCCGTTTTGAGTTTCCAATGCTTGGCGAAGGCCTGGTTGAACTCCGCGTACAGCTCTCGGGTGGGGTCATAGGAAACATTGAGCAAGCTGGTTTGAGCCCCCACGGCCACCGCAGACAAAGAGAGGCCCACGATCAACCAGCCCCGTACGATTCGATACAGCTTCAACATCCATCTCTCCTGAATCCACGCAGACACGCGTGGCAGGAGCGGATTCTGTCGCCGAGTCTTTAAAACTCAAACGACTGTTTTGAAATGTTCAAATAAGTTAAACCCATATAGCGCCACCGGCTGTTCGCCGATCGCGCCTGCTGGGATGCGCTCAATCGAGCTTGATCCGCGCCTCATCAATCACCCGGCTGTACCGGGTGTATTCCTGCTGAATGTGCGACCCAAACGCCTGCGGTCCCAGATAGGCGGGGGACATACCCCCACTGATCAGTTTGCTACGTACCTCGGTCTCGGCCAGACTCGCACGCAGATCCTCCGCAATTTTGTTCACCACCTCGTGGGGCGTGCCGGCCGGTGTTGCCAAGCCAAACCAGACAACGGCTTCGTAGTCCTTGACGCCCTGCTCGATGACGGTCGGCACTGACGACAGGCCCTCCAATCGCTCTCGTGTGGTGACCGCCAAAGGTCGCAGCTTGCCGGACTCCAGCATGGACGCCACCTCGTTGAGGTTGGTGAGCACCATGGTCACATGGTTGCCCAGCACGGCGTTAGCGGCCAATGCGCCGCCCGTGAACGCGGCATAGGTAAAGTCTGTAGCTGTTTGACGCTTCAAGGCTTCACCCGCAATGTGCTGGGTGGTCGCGGGACCCACGGTGGCATACGACAAGGTCCCGGGCCTGGACTTGGCATCGGCCAACAACTCGTTGAGGCTTCGGTAAGGGCTGGTGCTGTTCACGGCAATGACTTGTGGTGAATGCGCCAGTTGCGCGACTGGGTCAAAAGCACGCAGACCGTCATAGGGCAAGTTGGTTCTCAATTTCGCGTTGATCGGCAGGCTGTTGGCTACCAGGAGCAAGGTGTAGCCATCTGCGGGAGCCTTGGCGACCAGGGCCCCTGCGATCACCGTGCCACCCCCCGGACGGTTCTCAATCACGACCGGCTGTCCCCAGCGCTTGGTCAGGCTCTGGCTGACCACACGCACCAAGGTGTCCGCAGATCCACCGGCAGGAAACGGCACCACGATACGAACGGGCTTGGCGGGGAAAGCCTGGGTTTGCGCGTGCGCCCACCCCATGCTCAGCACCATCGCAACAAGGCACATCCCCTGCATCAAGCGTCTCAGAGAAGGTTGGGTCATGGTCATGTCTCCTCGGTTGGTTTGGCGTCGACCAGGATGAATGCCACCCGTGCCGGCTTGCCTGAGCGGTTGGCCCAGGCGTGGTTGGTTCCCCGCTGAATCAGCACATCGCTGGCACGCAGCACCGTCTCGTCCTTGTCCATGATGGCCACGATCTCGCCCTCCAGCACGATGGCGTAATCCACCGTGGCTGTGCGGTGCATGCCAGGATGTTGCCCGGGTTTGGGCGCGTGTTGCGCGTCGCGGTACATACTGCCAAACGTGGCGTCGAGCATGCGCGCGAGAGCTTGCGGATCCTGGGGCTCAGGGGGAAAGTCGATGATGCGCAACACGGTGCCGCCGGCGGGGGGCGAGACCCCCTGGTGCTGCGCAATCTGATCGGGCTCGTTGACCGCCGCGGGCGCTGCCCCAGTGCGCCACAAGTTGCTGACCCGATAGCCAGGACGCTCAGGCACCACGCGAATGGCGGGGGATGGGCCATCCTGAATGATGGAGGACTGTCCCGATGCATCATCGCCCGTGAGAACGCGTCGAATGGGCGGCAGGTTCATGTCAGTTCTTCTCCAGATTCAATCGGGGTATCAAATCGGCGTGCAAACGGTAGGTCTTTTGAATCCGCTCCTTGAACTGTGCTGCCGTCAAGAAGGCCGGTACCTGTTGCAAGGACTGAGCAGACTGCTTGAAGCCATCAGACTCCAGCACTTTTTGACACAGGGCTTGCAGCTTGGACAGCGTCTCGGGCGGCGTCCCCGCTGGCGCATACACCCCATTCAAACCGGGAATCACCGAGGGGTAACCCAGCTCGGTGAGCGAGGGCACCTCGGGCATGCCAGGATGACGCTTGTCCGAGAGCACCGCCAGCACACGCAAGCCCTTGCCTTTGATGGAGGACAGCGCCGGCGCTGCCGCGTCGAGTTGACCGCCCAGGAGTTGAGGCAGCATGGGGCCATCGCCCTTGAAGGGAATCCCGTTGAGCTCGATACCCAACTCCTTTTCGACCGCCGCCACACCCAGATGCGGGACCGATCCGTTGCCCGCGTGTCCATAAGACACGGTGCCCGGTGCCGCCTTTGCTCGAGCGACCAGGTCCTGCATGGTCTTGATGGGAGATTCCTGACGTACGGCGAGGGTGAAAACGTTTTCAAACACCTGACACACCGGCTCGACCTGATCAAGGCGAAACGGCATGCTTTTCATCAGGAAAGGCGAATTGGTCAGGGCTGATGCCGGTGAAAACACCAGGGTCTGCCCATCCGGCGCAGCCCGCGTCAGGGCGGTGAAGCCAATCGTGCCAGCGCCTCCATCCCGGTTGACCACCACCCAGTTTTGGCCGGTGAGTTGCGAGGCCTCACGCGCAAAGGCGCGGCCCATGGCATCCACCCCACCACCGGCGGCATACGGCAGGATGACTTCCACATGGCGCTTGTCCTGCGCCGCCACACCCGTGACGCCAAACAGGATCAACAGACTTATCAAGGTTTTGTTCATGGTCATCACACTGGCATCCCTTCATCACTGTTTTCATTCACCCGCATCACGGGCCGCATCGATCAGCACAAACGCGATGCGGGCAGGCTTGCCGGATCGGTTGGCCCAGGCATGGTTGGTGCCGCGCTGGATCAGAATATCGCCAGCCCGCAGGATGGTTTCTTCCCCTTCCAGAATCGCGGTGATTTCACCTGCAAGCATGATGGCGTAATCGATGGTGTCGGTTTTGTGCATGCCAGGATGATCGTGCGGCTGCAGTGTATGGTCCGCATCGGGAAACAGGCTCGCAAAGGTCGCGGCCTGCATGCGCTGGACCTCCGCCGCATCGGTCGGCTCTGGCGGGTAGTCAATGACGCGCACCACCGTGCCCCGGGCGGGGGGCAACACACCTTGTTGCTCAAGAATGCTGTCAGGCGCCTGGATAGCCGATGGTGATGCCCCCGTGCGCCAGACGTTGGTCACGCGATACCCCGGGCGTGCCGGCACCACCTTGACAGCGGGAGACAGCGCGTCTTCCACGAAAATGGCGCGACCTTGCGCATCTTCTCCGGTCACCACTCGCCGCACGGGCGGAAACAATTCACTCATCTTCGTGTCTCCTGGTCAGAACTGGTTCGCATCAAGGACTTATTCCGCTTTGACGCCGGTTTCGCGCACCACGGTGGCCCACTTGGCAACTTCTTGCTTGATGTAGCGAGCGAATGACTCGGGGCTTCCTCCCACCGGGTCAAATCCCACGGCAGCCAATTGGTCGCGCACAGCGGCTTGCTGCAGCAAGGCTTCAATATCAGCATTGATGCGAGTCACCACGGCCTTGGGTGTCCCCGTCGGCACAAAGACACCCACCCAGGTGTAGTCCTCAAACCCGGCAAAACCGGCCTCTGCCACCGTGGGCACCTCGGGCAAAGCGCTTGTACGCTTGACACTGGTCACCGCCAGGCCGTGCAGTTTGCCGCCCTTGATCAGGGCCACTGCCGCAGGCATGGCCACGCTGGCAAACTGGATCTCGCCGGTCAGGGCACCATTCAAGGCCGGGCCTGCACCCTTGTAGGGGGCATGCAGGATCGGCGTCTTGGCCAGCACCTTGAACAAGTACTCGGCCGACAGGTGCGGGGTGGTCCCCGTGCCGGGCGAGCCGTAGCTCATCTTCCCGGACTTGGCTGCGTCGAGCGCTTCGCGCAGCTGTTTGGCCTGCAAGGATGTGCCCGCCACGATGATATTGGGGCTGTTGGCCACGTTGGTCACCGCCACCAGGTCTTTTTCGAGGTTGTAGCCGGCATTGGTGTAAAGGCTGGCATTGACGGCCATGGAACTGGTGTTGATCAGAACCGTGTAACCGTCCGGCGCAGATTTCGCCACTTGCGCACTGCCCACATTCCCACTGGCGCCAGCCCGGTTCTCCACCACCACGGGTTGCTTCCACAGGTCGGCGAGCTTTTCACTGAACATGCGCGCAATGATGTCGGTGGGACCTCCGGGTGCATAGGGCACGATGAAGCGCACCGGCTTGTCGGGAAATGATTGTGCCCCCACGGACGTGCCCACCAAGGCTGTCATCACACACCACAGAAGTTGACGCAAGAATTTCATAATGTCCTCAATTCACCACACGACCACGACAAGTACCAAATCCAATGGGAACAAAACCGGGCGCCTCGCACCGACCGCGAAAGCACACCTCGTCACCCGCGTGCAGGTACTGGCGTTGCTCACCCGTGGGCAGTTCAACCGGTTGTCGGCCATCCAGCGTGATTTCCTTCATGCAACCCAACTCGCCCTGAACAGGCCCCGATACCGTGCCGCTGCCAAACAAATCACCCGGCACGATGTTGCAACCATTGCTGGTTTGATGCGCCAGCATTTGAAAAATGGTCCAGTACTGGTCCTTGAAGCGCGGGCGACTGATGACGTGGGGCGACAACCCCTGTTCGCGCATGGCCGGACTCAGGAGGCTGATATCCAACAACAGGTCAATACCACCCCAGCGACGATCATCCGAATGGCTCAAGTAAGGCAACAGGTCGGGAGCATCGTCACCCCGAGGAGCAGCGGCCACACGAAATGGCGCCAACGCCTCCAGGGTGACCACCCAGGGGGACAAGGTGCTCATGAAACTTTTGGCCAAAAATGGCCCCAGCGGCTGGCTTTCCCAGGTTTGCATGTCGCGCGCTGACCAGTCATTCAGCAGGGACAGACCAAAGACATGCTGCGCTGCATGCTCAAGAGAGACAGGCGACCCCAGGGCACTGCCCTGCCCCACATAAAAACCCACCTCGCACTCAAAGTCCAGGCACTGGCTGGGCGCGTAATGCGGCCCTGTCGCACCGGCAGGCTTGATTTGCCCAGAGGGCCGCCTGCAGGGGGTATCACTCACCACCAGCGAAGACACACGGCTGTGATAGGCCACCGGCAAATGCTTGAAGTTGGGCAGCAGCGGGTTGTCTGGTCGAGACAATCGCCCCGAGTTGGTGGCGTGGTGAATCGAGGTGAAGAAGTCGCTGAAGTCGCCGACCTGCGCGGGCACTGTCATCGTCTCTTGTGCCTGGTCCGTCAAACACGGCGCCAACTTGTCCTGATGGGGTGAATCCGAACGCAGGAGTGCAGACACGGCGTGGCGCAAAGCCGAGGCATGCCGCGAACCCAACCCCATCAAGTCGTTCAAACGCCCGCTGCGACACGCCTGCGCCGCCTCGGCAGCAAGGCCGTCAAACAGGCCCAGATCCAGGGCCTGGCAGATATCGAGTGCTTGATCCCCGATGGCGGTTAGCACCCGGCGCTGGCCCGTCTTGCCGTGGACCCCCACGCCCAGGGGAAGGTTCTGAATGGGGAAGTCCGTGTCGGCTCGGTTGGCACTTGCGACCCAACTGCGCAGGGCGGGGTTGTGCGTGGGGTTGATCAAACTCATCGGGGCATCGTAGG
>JACCDM010668491.1_pt1 | contig 25284 bp, 23 predicted proteins | sample 7445851 | NCBI WGS metagenome assembly JACCDM01 (sample SAMN15323438, study PRJNA562643) | freshwater metagenome | isolation source: river surface water | place: USA:Blue River Watershed | collected 2017-08-16
GATAATGTTCTATTTTTACCTCACATTATTAACTTATGAACTATCCAGCAGAATTAAAGTACACCAAAGATCACGAGTGGGTTCGTGTAGAAGGTGATGTAGCGACAGTAGGAATCACCGCTTTTGCGCAAGGTGAATTGGGCGATATCGTTTTCGTTGAAATTGAAACTACTGGCGAATCTTTGGATGAGCATGCAGTATTTGGTACCGTAGAAGCGGTGAAAACGGTTTCTGATTTGTTTATGCCGATCAAGGGAACTGTTTTAGAGGTAAATCCAGAATTGGAAGCCAATCCAGCTTTGGTAAACGAAGATCCTTATGGTGCAGGATGGATGATCAAAGTTAAAATTGCGCCAGATGCTAATTTGAATGATCTATTAGATGCAGCAGCTTACGAGGCTTGCCTATAAAACATGTTGAGTCTATTAAGAAATAGAAAGGTTGCTCCATGGGCAACCTTTTTTGTTTTCATGCTGCACGTCGTTCATATTCCAAGTGACGATTCTTGGTCGTGGCTGGATATTGTACATTTTGACAAATGGGTTCATGCGGCAATGTTTGGTGGGCTAACTTTCCTTTGGATTGTTCGTCTCGGGCAGAATGGTTCTCTAGGTTGGTCAACCCCATGGACGATGATTGTTTATGCGATATTACTTGAGTTGATACAAGGATTTCTAACCGAGCATCGTTCAGCAGATATTTGGGATTTGTTGGTGGATATAGTCGCGATTTTGGTGACTTACCAATTCCGGGAATTAATCTTGAAGCGGTTTTGATCGCGCGAGTACCACAGTAAATACAACGTAGGCTATAAATACGGCAATTGCCAGTTGCATTTTTTCCATCATCACCCAGTTCTTATGGGTATACAAAGCGATTGTCAAATAAATCAAGGTGATAAACATCTTAGCAGCCACGGCGCCGAGAAAAAGTGTGATGAATGACTTGGAATTTTTGGCTGAAGTGAGTTGCTTGTAAAAAAACAAGACAATCAAAGTGAACAATCCGATATAACCATAAGCCCATCCGGCAATTTCATTGTTGATCAAAGAGGATTGAGCGCCTATTCCGATTGCAACGAATAAAAGCAAGGAAGAGAGCACAGGGGGGAAGTAAGTTTTCATGGTTTTAATATCTGTTTGATCATCGTATACATGGCCAAAACTACGCCGATGATTGAACCACACAAGGTATAGAGATGCCCATTCCCATTGTCGAGCCATCGACCCAAGAAAATGAACACCAACATAATCACCGCCATTTGGCTTCCCATGGCGGCGAATTGTAGAAACGAACGAGGATTAGACTGCTTTGGCTTCAACTGGAGCATCCAATTTGATGTCCTTGATCTTTGTGCCCATGCTGCAAGAACCAGTGAAGTTCGCGCCAGGTTCAATGGCCAATTTATCCGTTACCATATCACCTTCAACCTTGGCAGTTGATTTCAAAGTCAACAATTGTTGAACTTGAATTTTTCCTTTGATTTGGCCTTCTAGTTCGGCGTTTTGACACGTTACATTACCCTCAATTTTTCCATTGGGCCCTACTACCAATCGTCCTTTTGTGATTAAATCACCAACAAAAATTCCGTCAATGCGGATGTTACTTTCACAACGAATATCTCCTTTGATTGAGGTTCCCTCAACAATACGATTGATTGAAGTATCTACAGGGTTTTCAGGTAGACGTGCCATAAGCAATGGTTTAAGGATAGTTTTGTTTATAAAAGGTTTTGTACGAATCTAAATTTCTGGCTTTAAAGAGTAAGATATAATTGGGTTTTGAAACCAAGTAAAAATTAAATCCTTTCTCGTTTAAAGCTTTTAATTCCGCGTTATTACTTGCGAATGTAGTCATAAAATCTTGAGCATCAGCGAGCTTTTTGAAACTTTTCGTCATCAGTAATTGCGTTTCTGTATTGAGCATATTGCCCGTAACGGTCAATTTACTGGACGCATAAAACTTTTGGACATAATCCGCAACTAGAGATTTATAGCTATTGATGTCGGGTGTGGATACCGGAATTTCTATGGCAAAGTAATGCTCTACGTTTTCATCGAAATTGTATACTACTTCAGTGTTTACAGGAGGTGTAGGATTTACAGGTTCCGTTTTTTCAGTTTGTTTGGGTTGAAAAGGAATCAGTAATTCTTTGGCTTTGTCAGCTTCCGGTGTTCCTGGACATTCGTTGATTACTTGTTTGAGTGATTCTTGGTATTGATCTGTTAATCCTGCCATGGCATCCACATAACCCACACAAACGGCGCGCAAGATGCGGTACTTGCAAATCAAATGATTGGCACTGTCTTCGCGAAGCACCTGATTGCAAGCTGTCATGGCCTCGGGATATTTTCTTTTGGCATAAAGCTGATAAATTTCCTCGTATTGCAAAAGCTCTTCTTGTTTGCGTTTTTCTTCTTCGTCTTTGGCATTGGGATCATCTACAAAACGCGCCCATTCTGAACCTGGGTATCTTTTCTTGATTTCATTGCCCCAATATTGAGACGAGCAGGTGGTGCAACTTTTGGATTTCTGGGCGCCAAATTCTTCAGCGGTTTTCCAAGTGCGGTAAATTTGATAGTAAGTGAGAGGTGTATACAGATTTTCTTCTACTTTTTTCAGTGATGTCTCCCAAATATTCAGGGCTGCATTATCATCATTCAAATCTTCTTTGTACACCAATCCAGCCTTGTAGAATGCTTCACAACGTTCTGTGTTCATTTTTTCCATCGCCTTTCCATCCTTGCAGGGCAGGCTTTTCAAAAGATCCTCTTCTGATTGGACGGCACTCTCTGCGCTGTTTGCTGACGATTCCGTCGATTCTTCTTGACTCGGGCGTTCATCTGCCACATCATTCATAGTGGCCAGTTTGGCTTGCAATCGCCAGTTGTCCTTAAGCGGTCGATCATCCCAATAATCTAAAAATTCTTGCGCCCCTTTGTCACGCATGGATTTGTTGTAACACCAAAAACCTGCAGTTCCCGCATTCTCTAATGCTGCGGCTTGTCTTTCCGCAGCTAGTCTAGCTTCTTCTTCTCGCTTGGCAATTTCTTGGGCAATTAATTGTTGCCTTATTTCTTTGATTGCATTTACTTGCTCTTGCTGAGACATACCGCAAAGCTTGAACAAGCTGTCTGCGTTTTCTATTTTGTCTAAATAGTCCACCAATTCGGTTAAGCTTTTAGCTCTACCGCTAACCTCGGCGTAGCGGGGATGTTTGTCTCCAATAATTTTTTGGGTGCTGTCATATGCTGCTTGGGCAGAAACATATTCCTTGGCTTTGAAATGTAGGTCAGCCAAGTAAAGAAACGATTTTCCTTTTTGCTTTTTATTTTTCTTGGACTCTTTGATGGAGCGAGCCAGTAATTGTTTGGCTTCAGCTGTTTCCCCTTGCTCATCGGCCATAAGAGCTAGGGTGTATAGAATTTGATCTTTGTAATCCGCGTATTTCAGCTCTTCAAGCATTTTCAAAAGTTCCGTTTTGGCAACCAAAGCGCTAGATCCATTGCGCAAAGCACTGATTGCCTTTTTCATTCTGGCTTGGAAGTCCAACTCCACAGTTGGCTTGTTATTTAAAACATTGGCGTATTGGGTTTGGGCGGAACTAAACTCTTCCAATTGTTCATGTACTTGACCCAATATGAAATGCAACCGGGCTCTCTGTTTTTTCTTTTTGGTGGATGCTAGAGCTTTGGTAAGTTCTTCCTTGGCTTTTTCATATTTGTGCGCTTTGATGTATAAATGCGCCAAAACACTGTGGTAAAAAACTTGGTTTTTGGGTTCGAGTAAACCGGGATTAAAATCTTCGCGGGTCATGAGCTGCAAGGCTTTGGCGAGCTCATCTTGCGCCAATAAATCCAAGGCTAGCCAAGATGCGCTTACTCCTACCGCGTTGGGCTCGGTGTATTTTTTAGTTACGAACTGAAATAATTTTTGTGCGTCGTAATAATTTTTCTTGTAGTAATGCGCTTTTCCGATGAGGACGTAGTTTTCATCAATCCACTTGTTGTATTCAGGCCATTTGATGCTGTTTTTCTTTTCCCCTGTGATAGTGTGCTTTGCGATGACCTTTTCACTTTTCTCAATTACTCGTTCAAAGTCTTCATAGGCCGTCTTGACGGCGTCGTCATTGCCCAAAGCGATAACAGATAAAATGGAATCGAAGTCTTCTGTGGTGTTGGAAAGGATTTTAGCTTCGGCTTTGAGCATGGCTTGGTCAGCGTTGAAGTGACCATTGTAATGCGTCGTGGTGTTGTGATAAATGCGGTAAGCCACCCCGTCTCTTTTGGTGGTGCATGACACGACCAAAATACTCAGTCCGATGAAGGATAAAATAAGGCGGGTAATTGTGGACATTCTCATTTAAAAATCTAGTATAAACCTGAAAAGTCCAAATTTATTTCATTTTCATGCTTTAATTTGTAGGAATTGAAAATAATCCATGAAAAGAGAACGTCGCCCTCGGCGGAAGAAATTACTCAAGAAACTTAAGTCCAAGTTCAGGCTGACTGTTCTGAATGAGAGCACGTTTGAAGAGCGATTTAGTTATTCTCTGACGCCAATGAACTTGATTGTCATGTTTGGGGGGTTATTGTTTGTTTTTGGATTGATCATTTATTTGTTGGTTGCGTTTACTCCGCTCAAGGTATATCTGGTTCCGGGATATGTCGATGTTGAATATCGTGAACAGGCCCGAGAAGCGCGAATAGCGGCAGATTCATTGAATAAAGTTCTTGCACAAAATCAAGCATATTTTGAAAATGTCAAGACCATTATTTCAGGAGGTGTGGTAAATCAAAAAGTAGATACCACCAAATTGGTCACCCGAAAATTGGAGTGGACCAAGGAAGATAGCTTGTTTGACTTGGAGATGAAATCCAAGAAGCCTCGAAAGAATTTTCAAGTTTCTGAGACGGAGTTCACACTGCCTGTTGTGGGAAGAGTTGTGCAATCGTACAATTTTCAAAAAGGTCATGCTGGTGTAGATTATGCAGCTGCTAAGGGCACGCCCGTCATGACTATCGCAGAGGGAAGGGTTATCAGTGTTTTGCCCTTGCCTTCTGGAACGTATCAAGTACTGGTGCAGCACGCAGATGGTTGGTTGTCCGTTTATGCCAATCTTCAACTAGTGATGGTGACTGCAGGACAGGTGGTAAATGGTCAAGGCGTATTGGGACAAGTGGGTATGGGTTGGGAGAAGGAGTTAGGCGCACATTTGCATTTGGAAATGTGGAAGTCGGGACTTCCTGTGAATCCTTCTATTTATTTCTAAGATGATCATCCAGTATACCAAAAATGGAAACAGTTGGGAAGCAGACTTGGAGCGACCCCTAGACATTTCAATTCCTCTAAGCCCCAATGGACCCAGGGCATGGTACGTTCAGCCGCCGGTGATTGAGCCTGTCATGGAGAATGGTTTTGTAGGCAGTATCGCAAGAGGGGGTAAAGTGAATTTTTTTCAGGTGAATTTTAATCCCCATGGAAATGGCACGCATACGGAGACCTTGGGTCATATCGATCCCAATCAGTTTCCCATTTCCAAATGGCAAGGTCCATATTTCTCGCACGCATTGGTGTTGTCATTGGAGCCAACAAAATTGGATAACGGAGATGAGGTGATTTTATGGGAACAAATGGCGGAAAGGGTACTTGCGCATTATCCTGAATCGCTGATCATTAGAACATTGCCCAATGATGTTTATAAAAGAAGTAAGGAATACTCCAATACCAATTTTCCATATTTGGAAACAGAAATTGGGCATCAGTTAAATGCCTTGGGAGTTCAGCATTTGTTGGTGGATTTGCCGAGTGTTGATCGCGAATCCGATGAGGGCAAGTTGTCTTGTCATCATGCCTTTTGGGGATTTCCGAATTCACCCCGGTATGAGGCTACTATCAGTGAAATGATTTTTGTTGCTGATGAAATTATTGACGGTGTATATTGTCTTTCATTGCAACCTTCATCTTTTGAATTAGATGCGGCGCCGAGTAGACCTATTTTGTATCCAGTGACAAAGGTGTAACAGGGAAAATCAAAAAGAAAGAAGTCCCTTGATTGATTTTACTTTTGCATTTGATTTGACCATTCATCTTTTCCATCAGCGCTTTTGCCGTTGCTAGGCCTATTCCGGAACCCGTTGTTTTTGTGGTGAATCTGGGTTGAAAGAGATTGCCTAATAATTCTTTTGGGATACCGGTACCGTTGTCATTGATTCTAATGAAAACTTGATTTTTATTTTTCCAAACATTTAAAGCTAACGTCAATGAGTGGTCCTCTTTCTTGGCTTGAATGGCATTTGTAATCAAGTTGGAGAAAATTCTGCTCAGGCTATTGTTCTCTGCTTGGATACCAATTCCAATATAGTGATTGCTGTATACTATTTGAGTGTCTTCATCCTTGAACAAATCAATTTGATGCTGGATGAAATTGTCAATATCGATAGTCATTAAAGGAAGCTCTTCGGTTTTAGCCAATTGCGCAAAGGTGTTGGCGATGTTGGCAAGTGTATCAATTTGCTCCGTCATGGATTGGATGAAAACTTTCAGTTGATCTGAGAATTGAACGTTGTTTCCGTTGTCAAATTGGCGCGCCAAATGTTGCACCCGCAAGCGCATGGGAGTCAGCGGATTTTTGATGTCATGGGCTATTTGTTGGGCCATTTCGCGCCAAGCCCCTTCACGTTCGTTTTCAGCGAGCTTGTCAGCACCTTGTTGTAGGGCAGCCAACATTTTGTTGTATTCTAGCACCAAGTTTCCAATTTCATCATTGGAGTCCCAGGATAGCGGTTCAAAGTTTTTTTGTAGATCAGTAGATTTCATTTTGGCTGCTATGACGCGCAGAGAACGCGTGATGTAGCGAGACAAGAAAAAGGCTAGAAATGCAGCGATGAAAAATAGGACGATATAGCTACCGCTGATACCCAGTAAGAAATCCTTGACGTCTTTGGATTCCTCATCCAGATTGGAGTAGTCCATGGCGATAATGGCAATTGGATGTTGGTCCATGTCTGTAAAGAGCCAATATGCCAGTGTGTAGTTTTTGTGCTGGTAGTTTTCGTAGACCAGTTTTTTATCCCACCCTCCTTGAATGCTATTGATAATTTCTGAAGGTACTTTTTCAGGAATTTGAAGAGAGTCTAAGTAGGCGCTGTTGTTGGAGATGAGGTATTCACCTTTCAAATCAAAGAGACCGATGAACATGTCATGGACATCTGCGAGTTCGCAGATTTTATCCCCGAATTTGTACGCTACGCTGTCCGGAGACATGTGACCCCCTTCATGGCGCAGGAAGTAGTCAAGAGAGGCGCGAACGGATTTTTCTTTTTTCTCTAAGGCTTGTTGGTTGAAGGCTTTGTTTTGTTCGACATCGTTGTAAATGGCTACTACGCCAGTCACCAAGAAAGCTAGCGCCAAAATGGCGAGCATCGAGAAGTAAATGCGCGTGCGTAGATTGAAGCGAAACATGTTGCGAAAATAGCAACTATCCTGCCCAATTTTCTCTATCGAGGCTTCGGTATTGAATTGCCTCCGAGAGGTGGTGGGTTTGGATGTGTTCACTTCCCTCCAAATCGGCGATGGTTCGCGAGACACGGATGATGCGATCGTAAGAGCGAGCAGAGAGTTTCAATCGTTCCATAGCCGTCTTCAAAAGTGACTGGCAGGTGGAATTTAAAGGAGCGAATTTTTTGAGTTGCGCTGTTGTTAGTGCTGCGTTGTATTGATTTGAACGTTGTATTTGGATGCAACGTGCTTTAATAACCTGCTCCCTCAATGATTCAGAAGTTTCAGAACCTTTGGCTTGGGTAAGTTCATCAAAATTGACAGGAGTAACCTCCACGTGCAAGTCAATTCTATCCAGCAACGGACCGCTAATCTTATTCAAGTATTTCTGCACGATTCCCGGACCACAAACGCAGTTTTTGGTGGGGTGGTTGTAGTAGCCGCACGGGCATGGGTTCATTGATGCAATGAGCATGAATCCTGCAGGAAAGTCAACGCTGAAGCGACTTCTGGAGATGGTGACGACCCGATCTTCGAGTGGTTGACGCAATACTTCGAGCACAGTTCTTTTGAATTCGGGAAGCTCATCAAGGAAGAGCACACCATGGTGGGCAAGGGATATCTCTCCCGGTTGTGGGATGCTTCCCCCTCCGACGAGCGCAACGTCTGAAATGGTATGGTGAGGGCTGCGAAAGGGTCGTTCAACAATCAATCCGTTTTTGGTTCGCAGTTTTCCCGCCACACTGTGAATTTTAGTTGCTTCCAGCGCTTCGTTCATTGTCAGAGGAGGAAGGATACCCGGCAGGCGCTTGGCTAACATCGTCTTTCCTGCGCCTGGTGGGCCCACCATGAGGACGTTGTGTCCACCGGCGGCCGCTATGAGGAAAGCACGTTTGATATTGAGTTGTCCTTTAACATCACTAAAATTGACCACGTTGTTCTGTGGTTGTTGTTTTAGTAGATGCTCAAGTGACGATTGCAAGGGTTCTATTTTTTTGACTTCATTAAAAAAGTCGACGACCTCTTGAAGGGAATTTGCGGGTAGGACGTCGATTCCCGAGACAATCGCAGCTTCTTCGGCATTTTCAGTTGGAACGATTAATCCTTTGAATCCCTCCTTTTTTGCTTTGATGGCCATGGGCAATGCGCCTTTGATGGCGCGAAGAGACCCATCCAAGGACAGTTCACCCATGATGATGTACCGATCTAAATCCGTAGCGAGCATTTGCTCCGTTCCAGCAAGAATCGCTAATGCTACAGGTAAATCATAGGCGGCACCCTCTTTTCGAAGGTCTGCAGGGGCCATGTTGATGGTCATGCTGCGCACAGCGTTTTTAAATCCCGAGTTGGCAATAGCCGCGCGAATGCGCTGCATGGATTCCTTGACAGCGGTATCTGGCAGTCCCACCATCATCAGTTGGGCACCGCGGTCTACCTGTACTTCTATTGTGATGGTATTGGCATCTATGCCAATTACCGCACTTCCAAATGATTTAACGAACATGTCGCAAATGGAACAAGAAAAAAATCGCGAAGCAAAGAAAGGTTATGCTCATAAAATGGCATACCATTGAGTTACAGACTTTTCGTAATTAGATATTCCTATAACATTATTTTTTCCAGCTGACCAAGAACACCCCCAATACAATGAGGAAGGTGAAAATCACTTTCCAGAATGAAAACAAATCAGCAAATGGAATTCCGGCAAGTACGCTGAATCCCGCTGCAATAGGCGGTTGTAAATAAATGTATACACCCGCGTGAGTGGGAGATAGTTTTTGAATAGCGAGGATATTGAAAAGATAAGTAAGGAAAGTGACGCCAACGACGACAAAAAACACGATGGCCCATTGCGTTGTACTTAAAGACCATGACATGTGTGAAGTAAGTTCTTGCCAACCAAAAGGAAGGACCCCCATCAAACCGAAAGTAAAAATCCAAGGAATAATGCTGAGCGGATGGTACTTGGACATCAGCGGTTTGACCATGATGAGGTAGATGCTGTAGGAGATGGCGTTGATTAGAATGAACAAATCACCCACTGCAGAAGCCCCGAGCATAGGATTCATTTTGCCATAAGCGATGAAGCCAAAGGCACCAACGAGGCCAATGCCGATTCCCCACCATTGTTGGTTGGTGGTTCGTTGTCTCAAAGCCAGAATCGAAAAAGAGGTAACAATGACTGGAGTAAGAATCATGATAATAGCGGCATGCAATGGAGCAGTGAGAGACAGACCATTGAAGAAGCAAAGTTGGTTGATGGTAACGCCGAACATCCCGCACAGAAAGAGGCGAATCAGGTCTTTCTTCTCGGGGATGATCCAGTATTTTTTAAGAAACATCCAAAACAGCAAAGTTGCACCACCCGCGCGCATGAGAATAAAGGCGTTTGGCGAGATAGGATTTGGCATCACTTCTTTTGCCCATACGTAGTTGGCGCCGTAGATGAATGCGACAGCGAGGAGCAGGAGATGAGCGATGGTTTTTGGGGACATGCCGCAAAGGTAAGGATTGGTTGTGGGGTGCAGCCCGGCCGTGGGCTTTAGCCCACGGAGAATAGGTGAGCCGTGGACTGAAGTCCACGGGGATTATGTAGATAGAATGGACTGAAGTCCACGGGACGGGGGAAGGAGCTATTTTTTCTTGTCCAAGGCTTTGACAAGCACACGGTACATCTCTTCTTTCTCTTTGACGAGGTTTTTTAGGAAGTCGATTTGTTCTTTGTAGAAGGATGCAACTTCCATGTCGTCATCGGTTTGGTATTTCAAATAGTAGATTTTGAAGAAATTGAAATTTAAAACCTTGCAGAATCTTTCGAGTAAATCTGTGTCTATGGATTCTCGTCTGTAGATGTCAAAAATATTGGGCTGAGAAACGTTCAAAGCTTTGGCCAATTCCTCCACGGTGATTCCCCGCTTTTTGACGACCCGCTTGATTTCTTGACCGATGAGCACTTTAGACATAGTGGCTAAACTATGATTTATTTAACGAGTGCTATAGGCAGTGAATTTCAAAAACTATAAGTGAGTTATAGTGTATAATATCAATTAAAAAACATGAGTTAATTCATATAGTCAATAAAATATTTGTAAAATATACAAAAAAGCTATAATAATTTTAACTTATTATTGCTATAGAATAACTATAGTAATGGCAAAAAAGATTGATACCAATGGGAAGGGAAAAGTATTGGAAACTTATACTCATACGAAAGAAAAGCGCACCAATTTGCCCCCGATGGGTTTGGTTAAACCAGAGAATGATCCATTAGAAGCTCCTAAGAAGAAATACGAATATGATCCGCACATGGATCCGCAATTGCAGTGGGCGGGAAAAACGGAGCGCACTTCTTTTGAAGTTCCAACAGTGAGTTTGCATGTGCATGAGCGCATAGACCCCAGACGAATATTGGATGAGGTGACCAAGGAAGATGACAGTCCTCAAATGTCCATGTTTGAGGACGAGCGAAAGAAACCGTTGCGCGAGGCGATTGAGTTTTACAAGCACAATGAGAATTGGAGCAATCGACTGATTGCAGGCGACAGCTTGTTGGTGATGAATTCTCTGTTGGAAAAAGAAGCCATGGCCGGCAAGGTGCAGATGATTTATTTTGATCCGCCCTATGGGATTAAATACGGCAGCAACTTTATGCCCTTTACCAATAAGCGCGATGTGAAGGACGGAAAGGACGAGGATTTGAGTTCAGAACCGGAGATGCTCAAAGCGTTCCGCGATACCTGGGAGTTGGGTATACATTCTTACCTGGCGCATATCCGTGATCGTATGTTACTGGCCAAGGAATTGTTGAGTGAGACGGGAAGTGTGTTTGTGCAGATTAGTGAGCAAAATTTACATCATCTAAGAGAAGTGTTGGATGAGGTTTTTGGTGCTGAAAATTTTATTAGTTTAATAAGTTTTGTAACTACAAGTGGCTTCGCCACTAATAATTTGTCCAGAGCGGGAGATTATTTAATTTGTTTTTCAAAGAACAAATCAAATTTTAAATATCGTCAATTGTATTCGATAAAATCTCTAGGTGTAGGGAAGTCTAGTCAATATAAATATTTAGAGCTGCAAAATGGAGAAATTCGAAGCCTTTCAGCTCAAGAGATGGATGATCATGATTTAATCCCTAAGGACGCGAAGATTCTGGGATATGACAATATTTTTTCTGATGGCGCATCTGAGAAAGGATCTTTTGCGTTTGAATATGAAAGCAAAATTTTCAGATGCCCTCCGGGAAAACATTGGAAAACTAGCAAGGAAGGACTTCAGAAATTGGCTGAAAAAGGAAGGCTTCTGTTCAGGTCGAACACAATATCTTACAAAAGATATTTAAATGATTTTCCAATTTCACCCATAAATAATTTTTGGGAGGACACAGGAAGAAGTTTTGGCACAAAGCAATATGTAGTTCAAACATCTTCTAAAGTAATTGAAAGATGCTTGTTAATGTCCACGGACCCTGGAGATCTCGTCTTGGACATCACGTGCGGAAGTGGAACGACAGCCTATGTTGCAGAGCAATGGGGACGCCGCTGGATGACCTGTGATTCGTCGCGCATTGCATTGACATTGGCGAAGCAAAGATTGATGACAGCCACCTTTGATTTTTATCAATTGGCACATCCCGCGCAAGGTGTGGACAGTGGCTTTAAATACAAAACGGTTCCTCACGTTACGTTAAAGAGCATTGCCAACAACGAGCCTCCCGCGCAAGAGACCTTGTACGACCAACCTTTGGTGGACAACAAACGTGTGCGTATAACGGGACCCTTTACCGTAGAGGCGGTGCCTGCACCGGTAGTTAAAAATGCCGCGGACGATGTGGATGTGCAAGAAACAGATTTTGTCGTTGAGCATACCCGCGCTACCACGCGCAGAGAAGATTGGATTGCGGAATTGCTCAAGACTGGTGTGCGCGGTAAGAGTGGTGACAAGATGGAATTCCTGTCCATCGAGAATCTTCCAGGAACATCTTTTGTACAAGCTGTCGGTATCACCAAAGAAAGAGAGGAAAGGGTGTTGATTTGTTTCGGACCTGAGCATGCACCACTGGAACAACGTGTCGTTGCCGAAGCATTGGAAGAGGCAGAGTCGATTCGTCCTTCTGCAAAAATGGTGTTGTTCTGCGCCTTTGCATTTGAGGAAGAGGCGGCCAAGGATATCGATGAGACCAATTGGCCAGGAGTTCAGTTGCTGAAGGTGCAGATGAACATGGATTTGCAGACGCAGGATTTGAAAAAAGGCGGAAAGACCAACGAGAGTTTTTGGTTTATCGGACAACCGGATGTTCAAGTGAAAAAGGAGTCGGATGGCAAAGTGGTGATTTCCGTTCATGGTTTTGATTATTACGATCCCAAGAGTGGGGATGTACGCAGTGGTAAAGCCTCAGACATAGCGATGTGGATGATTGACCCCGATTATGATGGCCGTGCTGTCTTCCCTGCGCAAGTATTTCTTCCGTTGAGTGGCGCCAAAGACGGATGGAATTCGTTGGCCAAAGATTTGAAAGCTCAAATAGATGAGGATAGAATGGATTTGTATTCTGGAACAACAAGCATCCCCTTCGTTCCAGGAAAAAGAGTCGCCGTCAAGATTATTGATAACCGCGGAATTGAGTCGTTGAAAATTATCAAGATCTGATTATGGCACAGAAGAGTATTGATCAACTGATCATTTGCAATCCATATCATTCGCCCAGTCACCATTGGGCCTTTGACCACAATGCGCAGGGGTTTGAAAAGAAGGTAGGACGCAGAAGAGCGGGCTATATGGTTGGCTCTGCCAGCAACACAGGGTTTGGTGAGTATCGTGAATTACCTTTGGCACAGGAAATCAGAAATCGGGTGGATGCTTGGCGTTCATCGGGCTATCCTGGTGTGACCAAAGTGACCAGAGATTTATTGGACTATTGGACCCAACGAAAAATGGGAGATGAGGCATTACGTCCATTTTTCTTCTGTCAATTGGAGGCCGTGGAGACCTTGATTTGGTTGACCGAGGCTCCTGCGGCTGAAAAGGTAGGCATTGAGATTCCGAGCGATGGTGGCGACTTTGTGCGTTGGTGCACCAAGATGGCAACGGGTACGGGAAAGACCGTGGTAATGAGCATGCTCATTACTTGGAACATCTTGAATAAATTGAAGTTTAAGCAAGACACCCGCTTCTCAAAAAATGTGCTCATTGTTGCGCCGAACTTGACAGTAAAAAGTCGATTGCAGGTTTTGGATCCGAGTAATCCTGAAAATTTTTACAGTCAATTCAACATCATTCCGCCGCAATATGCGCACGATCTAAGACAAGGAAAAGTTCGCATTGTCAATTGGCACATGTTGGATTGGATGGACCAAGAGACATTGGATAAGAACAAGCACAAGATCAAGTCTGTCGATAAGCGCAAGCGCATCGAGATTTCAGATCGTGTGTATGCCAGACAAGTTTTGGATGACATGGCCAAGGCTGAGAATTTTATTGTCATCAATGATGAAGCGCACCATGCTTGGCGAGTTCCAGCAATATCCAAAGCCAAGGGATTGAAGAAGGATCAGATAGAGGCCACGATTTGGGTTTCAGGCTTGGATCGATTGCACAAGTCGAACAAAATTTTACGATGTTTCGATTTATCAGCCACGCCATTCGCCCCTAGCGGTGGCAAGTCAGGAGAGGATGCGTTGTTTGATTGGGTGGTATCAGACTTCAATTTGTATGATGCTATTGAAAGCGGTTTGGTGAAGACACCGAGGGTGGTGGTGAATTCGAACGATAAAGAGTTTTCGGGCGATTTAAAATCGAGATTGTTTCATTTGTACAACGAGCCTCAAATCAAGGATAATCTACAATTAAAAAATAATGATTCGCCTTTGCCTTCCCTATTAGTCGGGGCATACATGCTCTTGGGTGAAGATTGGTTGCGAACTTTTAAAGATTGGAATCGACAGGCCGATGAAGAAAATATACCGGATGAAAAAAGAGTTCCTCCGGTGATGATTACCGTAGCGAATACCACATACTCCGCACAGCGCATTAAGAATGCATTTTTACGAAAAGACATTTCGATAGATGAGTTGGCAGATGAAAAATATTTGGTAGAAATTGATGCCAAGATGATGGATGAGAGCGAAGATTCTTCAGGCACGGGTGCAGGTTCTGGTGAAGAGGGAGAGGAGTCAGGCAAGCTATCAAAAAAAAGGCAGGCAGAGATTATTCGCGAGAAGGTGAACACCACAGGAAAAGTTGGAAAGGCCGGACAAGATTTGCGCAATATCGTTTCCGTGGCGATGCTTTCTGAAGGATGGGATGCCAACAATGTTACCCAGATCATGGGTCTCCGTGCATTCAGCAGTCAATTGCTGTGCGAGCAAGTGGTGGGAAGAGGGTTGAGAAGAGCATCCTACGATGTGGATCCCGCAACGATGTTGTTGAATCCCGAATATGTGAATGTATTCGGAATTCCATTTTCATTTCTTCCATTTGAAGGAGATGGCACTACCGCTTCGGCAGGAACTTCAAAGCTACCTAATTTGATTCAACCCGATGATAAAAAGATTCAACATGAAATTAGTTTTCCAGATGTGAAGTCCATTCAAGCGGTGATGAAATCTCAGCTGATTTTGGATTGGCAAATATTACAACCGCTTACATTGAATTCATCTGTTGTTATTACCAAAGCAGATTTGGAGGGAATCATCGAAGGAAAGCCTTCGCTCAAGGCGTGCACCGAGATTGAGTTGCAAGAGATGATAGAAAGAAATCGGGTTCAGACGGTGATCTTTAAGGTTGTAGCGCAATTGAAGAATACCTTGATGGGCAAAGAATGGAAGGGGACGGATTACAAGTACATTGGCCAGTTGGTGGAGCTTGTTGAGACGTTTATTTATTCCGAGAAGTTGATTGTTGTTGATACGGAATTCGCAAAAGGTACTGACAAATGGAAAGTATTGATCATGTTGCAAATGGGGACGATCATTCAACACTTGGCGCATCATTTAAGCATTGATAATGCAGAGCGTTATGAGTTGATTTTTAACAACGGCAGCAAGCATTTGCGTTCTACCTCAGAATTGCAGACTTGGTATACCACCAAGAAATTTATTTCTTGTGATAAGACCCATATCAATTTTGTAGTGGTAGATAGCAAGTTAGAAGCTGTTGAGGCAAAGATTATAGATGATTCTAAATATGTAAAATCGTTTGTCAAAAATGACCATTTGGGTTTTGCCATTTGGTATTTGTGGGAGGGAGTTCCTAGAAGGTATTTCCCTGATTTCATTATTGAATTAACCAATGGCAAAAAAATGGTATTGGAAACCAAAGGAAAAGACGATGAACAAAATCGCACCAAGCGAAAAGCCTTGGAACGCTGGGTAGAAGCTGTCAATCAAAGTGGGTCATTGGGTATGTGGTGTTGGGATGTAAGTTTTCATCAAGATGATTTAAATGCCAAGTTAGTAACGCATGGAGCATAGTATCAGCACATACCTTCCTCCCGATTTGATGGTTGGAACTTATTGGGGCATAATTCCAAACCAACTTGAATATTTTGAATTGAATGAAGTGCGCGTGCCTTGTCACTTTTATTTTCAAGAGTCTGAATATTCTCCCCATCCGGTTGTTGGTTATTATATCGATTTTGATTTTGAAAATGAGGATGATATTCAACAATATCTCTTTGCAGACAATAAAGAGAGGCGGGAGAGCAGTTTGCTTGAAATGATGTACAGTGGTGGATCAAAAGAAGATTACGCTGTTTGTATTCGAACGCCCAATCAAATATTTCTTCTTCGTTCGATTCGCCAAATGATGATGACATGGGAATTGATGGATGACTGGAAAGAGATTTTTAGGGTTTTGGCGGAGAAAAGATAAAGGCCCGGCCGTGGGGTGCAGCCCGGCCGTGGGCTTTAGTTTGGTTGTGGGGTGCAGCCCGGCCGTGGGCTTTAGCCCACGGAGAATAGGTGAGCCGTGGACTGAAGTCCACGGGTATTAGGCGGATAGAATGGACTGAAGTCCACGGGTATTAAGAAGTCCACGGGTATTAAGAAGTCCATGGGTATTAAGAAGTCCACGGGGATTAAGAAGTCCACGGGTATGTGCTTAAGTCCAAGGGGAATATGTGAATATTAGTGGCATGTAATACCCATGATTTATAGGCGCGCATTTTCGGCTAGGAAAATTCACTGAGATAGCTTTGTGCCAAATATTTTTTGATATGCCCAACTCTTATGTCCGAATTTGGATTCACGCAGGATGGTCCACGAAATACCGTACTTTTTTTATTCATCGTGAGGTAGAAAATGAAATATACAATCACATGAAAGAGCAATTTGAGAAAATGGGTTGTCCAGTTCGCGTGATCAACGGCATGCAAGATCATGTGCATGCCTTGTTCCTGCTAAATCCCAACGTGGCTTTAGCAAAAGTGATGCAGCAAGTAAAGGGAAGTACTTCTTATTTTGTCAATAAAAACAACATCATTCCGGAACATTTCAAATGGCAAGATGGTTTTTGGGCAAAGGCCATGGGAGATGATGCTGTCCCCATTGTACATGGCTATATCCGAAATCAGAAAAGAAGGCACGGCAATCAACCGAGATATAGAAAAAAATAAAGGGGATTTACATCCCCTCTTTGGCTGCTTCTACAACTTTTTTACTGTTGCCTATGAAAATTTTGTCTCCACTGACAACGACAGGTCTCTTCAAGAAGGTGTATTCCTCTAAAATGTATTTCCTGTAATCTTTCTCGGTTAACTCCATTTCATTTAATCCCATGGAACGATACTTCATCGCAACGCGACTGAAAAGAGCCTCATAGCTACCTGCCAATTTTTTCATTTCATCCAAATCTTTGGCGCTGATTTTTTCTGTCTTAATATCCTGAATCTCGTATCCCTTGGTCTTGGTTCCCAACTCCCCTAAGATTCGTTGACAAGTGCTGCAGCTTCCTAATACAAATATCTTTTTCATGATTACTTTTTCAATTAAACAACGGCTGGACCTATTGGTTCATTGCTGATTCAAGTGCTGCTGTATGGCATCTACCAACGTGCTCAATCCGTCTTCATAACTGTGGCTGTTGTCGACGATCAGTTCACATTGCTCACGATACGGTTCTAGATAAGCCAATTCGGCAGGGCGCACGTGGTTGTCCCATTGATAACGAACCTCATGCTCTGGATAACCGCGTTGCTTGCTGTCTCTCTTGATGCGTCGAGTAAGGCGAGTATCTACGTGTGCATCAAGGAATACTCTGTAGTTCAAACGATCCATGATTTCTGTAAAATGGAAAACAAATAATCCTTCCATCACAATAACAGGTGCCGGATAAATCTCAATGGGTTTGGGCTCCCAAGCGGGATTATTGAAATTGTATTCAAGCTTGGTAATGGTTTCCCCCGAGGCAAGCGCCTCCATGTCTTTTACAAAATGGTCGTGATCTATGGATGATGGTAAATCAAAATTGATGATTCCATTTTCATCGGCTTGCTGCAGTTCCTTGGGCTTGTAATAATTATCCTGTGAAACAAGCGCAAGTTGAGATGAATCAAAATGATGGGTTAGCGCGCGCAAGAAAGTTGTTTTTCCAGCTCCGCTTCCGCCAGCTATTCCTATAATCATGGGGTTCATGGTTCAAATATAAGGTCAAGTGAATTTTGTCAAGGAGGTGTTAAAGCATGAAGTGCTCAGAAAATTTTTCTACCTTTGAAACATGCAGCAATGGAAATTGTATTTCGTTTTGGTCATATATGCCTTGGTGTCTTTGACTCCAACTGTATATTTCCATGGATGTTGCTGCGGAACAGAACAATCTTGGTTTGTTCCTATTGAAGACTGCTGTGATGAGCATGAACATGATGGACATGGTCATGAAATAGCGCAGAATTGTTGTCAAGAAGATGCTTTATTCTTAGAGGTTGATGATCAACCCATATTCGAATTCTACAAGGTAAATTCCCAAGCTGATATTGAAATATCAACCAAAATTGTTTGGCTGGATAATCCTATTGATTTTAGTCCAAAGGCTTCGTCTTTAATCAAGGCGCCACCGCTGATTCAGAATCGATCAATCTTATTTTCTCAATTGATTTTTTATGATGATTCTAGCGCCGCTTAATTAGTCGCTCAATTATTATTTTAAAATCAATTATCATGAAAAATATTTTTTTAATGTTGCTTTTTTTTACAGCAACAATGGCCGTATCGGCTCAATCAAAAAAAACCGAGGAAGTATCCTTTTGGGTTGCAGGGGTATGTGGAATGTGCGAAAAGACCATAGAAAACGCCCTCGATGTCAAGGGTGTGGTGGCTGTGGATTATGACTTGAAAACGCATCAAGTTCATGTTGTCTATAAATCGGCTAAGATTTCAATTGATCAGATGCACGTACTTTTAAACGAAGCTGGATACGATACAGAAAAAAGTACGTGTACCGATGCGCAATATGATCGTGTTCACGGATGTTGCAAGTATCGCCAATTAAAGGATCATTGATGAAGGCGCTGTTCATTGTTTTTGCTTGGCTTGGCGCATCGTTTTTGCTTCAAGGCCAGGCGGTTTCTGGATTGGTTCGCGATGCTGAAGATGGCAATCCCATGTCTTATGTTTTGGTTTTTTGGAAGAATAGCCAAGCGGGGACTTCCACCAATGCTGAGGGAATTTTTACGATAGGTCGAATACCCGATCACTCCATTTTGGTTATTCAAATGGTATCGTACGAGACTGTGGAAATTGAGATAACGGATAAGAGTTATTATCTCATCGAGATGAAACCTAGTGCTCAAGAAAAGTTAGAAATTGAAGGTCATGCAGGCTCACAGCATATGCATGGCAAGGACCCTCATTTATTTCAAACCATGACAGAGCAGGAATTGTGCAAAGCTGCTTGTTGCAATTTATCAGAAAGTTTTGAAACCAACGCAAGCGTAGATGCGTCTTTCACCGACGGCATTTCAGGGACTAGGCAAATCAAAATGTTGGGACTAGATGGCAAGTACGCGCAATTGATGTCTGACAATATTCCAGATTTGCGTGGATTGGCAACGGTATATGGATTAGGCTGGGAGCCCGGTCCGTGGATCAAGGAAATTAATATTTCCAAAGGAGCAGGTTCTATTATTCCTGGCTATGAAAGTATCGCTGGACAAATCAATGTTGCTCACAAGGGCGCTGAAATGAAGGAACGTTTTTTCTTGAATGGTTATGCTGGAAATCAAGGGCGATATGAGTGGAATACGGTTTCGCATCATTCTGTTGGTGATCACTTCAATTGGGATTGGTCATCTCATTTGGCCTTGAATGATGGTAGATATGACATGAACCACGATGGTTTTTTGGACAATCCAACAGGACGTGAATTCAATGGTAGACTTCACGCGAGTTACGAGGGGCATGAAGGATACCGTGGCGATTACACAGTTACTGCGTTGAACTATAATTCCCAATTCGGAACCTATGAGCATTTCACGGCGCCATTGAATTTACAAAGCGCTCAAGAGCGTTATGGTGTTTATCTCAAGAATGGTTGGGTGCTCGAAAGAGAGAAAGAGCAGAGTATTGGAACACAACTTAGTTTCACGGATTATCACATGCGATTCCAACAGCAGGGATTACCAACAGCGGAGAATGTTTATGCTGGGAATCAAAGAAATTTGAGGGCTGTTGCCATGCATGCTTTGGAATTTAATCATGATGTCAAATTAACCAACGGTATTTCTTGGAATTGGGATGAGTATCGGGAGCAATTTTATCAATGGGGTAATTTTTCAAGAAAAGAAAATGTACTTGGTGCATTCTCTGAATTTTCTTGGAATGAAGATGATAAATTTCAGGCCATAATTGGAGCCAGATATGATTATCACAATTATTTTGGAGGGTTGTTTACTCCTAGACTGCACCTTCGATATTCATTGCGTGAGAATGTCCATGTCAAATTGATGGCAGGTAAAGGTCGTCGAGTTGTGAATCCCATTCTAGACAATCCGGGAGTTCTAGCTTCGAATAGAGTGGTTGAGATACAACCAAATGGCGATTATCCAAATGGTTTGCCAATGGAGTCAGCGGTGAATACAGGGTTTGTAATTTCTGGAGACACCAAAATGTTTCACCGCAAAATGACGTGGAGTGTGGATGTTTTTCATACCCAGTTTGATCAACAGGTGGTGATGGATTGGGACTCTGTGGGGTATTTGAAAATGTACGCAATTGACTTAGACGGAGGCGCTCAATCCATTTCTCAAACTGCCCAATTTGAAACACAATTTTCGCCATTGAAAAGATTGGATATTCGTTTGGCATACCGGTACGTCAATGCCTATGCAGATTACGCATCAGGACGTCGAGATTTGCCATTCATTAGCAAGAATAAATTGTATTCGAACATTGCATACAGCACAAAAATGTTTCGCAATAATCACCGTTTATTGTTCGATGTTACCGCCAAATGGAGTGATCGTCAACGCATGCCGATACATCAGAATGAGGCCTTGTATGGGGTGGGGGCTTATAGTCCAACTTTCTGGATGGTTAACGGACAGGTGGCTCTTGCCAAGGAGGACAAATGGGACGTTTATTTGGGTGTTGAAAATATTTTTAACTATCGACAAAATCGTGTTGTAGTATATAGCCACCCGGAATCAGGGTCAACCACATTTGACAGCAATTTTTCATACGCACCGGCATTTGGAAGAATGATGTACGTGGGCTTCAGAATGCGTTTGGGAGGGGAGTAAATATTAAAACAAGTCTGCAAATTCTCTATGGTTGGCTAGGCGCGGCACTTTATTTTGCCCGCCTAGCTTCCCATTTTTTTTCATCACTTCTTGGAAGGCATTTTTCTTTACCCACCTGATCTTAAGTGGCTGCAATACTTTTCCTTCTATTAAATCTCGGTAATAAATGTTTTGTTCAGTCATGGTTTTATCCATGAATTCTCTCACAGCATCTGGATCATTGGGTTTTTCATTTACTTCAATGAACCACTCATGAAAGGGAAGCTCACCGGTAACATTGACTTGTGGTGCAACATGAAATTCTGTAATTGAAAAATTGAATTTCTCCATTGCTCGTTGCATGGTTTGTTCTACTTCCTCAGCAATAACGTGCTCTCCAAATGCACTTGTGTAATGTTTAATTCGTCCCGTAACTTTAATTCTGTATGGTTTGACGGAAGTGAATTTGATTGTGTCCCCAATGCTGTAACTCCACAAACCTGCATTGGTACTGAGAATCATTGCATATTGCACATGCTCTTTCACTTCCCACAAAGGAATCCTTTTGGGTTGATCGTCAAAATAATGCGCAGCCTCTACAAACTCGTAAAAGATTCCAGCGTTTGTATTTAAAAGCAAGTCATCTCGATGTAAGTCATCTTGATAAGCAAAGAATCCTTCGCTAGCAGGAAAGGTTTCGATGGTATCCATTTTCCCACCCATGAGTAACTCCATTTTTTTTCGGTAGGGCTCGTAGTGAACACCGCCAAATACAAACAAACTGAAGTTGGGGAATATTTCTCGAATATTCTTTTTTCCCGTTTGTTGCAGCAGAGTTTCAAAATACATCTGTACCCAACTTGGGATTCCAGAAATCAATCGCATATCCTGCGGAATAGTTTCTTGTGCGATTGTGTTGACTTTGGTTTCCCAATCTTCGATACAGTTGGTTTCAAATTTGGGTAGCCTATTTTTTTGGAGGTACTGTGGAACATGATGGGCCACAATACCACTCAATCGTCCCACAGCAATGCCAGATTCCAAATAATCCAATTCAGGGCTTCCTTGAAGGAATATCATTTTCCCATCAACAAAATGGTAGTTGCCACTGATTGCTATATAGCACAATAATGCATTTCTTGCTGCAGCAATATGGTGCGGCATGCTTTCCTTGCTGATGGGAATATATTTAGCACCAGCTGTAGTTCCAGAAGTTTTTGCAAAATATTGTGGAAGGCCAGGCCAAAGAACATCGTTCTCACCCGCTTTGATGCGGTTGATGTATGGAATTAAATCTTCGTATTGGTGGATGGGGTTTTTGGCAACAAAGTCATCATATGTTTTGATTTCATCAAATTGATGATCCTGACCGTACGCCGTTTTGTCGGCTTGCTGAATTAATTTTATTAGAGTTTCTTTTTGGTGATGAACAGCATGTTCATTTTCCTTCAGCACTTTTTTTCGTACCCATTTTGCCAATGGCACGGCAATCCAACCTTTCAGTCCCATTTTATTGCTTTACCAATTTTCTGCGATGCTTCTCATTGTTGGCTTTGAGTTCAACAAAATAAACACCACGATTAAGATCTGCGATATTGATATAGCCTGAGGGCTGTTGAATCATTTTTACTTTTTGACCAAATTCATTGAAAATAATCACCTCTTGAATGGACGCGCCTTCCACATTCATGATACTAAATGATTCTTGCGAAGGATTGGGATAAATGAATAGAGATTGTGCCCAATCAAAATCTTGAATCCAGGTGGTGTCTTGTGGTTGGTGCGTAATGGTGTCCATACAAGATTGAACGCGAATCATTGGTTTTTTTGACAAGTAATAGTGATATCCTTGTGAGAGAATCCAGCTGGTAAACATCTCTGATTCGCCTGACATTCCCACATAAACTTCATTGGGGGCGTTATTGGTTTCTATTGTAATCCAGTAGGGTGTTTGGGCATTAAGAACAATAGTATCTGTGAAGTTTAAGACTTGGAAATTATTATCGCCCACGCCATTGGCAGTGCTCATGTCCATGGATAGCCATGGAGTTTCTCCCACGAGTGTTGTCGTAATGCTGTCGTTAAATACAAATTGATGTATTCTACCACGAACTTGCGCATTGGTAATTGGAGAAATATCGCTCCAACCTACCGTGATTGCGGCAGCTTTCATTTCTGCTGTGGGTAGCATAATATTTCCCAATTCAAATGGTTGATTATTGACAGCATCGGCACCCATGTAAATGCTAGAAAGTGCACCGTTATCTCTAGCCAATACACAGGGAGAAATTCTGAAAAAACTGGAATCAATGTTATCCTCAGGTACATCTTCATTTTCTGATTGAAATGCGCTATAGATAACTTTAAAATTTCCTGTATCAGCAGGCATTTGATATGCACCTGCGCGCAGTTCTGCTGTTCCGGCAACGGGAATGGTTATTGTAATCGGTTGCATGATATTTTGGATGATGGAGTTGTTTTGTGCATTTCGTATTTGCGCATTTAAACCACACCCTGTTTGCGCCAATCCACCCTTGTTTTGTGTCATGGACCAAAGCTTAAGCAATGGAGCTTGCGCTTTGGGATATTGGCTGTATTCCATCCACTCATACCCGGTAGGGTTAGCGACCTCAAGTATATCAAAATCGCCATAATGAACTTCGTTCAGCGCTAAATCATTGGCAGCTACTTCAATTACGCGAACATCATCAATCTGCCAGAAATAGTACAAACCTTCATAAACAAATCTAAATCGCACATCGCTTTGGTTGGCTGCCGCAGGAATAGGGATTCTCAAGTGCATGGGATTGCTGGTACTTGCCCCTGTATTGATAGTATTGCTGTAGAATGTAGACCAATTGCCTTGGTTAATACTCATCTGTATGGAAGTCGCTCCTTGATAGAAACGTACATATTGATCCATTTCAAATGCTGCGTAGTTCACCGCTGACAAATCAATGGAAGGAGTTTCCAGTGTGGCATAGTGTGGACCTGGAACAGGTCCGGTGCCAAAGAAGCTCGGGGTGCAAGGGTTGGCATTGTTATCCCAATAATTAGAGTCGAAAATAATAAAACCGTTGCTAGCCGTTTCACTTTGAATAGGCGCTCCTTGAAAATTAGGATTACAAGCACCACGGGAGCCAATGGTGTTATTGGGTTCGGTTGAAGGACCTCTGTATTCCCATGCCGCAATTCCAGAAGATTCCTGGTTTACCCAATCTGTGGGGATACCATTGGCAAAATCCTCAGACCAAATGGTTAAATCTTTGTATTGATTATTGCCCATCTCCAGATATGTTCCTGGAGCTTTTTCTTGCGCGACAGCGATAAATGTTGTGCTGAAGAGCAATATAAATTGAAAATATTTTCTCATGATTTTGGAAGTGCCAAGGTTAAATAAGCGTTGTCTATTTTTATAAATAATACCCGAAAGTATTGATTTTTATGGTGTTTTCCGTGATAATGTAGAATAAATTCTCCACCATCAAGGGCAAAGGGAAGAACCGTCATTTCCCCAGCAAAATCAACAAGGTATCCATGGTATTTGAATACAGCTTCTTTTGCTGACCAAATGAGTGTCAGGAACTCTGCATTATCTGCAAACTGACGCTCCTTGTCGTTGGTAAATTTATCAGCAATGCGGTGAATCTTTTCTTGGATGCATTGCACATCTATCCCAAAGTTTACAGAGGACCAACACACAGCTACTTTTTCTTTGGAGTGACTGATGCCTAGAAATTGATGGCTGATAAATGGTTTCCCATTTTCATCTTTGGCGATATCATCCCATTTAAAATCAGGACTGATACAATATTCAACAGCATCAAAATCCTTTTGTCTGTCGGTAATTTTTCTTTCTGCACGTTTGGGATGAACAGAATTTGGAACCAGATGTTTATCTAGAACAAATTGTATCGATAGGTTCCCCAGATTGAGCGTTGTTTTCAAAAGATAAAATTCTTGTTCAATGCAAAGTAAACTTATCTTTGCTTAAAATATCAAAAATGAGTAGTTTAACAGCAACTTCTATGAAGTACAAAGTAAAAGATATGTCTCTTGCCGAGTGGGGTCGTAAA